>VMHT01170659.1_pt1 | contig 13420 bp, 12 predicted proteins | sample 4693611 | NCBI WGS metagenome assembly VMHT01 (sample SAMN12280063, study PRJNA550983) | marine metagenome | isolation source: seawater sampled from same location over 5 years 0.02-0.2 micron viral filtrate | place: USA: collected off the coast of southern California halfway between the port... ... | reverse complement strand
CGGTTATCCAGGCTCCAAAGCTAGTATCTTCAATTAATTCAATTGATTTGAAGGCAACTAAGCCATCCTCATCAATAGTTCTAATGCCTAAATTACCATTAGCATCCAAACGCAAAACTGAAACTGGAACCAAATGAGCCAATCTTTCTGCTCCCTTAAGAGTTACTTCAGAAGTCATCCCATCTTTTATTTCAGACTCTGGATTGGGAACTGAAATTTCTACTCTAAACGTTCTAGTAACTGGATTGGCCGATGAAGAAATGAATTTAACATCCCCTTCAAAAACTTTCCCGTTATTTAGCTCAACTTTTGCTTTGGAATCGAGAGAAATTTCTGACATATCGTTTTCAGATATCTCTGCCGAAATAAGAATTGGATTAAGATCCAATACTGTAGCGCAAATACCTTGTCTCGGTAGAAAGTCTCCAACATCTAAATCAATCCTATCCACTATTCCGTCAAAAGGAGCTTTAACAGATGCAAAATCTAGATCTTGAAAAGCTCTTTCGTATCTGGCTTTTGCAGCTTGAAGCTGGCTATTGGAATAAAGACCCTCGTCAAATAATTTTTTTGCGGTTTCGTAATTCAAAGAAGCTTCTTTCGCTACTTCGTCTTTATCCCCAACAAAAATCTGGCATATTGGGCTACCTTTTTTTACAAATTGACCTTGTGCAACAGGAAGGCCAATAACTTGGCCAGAGGTCTCCGCTCTTAGTTGAACATTTTTGTCTGCTTCCGCAGAACCTTTCAAGATTATATTTCTTGCAAAGGGCTGAGCAGACTGTTTCATGACTCTAACAGTTGTTTCTTCAATGACAACTTGCTTAGTAGGAATTTCGTTTTCCACAAAAAAACCTGAAATCATCCAGATGGACGCAAAAAATAAAAAGATTCCTGCAGATTGTAGGTTGGAAATCGAAAGAATCGATTTTAAGATTGAGCTTAAAAATTTCATGTAATCAATATGGAGACGAAGGTGATTATATCAACTTAGCTGTGCATTACATGTATTTTTTCTTATGACATTAAGCATGTCAATAATTAATTAGAATGCTTTTCTTTTAATTTTTCAAGAAGGTGAATTTGTTCTTCTTTAGATAAATTTGCTTTGCTTTCTATTGTTGCATTTAATTCTGGAAGATAAAAATTACTGGCATCGCTGAGATAGTCCTTTATCGAATCAGACATAAGAGACTGAAACTTTTCAAAACCTATTCTTTCTTCGGAGCGCCTGAGGTCAGCCCAACCAAAGTTTTTAGCCGTTTCATACACCAAAGGATGTGACCATTTGAAATTTTCAGGTTCATCTGAACCTAAACAGGCTTCAGCAAAAGCAGATTCGATAGACTGAATTCCCTCTTTTTTCAAATAATGACTTTTAACTTCTTCTAGAGTTTGACTCAGTGATGGTAGAAATTTTGATTTTGAAGTCAATTCATCAATTGCTTCAAATATTAAATCCAAAGAGAAGATTTCTAATTTTTTGAGCCACAATTGCTTTGCTAAATTTAAACTAACTTCATCCTTAAAAGCTTTGTGAAATTGATTGTGATAAGTAATTTCCAATTGAGCAAAAATTAGATTAACCAACTCAACATGATTATTTGGAATTTTTATTTTTTTGCCCATTCGGTGTTAGTAAGCCTTTCCAATATGTTGGATCCTTTTTTTGAATCCTTCTCCCAAGAATTTTTTACAAAGTTTATAAATTTATTATTCCAGCTCGAAGAAATTTCTCCCGCATCAATCCAATAAAGTCTAAATTCAGGTATTTTTGACTCTATAAAATCAACCGGAATATTTGTTACCTCCAAAACTTTTATGCAATCCTCACTGGGAAGCCAATCTTTTGAAATGGGTTGATCCTCCTTATCACTATCGAGCTTAAAGTTCTTTCTAGCCCACTGTTTTTTTGCATGATTTAAAAAAGTGGAATTCCAAGAATTGGATTTAATCCTTTTTTCCTTCCAAAATAAAATAAACTCCGGCAAAAGGCTTTCAATGAAAGAATCACCCATTTCTAAACCTTTAAGAATTGACTTGGCATCCTCTGAGGGCTGCCAGTTATTATCTATTAGAACCTTCTTCGATTCTTGATATTCAATTTTTTCCTTTTCTCTCCAATTTTTTAAAGCGTATTGAAGAAATTTTGACTCTTTTAAATGCGGCTTTAAATCCTTTCCTTTCCAAAATAAATTGAAACTTGGAAGCTGATCTCCTAAGAAGTCCTCTTTGATTCCTAAATTGCATGCTTGTTTAATTAAATCTTCACTAGGATAAAAATTCATGATTTTATCTGAATTGGAAGCATTGTCTTTGGAGAAAATATTGTTGAAAAGGCCTAAATTATCGAGTTTTTGATAAGAATTTTCTATTTGCGAAACATCTAAGAACCTAAATTCATCCTTCACAATACTCAAGGAAAAGTTTTCTCGATTGTTTTGGAAAAAATCTAAGATGATTGCTTCAGTAATTCCAAGAGATTCTGCAATTTCTTTAGAGAAAGAGTATTTCTTTTCTGACATTTATGCTGAAACCTTCATATTCTGTCTTCTATTTTTGACAGCACTTGAAAGCAAGTTCAGCATAATTTCTGTATCTTCCCAGCCAACGCAAGCGTCGGTGATACTTTGTCCGTATTCGAGCTTATCTTTGTTATCGGAACTTTGGTTTCCCTCAATTAAATTACTTTCAATCATGACTCCAATGATATTTTTAGATCCAGATGATATCTGGTTACAAAGGTCTTGATTTACAATTAACTGTTTCTTGAATTGTTTGCTGCTATTCCCATGACTCATATCAACCATGACAGAATCTATTAATCCATTTTCTTTAAGTATTTTTGATGTTTCTTTTATATCTTTGTCTTTGTAATTAGGTTCGTTTCCACCTCTGAGAATTACATGACAATCTTGATTACCCGCCGAGTTGAAGATAGCTGACTTACCCTCTTTGGTAATGGATAAGAAGATGTGTGAATGACTGGCAGCTTTTAAAGCATCAACGGCTACTTTGACTGAACCATTAGTGCTATTTTTAAATCCAACAGGACAAGACAACCCAGAAGCTAACTCTCTATGAATCTGACTCTCAGTGGTTCTTGCTCCAATAGCTCCCCAAGATATTAAATCTGAGATATATTGCGGAGTGATAATATCAAGGTATTCTGTTCCTGCGGGCAATCCTAATTCATTTATTTCTAAAAGAAGTTTTCTGGCAGTTTTCAGTCCTTTATTTATGTTGAAACTGTTATCAATATCTGGATCGTTTATCAAACCTTTCCATCCAATTGTGGTTCTAGGTTTTTCAAAATAAACCCTCATAACTATTTTGAGTTCTTTCGATAAATCATCAGCAAGCAGCTTTAATTTTTTTGCATATTCTATGGCAGCTTTTGGGTCATGAATTGAGCAAGGACCTACTACAACTAGCAAACGGTCATCTTCTTGCCTAAGAATTGAGGATAGTTCATTTCTTGATTCGTAAACCAGCTTTGATGCTTTCGAGGACAATGGTAACTTTTCAATAAGCTTGATTGGAGGTGTGACCTCCAAAAGCCCTTTAATCCTAGTATTGTCTGTTAAATATTGCATAATTCTTTAAGTGAAAGCATTTTATATATAATCTCTTCAATTTAAAGGTTTTAATCTAAATATACAGTGAAAATTTCTCTAGTACAGGAAAATCCCGTTGTTGGTGACATAGAAGGTAATACTTCTATAGCGAGAGATTATATTTTGAAATTTGAATCATCTGCTTCAGATCTCATTGTATTTAGTGAGCTATTTATTACAGGTTATCCTCCTGAAGATTTATTATTGAGAGAAGATTTTCTGATTTCTGCTCTGAAGAGCGTTGAAAATTTGTCATCATCAATAAAAAAATCAAAAGTTTTAATTGGACTACCAACAAAGAAAGACGGCAAAAGATACAATTCTGCTGCTTTAATCGATAAGTCTGGAATCATTCAAATCTATGATAAACAAGTTCTTCCAAACTATATTGAATTTGATGAAAAGAGATATTTCTCTAAAGGCAGCTCCAAGAACTTCTTTCAATTAAATGATCTCAAAATAGGATTTTCAATTTGTGAAGATATATGGGATGAAGGATTTATAGATTTACAAAAAGAAAATAATTTAGACCTTCTCATAAATCTAAGTGCTTCACCATTTACCACCAGCAAGAAAGAAGAAAGAAGTAATGTTTTTGCGAAGATTTCAGAAAAATTAAACATTCCTCTGATTTATGTAAATCAAACAGGAGGACAAGATGAGCTGGTTTTTGATGGCACGTCCTCAGTAATCAATCAGCAAGGGGATGTGACTTTTGAACTTAAAAGCTTTGCTACTGACTCTATTCAATTTAATTATGAAGAAATTAGTGAAAGCCCAATTGAAGAAAAAACATCAAACAGATTGAAAGATCTTTATGATTCATTAGTCCTAGCTACAAAAGACTACGTAGAAAAAAATAACTTCAAAGGAGTGCTAATCGGTTCATCCGGTGGTATTGACTCTGCTTTGACAGCAACGATTGCAACTGATGCCCTTGGTTCAGATAAAGTTAGAACAATTATGATGCCTTTTAAATATACTGCAGATATAAGCATCAATGATGCTGCGCTTTTGGCAAAGAATTTAAAAATCAACCATCAAGAAATCCCAATAGAGAAGGTTTATGACGCTCACATGAGCAAGCTTTCAGAAATTTTTAACAGTAAAACTATCGATAAGACTGAAGAAAATTTGCAGTCAAGAATTAGAGGAGTGACTCTGATGGCAATTTCAAATAAAGAGGGTTTATTAGTTCTTACAACAGGAAATAAAAGTGAAACTGCAGTTGGCTACTCGACTTTATACGGTGATACTGCTGGAGGATTTGCAGTTTTAAAAGATGTGTCAAAGACATTGGTTTACGAACTATCAAAATATAGAAATGGATTAAATGAAGTAATTCCAGAAAGAATCATTTCAAGACCCCCAAGCGCTGAATTAGCTCCAGATCAAAAAGATTCTGATTCCCTTCCAGATTATGAAATATTGGATCCAATTATAGAGCTCTACGTAGAAAAGGATTTTTCCGTAAAAGAGATAATTCAAGAAGGGTTTGAAAAAAAGACAGTAGAAAAAATAATCGGACTTATAGATTTTAATGAGTACAAAAGAAGGCAGGCTCCTCTAGGAGTAAAAATATCCGACAGAAATTTCGATAAGGGTAGAAGATATCCTGTCACCAATTCATGGAAACCCAATATGTAGGGTTATTGTTATAAAAAATCACTACATTTTGTGCTTTTGAAGGCAATTGGGCTATAATTCGCTCAAAACAGCTGTGGATACAATAAAAGACATCAATAAAGCTGAGCAACAGGAATTGCCTCTAAAACTGCAAGGCGAGAATATATCTGACCTTCCCGAAGATTTATACATCCCGCCCAATTCTCTAAGAATATTTTTAGATTCATTTGAAGGTCCCTTAGACCTTCTTTTGTATTTTATTAAAAAGCAAAACCTTGATATTGCTAACATAGACGTTTCTTTGATCACTGATCAATACATTTCATACATAAACCTCATGGAAGAACTTCAGTTTGATTTGGCTGGCGAATACCTAGTCATGTCTGCTTATCTTGCAGAGATAAAATCTAGGATCTTGCTACCTTCTTTATCTGAAGATGAGGAGATAGAGGACGATCCGAGATCTGAATTAATAAGAAGGCTTCAAGAATACGAGAGATATAAAAAAGCATCTGAAAGCTTGAATGATATTCCAATGGTAAATAGAGATTTTTATCTTGCTAGTGCAGCAAAACCTGAATTTGAAGCCTCAAAAGAAAAACCAAAAATTACCGGAGAAGACTTAGTGCTTATTTTCAATGAGCTTAAAGAAAGAGTAAGTCTTAATAAAAGTCATGTTATTGATTTTGAGGAACTTTCTACAAGAGAAAGGATGACTGAAATCCTTGAATTGCTCCAACAAAGTGACTTGATAGCTTTCAATGACTTGATAAAGAAGTCAGAAGGAAAAATGGGTATCGCAGTTGTCTTGTTAGCAATTATGGAGCTGCTTAAAGATTCTCTAATAAAGGGCATTCAAAACGAACCTTTCGGCAAAATCCATCTTTCAAAAAAAATTACAGGCGTCCACTAAATGAATACGATTACACTTTCAAAAATTATTGAGGCGATACTTCTATCGTCAGGCAGACCTCTAAGCGAAAAGGAGATCACAAACCTATTTAACGAAGATGAAAAACCATCTCATTCAGAATTTAAAGATGCTTTAGATTTGATTGAGGAAAATTCTCAAAATAATTCCTTTAGCTTATCAAGAGTTGCAAGCGGATTTAGACTTCAGGTTGATCAAGCATATGCTCCTTACATTGCTAAAATTTGGCAAGAAAAGAATCAAAGATATTCCAGAGCGTTAATGGAGACGATAACTTTGATAGCCTACAAGCAGCCCATAACAAGAAGCGAGATAGAGGAAGTTAGAGGAGTTTCAGTAAGCAGTAATTTAATTAAGAATTTATTTGAGAAGGGATGGATTAAAGTTGTCGGTATTAGAGATGTTCCTGGAAAACCAAGTTTGCTAGGGACTACAAAAGAGTTTCTTGATGACTTAGGGCTCAAAAAACTATCGGATTTGCCTTCTTTACCTGAAATAAATATTTCTACTGAATCTACCATGCCATTACCTTTGGAGGATCCAGACCAAAATTCTATTGAGGGAAATGAGATAATCCAGTGAAAGAAAGGATCCAAAAGGTTCTTTCCGATTCAGGCATCGCATCTCGACGGCAGATAGAAAAGTTCATTCAAGAAAAAAGAATCTTTGTTGGTGACAAACGCGCCAAGCTTGGAGAGAAAATTTCAAGAGATGATCAAATTTTCCTTGATGGAAAAAAAATTACTCTAAATGTTAATAATAAGTTGAGAATATTAGCTTTAAATAAACCTGAAGGGTTTGAATGCACTAGATCAGAAAAAAGCCCTAAGAAAAAAATATTTGATTTGTTGCCACCTGAAAAAAACTTCAGATGGATATCAGTTGGTAGATTGGACTTAAACACTTCAGGCCTTCTTTTGCTAACAAACAATGGCCAAGTTGCCAATCAACTAATGCATCCCTCATCGATGCTTGATAGAGAATACATTGCTCGCATAAGGGGGGAAGTTGAACCAGCTGATATAAATAAATTAAAAAAAGGTATTCAAATTGATGGTAATAGAATGAAATTCAATGATTTAGTTGAAGGCAGGATAACCAAATCTCACTCTTGGTTTGCTCTTGTTATACAAGAGGGAAAAAATAGAGAAGTCAGAAAGCTATGGAATGCATTGGGTTACGAGGTAAGTCGCCTCAAGAGAGTAAGATACGCAAATATTTTTTTACCCTCAACGTTAAAGAAGGGCTCATATAAAGAACTGAGCCAAAAAGAAATTGATAACTTAATTAAGAATCTCTCTTAGAGATCTAATTTTAACAACATCATTTAAATCCTCATCTTTAATGGAGTTATTATGATAGCCATATTCTGCAAATATAAATGAGGTTTTCGCACGTTTTGAGGCCTCGAAATCTTTGAAATGATCTCCAAAAAAGAGAGTATTTTCAGGAGAACAATTTAACTTCTTCATAGCTAAATTTATACCGCTTGGATCGGGTTTTCGTCTGTTCTCACTATCTTCTGGAGAGATAACTATATCTGCCATTTTATCCCATTCATAAAAATATGAGATTTTATCAGTGAGGAATTTAGGTTTATTTGTAACTATTCCCCACTTTTTATTATTATCTTTGATGAATTTTATGAGTTCTTCAAAGCCTTCAAATGTTATGGAGTCAGTACATATTTTTTCGTACTCATCAATAAGCTCTTTCCTTAGACTTTCGAAATTAGCATGATTATCTGAAATTGAGAATCCAAGTGAAATCAAGGCTCCAGCACCCTCAGAAACAATTTGTCTTACAGATAAAAATTCTTTTTCAATTAACTTCTTTTGCTGAAGCAAAAAATTAAGAGACAAATGAAATTCTTTGGCGGTATCCAGAATGGTGCCATCCAAATCAAAGAGGTACAGGTCTATATCACTGTGGTTTATGAGCATGAACTAAATAATTAACTGTAGCATCATCACCTAACCAATAGTTGCCTGAAAGTGGGTTGTAGCTCATTCCAATGATTTCTTTAACCTCTAACCCCGAATTTGTCATAAAACCATGCAGTTCTGAGGGTTTTATGAACTTGTTAAAGTCATGAGTGCCTTTGGGTAATAAATTAAGAATGTACTCAGCACCAATAATTGCAAAAAGAAAGGATTTTGGATTTCTATTGATAGTTGAAAAAAACACTTCGCCACCCGGTTTACATAAATCTGAACAAGTCTTCACTAGCAATTCAGGATCGGGAACATGTTCTATAGCTTCAAGACAAGAAACGACATCAAAAGTTTTCTTTTCAACCAGCAAGCTTTCAGCTTCTCCAAGAATGTAGTTTATGTCTTTATTGCTTTTTGAAGCATGAAGTTTCGCTGTTTCTATTGCAACTTCTGATATATCAACTCCTGTGACTTGAGCTCCAAAATCGCACAAAGCTTCTGTTAATAATCCGCCACCACAAGCAACATCGAGAACCTCTAAATTATTTACGTTTTTTTTGTCATTAATATAATTCGAACGCAGAGGATTAATTTTATGTAGAGGTGCAAATTTTCCAGAAGGGTCCCACCACTCTTCTGCTATTTTATTAAACTTATCTTTTTCTGCTTGATCGATATTCATATTTCTGACAATCTGAGTTCAGTATATTGAATTACATTGTAAAAAAAAGTTAAAGCTTCATTTATATTAAGCTTAATACTTTGTTTAAAATTAATTCTTATTTTTGTTTAAAACTTGAAATGAAAATATTCTTTCCAAAGGAATCTGAAAAAGAAACAAGATCTGCTCTGGATCTTGCTTCTGCTCAGAGGTTGATCGATCTTGGAATAGAAGTTTCATTTGAATCAGGAATCACTCAAAAGATCGACATCGCAGATCAAGATTTAGAGGAAATAGGATGTAAAAACAAATCAAGATCAGAGGGTTTATCTAATTCAGAAATTATTTCCTCAGTTAATCATTTGCCTTTATCAGACTTGGATTCAGTTTCTGAAAACACTTTAACTATAAGTTTTCTTGATGTATTTAATGAAAAAGAATATTTAGAGATGCTAAAGCAAAGAAAGATCACTTCTATCAGTATGGAATTAATTCCAAGAATCACAAGAGCTCAAAAAATGGATGCATTATCATCTCAAGCTAATTTAGCAGGGTATTCAGCAGTAATGTTAGCTTCTTCTGAAATGAATAAAGCAATGCCAATGATGATGACGGCTGCAGGAACAATTTCTCCCGCAAGAGTTTTTGTAATTGGTGTTGGAGTTGCAGGACTTCAAGCTATGGCAACTGCAAAAAGACTTGGAGCTCGCGTTGAAGCATTCGATACCAGACCAGCAGTTGAAGAACAAGTAAAGTCTCTTGGCGCAAGATTTATAAAAATAGATATCGGTGAAACTGAAGAGACTGATCAAGGCTATGCAAAAGAATTAACAGAGAAACAATTAGAGTTACAAAGAGAAGGAATGAAAAAGGTTTGTGGATACTCAGATATTGTAATAACTACGGCACAAGTTTTTGGCAAGCCAGCTCCCAGAATTTTATCTGAAGATATGATCTCCAGTATGCAGCCGGGAAGTGTTATCGTTGATATGGCTGTCTCCTCAGGTGGAAATGTCGAAGGTTCTGTCTTAGGTGAGACTGTAGAAAAAAATGGGGTGAAAATAATAGGGCACGAAAATCTTCCAGGGTATGTTCCGGAACATTCCACTCAAGTATATGCAAGCAACATCTATAATTTAATTGAAGAGTTTTGGGATAAAGATGCTAAAAAACTCGAATTAGATGAATCAGATGAAATTTTAAAAAGCTGCATAGTTACAAAAGATGGTAATTACATATCAGAAATTCTAAGGAGTTAATTTAATGGAAATGATGTTACTACTGTTTGTCCTTGTCCTTTCAATATTTTTGGGTTTTGAGCTTATTAACAAGGTTCCATCTACTCTTCACACTCCTTTGATGTCAGGTGCTAATGCGATTTCTGGAATAACCCTTGTTGGAGCCATTTTATCTTCGGGAAGCGACTCTTCAAGTATTACTATTACCTTAGGAACAATAGCTGTTTTCTTGGCAAGTCTTAATGTTGTAGGTGGATATCTAGTCACAAATAGAATGCTTAGAATGTTTAAGAAAAAATGATTTTAGAAGCCTTTCAGAATAATACTTTTATCAATCTAAGTTATATCTTAGCTTCGGTCTTATTTATATTTGGTTTGAAAATGTTGAGCTCACCCGATACAGCTCAAAGAGGAAATTTTGTATCTTCTTTAGGAATGCTTCTTGCTGTGGTAGTAACTTTATTAAGCAAAGAAATAGTTTCATTTCAATTTATCTTGATAGGTCTTTTTGGGGGCGGAGCAGTTGGAGCAATTGCCGCAGTAAGAATAAAAATGACATCAATGCCCGAATTAGTTGCTTTATTGAATGGCTTCGGTGGAGCATCAAGTCTTCTGGTTGCCTCTGCAGAATTATTTGCTTTGACAACTTCTAATCTAGTTGCAATGATTGCAATAGGCATCGCAACTATCATCGGAGGAGTAACTTTCTCAGGAAGCTTAATCGCTTTTGGTAAACTTTCAGAAATTATGCCCGGTAAACCTTATTTATTTATCGGTCAAAAAATCCTCACCGGATTAGTAATTTTATTAATTCTTCTATTACTTGTTCAGTTTTGTTCAGATATTTTCTTTGCTGAAATTCTTTTTGGCTTTGATTGGATTAATGAGCAATACGTTTTAATTCTTCTAATAGCATTGTCTCTTTTGCTAGGAATTTTATTAGCCATACCTATTGGTGGTGCTGATATGCCTGTAATAATTGCTCTTCTTAATAGTTATTCTGGACTTGCTGCATGTGCAGCAGGATTTGTAATTGGGAACAATGTATTAATTGTTGCTGGGTCATTAGTAGGGGCGAGCGGATTGATCCTCACAAATATAATGTGTAAGGCAATGAACAGATCATTGCTTAACGTTCTTTTTGGAGGTTTTGGTGCTACTGACTCCTCCTCGTCTTCGGGTGAAGGAAAGGTTCAGGGTGATGTAAAGCCTATCAATATTGCAGATTCTTACCTCATATTAGAGGCTGCTTCATCAATTCTTATCGTTCCAGGTTATGGGATGGCCGTTTCACAAGCACAACACTCTGTAAGAGAGTTAGGGGAACTACTTCAAGATAATGGTTGCGAAGTTAAGTATGCAATTCATCCGGTTGCGGGCAGGATGCCAGGACATATGAATGTACTCTTAGCAGAAGCAAATGTTTCATACGATGTTCTTGTTGAGCCTCAAGATGTAAATCCTATTATGGATACCATAGATGTATGCATTGTCATTGGTGCTAATGATGTTGTGAACCCTGATGCTAGAGAGGACGAATCAAGTCCTATATATGGCATGCCCGTCATAGAGGTTGATAGAGCTAAAACAGTCTTTGTCCTAAAAAGATCCATGGCCTCTGGTTTCGCAGGAATTGAAAATAGCTTATTTTTTAAACAAAATACTCGCATGCTTTTTGGTGATGCAAAAGAGTCTGTAAGCGGTATAGTTTCTGAGTTTAAGTCGTAAAATAAACCCTTAAAATACGTCAGAAATGCTATAATTTAATTAGTATTTTGAGCTTATTTTCTTTTATTTTTTTCTTATAATCATTTAATAGAATGACAGATATTTTTGACGATAAAGATTCCACCATAAGTATTGAGGAAGAGCTAAAATCTTCCTATATGGATTACGCAATGAGCGTAATTGTAGGAAGAGCATTGCCTGATGCTAGAGATGGTCTTAAGCCGGTTCATAGAAGAACTTTATTTGCCATGAATGTAGAAGGCAATGATTGGAACAGGGCTTACAAAAAGTCAGCAAGAATAGTTGGTAACGTAATAGGTAAATATCATCCTCACGGAGATGCTGCCGTCTATCACACGCTTGTTAGAATGGCACAATACTTTGCTCTTCGTTATACCTTAGTTGATGGTCAAGGAAACTTTGGATCTATGGATGGAGATCCACCAGCAGCTATGAGATACACCGAAGTAAGACTTTCAAAAATTGCTCATGAACTTCTTGCAGATTTAAATAAAGATACAGTTAATTTTGTGGAAAATTATGACGGCACTGAGTTAATGCCCGAAGTTCTCCCAACAAAAATCCCAAATCTTCTTGTTAACGGCTCTTCTGGAATAGCAGTTGGCATGGCTACAAACATGCTTCCCCATAATTTAACTGAGTCTATAGAAGCATGTTTGTTGCTTATTGATAATCCGGATACTGATATTGATTCGCTTTTAGAGATTATTCCCGGTCCGGATTTTCCAACCGGTGGGTTCATCAATGGAAGAGCTGGCCTGATAGAAGCAGCAAAAACTGGTAAGGGCAGAGTCTATCTAAGAGCAAAAGCTGATATAGAAACTGATAAGAAAGATCGTAGCAAAATCATAGTTTCTGAAATTCCTTACCAAGTAGATAAATCAAGATTGGTAGAAAAAATTGCTGAACTTTCCAAAGAAAAAAGAATTGAGGGAATTTCTGAAATAAGAGACGAATCTAATAAAGATGGCGTCAGAATAGTAATTGAAATTAGATCTGGTCAATCTCCAGAAGTTATTCTTAATAACTTATATGCACTGACTCCTTTGGAAAATGTTTATGGGATCAATAACGTAGCATTAATAAACAACGTCCCAAAACTTTTAAATTTAAAACAAATTCTTGAAGTATTTATTGAGCATAGGAAAGAGGTAGTAACTAGAAGAACCAAATTTGATCTAGAAAAAGCAAAAAATAGATCTCATGTTCTCGAGGGCCTTACTGTAGCTTTAGAAAACATAGATCCTGTTATAGATCTGATTAAAAAATCGAAGGATGGACAAGAAGCCAAGAAAAAATTGTTATCAAAATCATGGAAAGCCTCTAATGTAGTCAAGCTTCTCAAAGCATCTGGCGCCGATATATCCGGAAGTAAAAAAAATGATTTTGGATTGTCCGGAAATAAATACCAATTATCAGAGCATCAGGCACAGGCAATATTGGATCTCAGACTTCAAAGACTTACTGGACTTGAACAAGAATCATTAAAAGAAGAGTATGCTGAAATATTAGAGCAGATAAAAAAATTACAAGAAATTCTTTCGGATAAAAATAAGCTCATAAGCGTTATCAAAGAAGAGTTAAATGAGATTAAAGAAGAGTACGGAGATGCTAGAAAGACTCCTATAGAGGATAAGTTAGATCTGACTGATGAGGATTTGATC
>VMHT01198629.1_pt1 | contig 13421 bp, 16 predicted proteins | sample 4693611 | NCBI WGS metagenome assembly VMHT01 (sample SAMN12280063, study PRJNA550983) | marine metagenome | isolation source: seawater sampled from same location over 5 years 0.02-0.2 micron viral filtrate | place: USA: collected off the coast of southern California halfway between the port... ... | reverse complement strand
CGAAGAGATCGCTGGTCGCAAAGGTGCAACGGTTGCAGACCTAGATAACAAGCAGAAGTTTGACTTGTTGAACAAGGTAGAGAACTACCAAGCAAACAAGAAGGCTGAGAAAGAAAGAGAAGAAGCGCTAAAGAAGCAGCAGGAAGCAGACAAAGCAGCAGAGGCAGAAGAGATCAAGCGCCTCCTAGAACAGCAAGCTGCACAAGAAGAAGCTCAACAACAGGCACCAGAGCAGCCACCTGAGGTTATCCCAGAAGCGCCAGAGGTAACGCCAGAGGTCACACCAGAGCCAGCACCTGAGGCGCCACAACCTACCCGTACCCCGTTTGCCTCTAAGATAGTAGAAGACTCCAAGCCGAAATATAGAAATGTAATGCCTGTGTTTGAGTCTCAGCTTGACAAGGCGCTATACATAGTCGGCAACCCTAGAAGCCGATCCAAGGCTGATGGCGATATCATGGGCGAACTACGCAAGTTTCTTGGTCGTGGTGCGCCGGGATTCCCTGACTCAGAGATTCGCAGACTAGGGATGTTGGTACGCGAGCAAGTGAAGCAGCGAGGCGAGCCAGCCCAGCAAGGTGACCTTGGTCAATTCAACGTACCGGAGATAGTCACACCAGATGGCGTTGCTACAACAGAGCAAACACGCACAGAATTCACGCCTGAGGCTACAGAGGATGTGCCAGAATTTGCCATAACGCTGCCGGGATTTGAACAAGCACAAGAGACAACTCCTGCTCCAGAGGTAACACCAGAACCAGAGGCTGCGCCAAGAGTAAGGGCCAAAAAGAAAGCCGCAATCAGCAAGGGCGAAAAAGAAGATCTTGTGAATTTAGTTGGCGAGCTGTCAATGAGCGATCAAACGCCATCAGCAGCTGTTCAAGGGTTGGCAATTAAGCTTTACAACCAGATTAGGCAAGAGGGCAGAGATCACAATACAACACTTACCTTATTAGAAGATAACCCAGACCTATTAGAAGCAGTTGCTCAAGAGGATGATTTGAATCTTGACTTTATGCGCAAAGAGCAGCCAGCGGCGGCTGGTGTGGTGCAAGGTGAAGTTGTTACACAGACCCCACAAGGGCCGGGGATTGTACGATCCAGAGCGCCACTAGATGTTAACGACTTCAACCGTGTTAAGCAGATTGTTAATACCGTAGCCCCTCAAGCAAACCTAGTAGTTGCCAGTCAGCTGTTTGGCCCAGCACGAGGCGATGGTGCAAACCTCAATCAAGTAGAGATTGATGGCAAAAACTACACCATGGAAGAGGCGCTAGGATTACAGGCGGGTAACGTCGTAGCTGTGTCTCTGGCAGACGGGTACTTAGACCCCCAGAACAGGGCGTATCACGAAGCCACACACTTCCTGTTCAACAATAACTTTTTGAGCGCCAAAGAAAAGGCAGATTTAGCTGCAAATGTAGAGCGATTACAGCAAATTGTTTCAGATAATCTGGGCGCAAAAGAATACGAAAGAGCGTTCAGCGGATTGACGCCAGATCAGAAGCTAAACGAGCTAGTCGCGTATGGTTCAGCCCTATACAACAGGGGTCTGGACATCGACGGCAAGGTGCCGAAAGAGTTTACCCCCGGATTGCGGCGTATATTCGCTAAGATTCTTAGACTGTTTAAACAGTTGCAGACCACCTTCTCCGGGGAAGGTAGACCTGCTGAAATCGAAACGATATTTGAAGAGATTAGGCAGGGCCGTGTAGGTCGCAGAGAGCCACAAGTCTCCAGATCCATGGACTCTACTGGTCTATCGTCTAACACCCCGCTTTACATGATCAAACAGGGGCCAGCCGCAGCGGCCACAGAGATGCGCCCTAAGATACAGTCGCGGTTGCTGAAGACGGTAAACGCCAAGTCTACTCAGAAGGCATTGCCCGAAGCTTGGGCTAGAGTAGTCAAGAACAAGCAGGGTAATGACGAGCTTGTCGGGATACTCAAGGGCGTAAAGCTTGAGGAATACAACGACTCTCACCTTGCAGCATTTTTATCTACCGCTCCGCAAGATAAATCTATTTCTGGTGCTGAAATAGCAGAGTACTTAGATGACATTCAAAACATTGTAGAAATACAGGTCTATGGAACGCCAATAGATAGGGCGCCAGATGATGCCCTAGAGAGCGACTATCAAGCTGCTTTGCAAGAAGACAGAAACAATCTTGCTTATGAACAGGTGGCTAGGCAGGGCATATCAGAACTACGCAGAGGCGTACCGCCTAATGAGTTCAGCACCAATACTCAAAGAGTCCTAAAGTCCTACGTCAACACTGTTAGTAATGGTAACCCTAATAACAATCAAGCAAGCGCTTTACCCAAAGAAGTGCTTGAAGCATTAGACGAATCTTTAGAGGTAACTTTTAAAGACAAACAAAATGCAGCCACCAAAAAGCTCGCAAAGGCTCTTACTCAAGCAGTCAAAGATCCTGAGTCTGGCTTGGATAGGCGCTTACTTGGTCAGATTTTTGTAGAAAACGATTACCATGGACGGGTTAGCATAGAAGATCCAACAGGGATACAAGCGTTAGCTACTTCTGTCACTGATCCCGCTGATGAACTAGGCAAAACTTCTTTAGCATCTGATCCTACAGGGGGACAAGAAGGGATAGGCCCAGAGGGCTTTAAAGTTCCAAACTTTTATTACTCTTATACAGCAATGGGTGGCAGGGAAATACCAGAGCAATCTGACGATGGTGGGAGAGTCCTTGCAGAGAGCGTTGCGCAAAATTATAGAGAGATTATTTTAGCGATGCCTTTTCTGGCGGGTAAGCGTTGGCACCACACTCACTTCCCTGACATACCCAACCCACTTATGCACATGCGCGTGTCTGATATTGTTTTAGAAAACGGCGATCTTGTGATGGTCGTAGAGGAAATACAGTCTGATGTGCATCAAGCTGCACAGACAGAGATGAAAAAACTAGCGGCTGCAAAGTTATATAACGATGGAGAGATTAGATCATCTAATTTCAGCCGTTTAAACAGAGAAGAAAAACAAAAAGTCCGAAAGATACTTAATGAATACAAAGACAAGGTTTATGGGACTGTTGTTCCTGATTTGCCTTTAAAACAAGATAACCAAAGGCTCGCATTCGGAATAGATATTCTTACAAAGATGGCTGTGCGTAATGGCTATCAACATATCGCCATATCAAATAGCGAATTGCAGAACGAAAGATATAGAAACTCAGTCAGGAATCACATCAGCGGTCTGGCGTTAACTTCTACAATCAATCCAGAGGCTGTGAAGTTTGACGAAGTCAAAACTCTTGGCCCAGATCAGTTGTTGTTAACAATGAGCGATAGAACTTTAGCTGCAATGAAGTCGGATTTAACGCCTGATCAAATTGATTTCATAGCAGAAGAGGGATTGGCACTACAAAAAGAAGATGTAAGTGAATTTATACAAGAAAATACACGATTGCTTTTCCCCGAACAGGTCACAGAAGAAGATGCAACATTTGCCAGTGCAGCACAGCTAGGTGGATTACCTCTTTCAGAGGGAACAATACAGGTGCAAGAGCAATCACAAGCTTATGCACAGGAAGAGGCGCTCGATTTAAACGCTGCTGTCGATATCATATTTAATCGGGGCGTAACGTCTGTACCCAATCTTGGCGGTGGAGTGGATCTCAAACCAGACCGCGCAATATTTAACGTATCTGCTACAAACACCAAGTTCGACCCTGAGTTTAGCGAAGATTTAAAAAAGACAATATCCAGAGAGTTTGACCCCTCTGCCGCTTCAAATTTAGTAGGTGTATTGAGACTGTCTTTTGCACAAGCCCTAGCAAAAAAATACCCATTCCTACCCCGAACCACCTATGCATCTTATACCGTCCCTGCCGAGGGCTTCGGCGCCGATGGTCAATACTATGAGGCAAGTTTTTATCGGGACACCATTGCCTTGGAAGATCCACAGTTTGCACAGGGACAGTCGCAAACTACGGAAGATTGGCTAGGCGAAAACATCTCTAAAGTTGTAATGGATTCAATGGGCGACGATGTCTCTTTCAATGCAGACAATTTTGTCGGCTTTGTTCAAGAAAGAATTGAGTATCTTAACAGCCTTAAAGAGAAGAAAGAGGCGGGACTTGATCTTACTGCACAGGAATCCAAGTCAGAGAGTTTGCTGTCTGTACCAGCTATACGGCAAGCAAAGAACAGGCTTACAGGCGCGGTAGATTTGCCGGTTGGTAGCGGTTTTGAAAACATTTACGACGTAAAGATGCCGCAATTAGTTGTAGATGCAATGGCTAGGCTGGGTTCCGAGTCTAAGAAAGCCATTAAAGAAGCTAATAAAAACAAGCGTGTCTATCTTGGCACTGGTGATTTATCACTTGTTGGTACTGCTGACTTTATCGACTTCCAAGAGGCGGCGATTGTAGATGTCAGCAGCGATCCCGCCGCTTCTCTTGGCGACAGGACAATACCGATAGGCACAGGCACTGCCACAGAAGCAGCTTTGCGTCAGCAAATTGTAGACACGCAAATAGAAAACAGGATGCGAGAGGATGAGGACGAAGGGTTTGGCATAGAAGATATTCCTAATATCGAAGGCCAGTATGCAATACGCACATCTCCACAGCGTAACCAGTTGCAAGTCTTTGAGATCACTGACTCCATGCGTCAATCAGACCAGCTATCTGAGGCGTCAGAGGTTTATTTCGCTCGTAAGCAAGATGAGCGCGTAGCAGCCACAAACGAAGGCACAAACAATCTGCGTGGCGTGTTCCGAAACGGGCGCCAAGCTGCGATAGATTTCATAGATCGTATGCCGTTCTTCAATACACTCAGGGGATTGCCTGATAAGCGAGAGCTTGTGCTGGAGCGAGCCAAGTATCTTGGCACAGTACAAAGATCCTCTGACGTTGCTAAGTTTTTACGCGATGAGATTGGCAATAAATACTTGTCCCGCACAGGGCCAAAGAATCGCCAGTCCACCGAACAGCTACGCACAGCTATCTTTGAGTACCTGACTACCGGGGAGCCAGAGGCTGAAGCTGCACTGTTTAAACGACTTGAAGCATTGGACAGCCGGGCCGCTGCTGCATCGTCAAAGGCCAAAGATCTTATTGAGAATCTAGGTTTAGAGCTAGTCAACTCTGGATTGCTGCCAGCAAAGACGTACTACAAGAGGGCAAGATCTTATCTGCCGCGCATTTATATCAAGCATGTACTAGAGAATAAGATAGACCCTAAGTTTGGCTATCTAAAGGCGCGTGACGAGCAGAAGACTCCAGAGGCAATGGAAGCGTTGGGAGTAATTAACGAGCTTGATCCTGCGTTCTTGGTGTCTCGTGCTATACAGCGGCCTATCCGCGATTTGCAGTTCATAGAGTTTATGAACTCTATATCTGAAAACAAAAACTGGACAACCAATGATGACCAGTTCTTGGTGGAGTATGGGCCACCTAACGAAGACGGTAGTCCAAGACTCGTTAGCGGCTTTTATATGCTCAATGAGGTGACAACGCTCAACGACATCGCGGACGCTCTGGAAGATGCACAGCCTGAGAGAGCAGCGAAGCTGCGTCAAGATGCTCAAGACATGAAAGACGCAGTCATGCGCACCTTTGAAGAGCGTGGCTTAAAGCAGTTTGTTGACGATCAGAGTCTTGAATTACAAGATTCTGTCGAGGTGTTTGGCCAACAGTACAAGCGTGTCAGCAGGAATAAACAATACGGTCTATTAGCAGGAAGGCTAGTACGCGAAGAGATCTATGATGATCTTGTTGCCTCATCAATGATGATGAACATAGGCGATCCAGCTTATGTTAAGTTTTTAAACAAAGGTAAGGCGCTGACTGCGGTATGGAAGACCATCAAGGTGCCGTTAAACCCGCCTACGATTGCTCGTAACACCTTCAGTAACGCGATACTCATCCATCTTTCTGGTGTTCCATTCTATCGCGTGATACCGAGGATGGTAGAAGCCGCCAGAGAAATCGTTGCTTATCGCAATAAAGACTTTGAAAACTCTCGACATTTTGCTGAGTTGTTAAAGCGTGGCGTAAAACAGTCTTCGTTTACAGATCAAGAGCTAATCCAAATACAAGATGACATGATGGACTTCTTGAAGTCTGTCGATGCCAAAGACATTGGGATGTTGGGATGGTTGAAGCTCAACACTTGGGGCCGACTGTCTACAGCTGCAAGCAATATGTATCAAGGACTGGAGGTTGTAGGTAAGACTGCGATAGCTATTGATGTCATGGAGCGCCAAGGCGGTACGGCTGATGATGCATTCTTAAAAGCGCAGGAATACTTGTTTGATTACGGTGATGTGCCACAACTGGTAAGGGCTACCCGACAGAGTCCAATAGGCATACCGTTCCTGACGTTCCAATACAAGGTGTTGCCTGTGCTTGCGAAGACTGCACTGCGCAACCCAGCTAGGTTTGCTCCATATGTAGCGTTGAGCTACGCACTTCCTGCTGCGTTCATGTCAGCCTTCGACATAGACGATGATGACTATGAAGACATCAAGAACTCCATGCCTGATTACATACGAGGCAACCCGGGTCTAGTGCCATTGCCTAGTAGAGATGATAACGGGCGACTGCAATTCCTAGATACAAGTTATCTGTATCCTTGGGGCAGCTTGATTGGTTTGAGTGATGCGGCTATGCGTACAGGAAAGCAAGTTGCTGGTGTCAAAAATCCAGTTGAGCCGGGATTCGATGCGAAAGATATGTTGACAACGGTAGGCATGTTCGGTGGCCCAGCATGGTCGTTGTTTGGTGCGTCAGTAAATCTCGACCCGTTTACACAGCGTCCGATTGTTAACCCGGATGATCCTTTCTATATATCCGGCGCCATTGAGAGGCCGTTCTATAAAAGAGGCCAGTTGACTGACGCTATGTTCTGGGCAGCGAACCAGTATGTGTTGCCGGGATTCTTGAATACTGAGTACGGCGCTGTATCGAAGCTTAATTCTGCGCTGCGCGGAGGCAAGAAAGCGAGTGGTGTCCCCGTAGACACGCTAGATCAAGCGTTGATGCGGCTAATCGGTTTAAACATTACGTCTGTAGATCCCAAATCTATAGCTGCATCGGTTCGCTATCTGGCTTCTGAGCGCAACAAAATACTCCAAGCAAGGCGTCGGGTGGTGAAAGATCAAAGTTTATCGAGAGAAGAAAGAAGAAGGAGAGTAGCTAACTACAATGCCCGATTGGAAAGTTTTTCTGCAAAGTATGGCGCAATTCTGGAAGCCGCTAGAAACACCAGAGCAATTGACGCTCGACTCCGAAGAGAGGACAAAGAATGATGTGGCAGATAAGTGCTGGGCTTGGGATTGCATTAGCCCTTTCTCTTGGTTCCTTTAAGCTTTACTACGACAAGACAGAGGCGCAGAAAGAAACCATGGCATCTTCATTGCGGATGTCTATCGCCAATGTAGAAACGCTCAAGAAAGAGATGGCAGCGCAGAATGAGCAGATGCAGAACCAGATAGAGCGCAACAAGCTCATACAAGAAAAGATAAGTGTACTAGCAGAAGAGAACAAGACAGCGATGCTGGAGGTAGATGCGATCAGAAAAAAGTTCGCAAAGCACAACTTGAATGTGCTGTCTCTACGCAAGCCTAAGCTCATTGAAAAAATTATTAACAGGGGAACGAAAGAGGTATTGGATGATCTGGAAGCTATTACCGATAGTCGCACTCAGCGGTTGTAGTATCTTTGGAAACAGCCCAGCCGCCCCCCAAGTTGACCCCGTTGAGGTTGTCAGAGTTATGGAGCGGTCTCCCGTTTACCATCCGCCTATGCCGAATCGCATTACGTCGTTGCCAGTCGAGTGGACAGTCCTTACTCCCGATACAATGCAAGAATACTTAGACGATTTAAACGATGGCAATGCTCCTTCAAATGCATTTTATGGTTTAACATCAAAAGGTTATGAAAATCTTTCTGGTAACATGGCTGAAGTTAAAAGATATATACGTCAAGCTTTATCCATAATTGAATATTACCGAAAGCTAGATGAGGAGGATTCAGATGAGCAATCTGATAGAGATGCTGAAGCGCCATGAAGGAGTGCGTAGTCATGTATACCTGTGCAGCGCGGGTTATGAAACCATTGGAGTGGGTCGGAACATAGCCGACTCTGGGCTTGGATTGTCAGATGATGAGGTAGAGTATTTATTAAACAATGACATCGAGCGTGTACGTCAGGAGTTAACAGACAACTACTTCTGGTTTCCTGCTTTGAACGAAGCAAGACAAGATGCGATGATAGATATCTGCTTTAATCTTGGCCTGACTAGACTGCGAGGCTTCGTCAACGCGATTGAAGCTATGTCACGCGAGCAGTTTGATGTGGCAGCTGACGAGTTCATGGATTCTCGCTGGGCTACACAGGTAGGCAACAGAGCAAATGAGATCACAGAGATGATCCGGGTAGGTGAGTATGTTTAAACGCTTCAAGAAAGGCGGAAAGACCAGTAAGCCGAAGAAGAAATCCAAGTCTCGTGTAAACGAGGCGGGCAACTACACCAAGCCGGAGATGCGTAAGAGACAATTCAATCGCATCAAGGCCGGAAGCAAGGGTGGAAAGCCGGGGCAATGGTCGGCGCGTAAAGCCCAGATGCTGGCGAAAGCTTATAAGGATGCGGGTGGCGGCTACAAATAATGGCCAAAGATCCTAAGAAGGGGACAGGTAAGAAGCCCAAGGGATCAGGCCGTAGGCTGTACACGGATGAGAATCCCAAGGATACAGTCAGCATAAAGTTCGCTACAGAGAAAGACGCTAGGGACACTGTAAGGAAGGTTAAGAATATTAAGAAGCCATTCGCTCGCAAGATCCAGATACTCACTGTACTGGAGCAACGAGCCAAGGTGGCGGGTAAAACGAAGCAAGCCGAGATAGCAAAGAAAGGTAAGGAAGCTATCAGAAAGGCTAATGCAAAGAAGTCTTAGGAGGTTACATGCCATTCAAGAAGTACAGCGCGAAGCAAAAGAAACTAGCCAAGGTCGCAAAGCCTAGAGACAAGATCACCAAGGCAGACTTCGACAAGCTCAACAAGGGCAATAAAAAGAAGAAGAAGTAATGGCGCTTTCTAAATCCCAGAAGTCCCTAAAGAAATGGACAAAACAGAAGTGGCGCACTAAGTCAGGCAAGCCTAGCACCCAAGGTAAGAAGGCTACGGGTGAGCGTTACTTGCCAGAGAAAGCGATCAAGTCTTTGTCTGACAAAGAATACGCAGCGACATCTCGCAAGAAAAGGAAGGACACTAAGAAGGGTAAGCAGCATAGCTCGCAACCCAAGAAGATAGCTAAGAAAACAGCGAGGCATCGCAAATGAGTTTGACAGATGCAGAGAAAAACAGGCTCAAAAAAGTAGGGCTAAAAGGTTTAAACAAACCCAAGAGAACCCCTAGCCACCCATCAAAGAAAGGCGTAGTAGCTGTGCGTGATGGGAAGAAAATGAAGATCATCCGTTTCGGTGATCAGAAGATGGGCCACAACTACAGTGACGAAGCTCGCAAAAGTTTCAAAGCTCGCCATGCCAAGAACATAAAGAAGGGAAAAACATCAGCAGCTTTCTGGGCAGATAAACTTTTCTGGAGCAAGGGTGGCAGCAGGAAGTCACCACCAAAATCACAGAAGCAGAAGTTCGGCAAATAATCATATAGATTATCCTCCACAACATGCGTTTAAACGTAGGTATTAATTCACTACAGGTATCTAAAACACTGTAGTAGGTGATTGTTTAAACACTGAAACTAAAAGCCTAAATATTTGTACCACTTTTTGCCTCCCTTGAGGTCAATAAGCATGTACCTCTGCCGCACATTGTATACAGTCTGCACAGGCACCCCCGTTTCTTTAGCAATCTGAGTTGCGGTTGCATTCATTTCGTGCAACGTAAGTATTTGCATGATCTCGGATTCTTTTACGGGTGGTCGCCTGTCCATGACAACCTTTTCTCTTGGCGGCTTAGGTTTCTTTTGCCATGCCTCCTGCGCCTTGATGGCTGCTACAAATTTATTCATCATTCTTTCCTTTTCTTTCCCCCGTGATACCCGGAAGCGTTTAAACGATGCCTATAATTGTGTTCTGCATTCACCACTGGTATCTAAAACACTGCAATAGGTGCTAGTTAGATACGCATTTACAGATTAAGTGTGGGCCATATTGCCTACACATCTTGATAATTTTGTACCCTGCTGATCGGTCTGGGCAGTGAACCTGATCGGGGCCAAGATGATCCCAGTAAGTTTGGGATGTAGTCTCGCATCCCGTCATGAGAATTAGGATTAAAGGTATAAGGTACGTCTTGCGCCCAAAAACAAACATTCATTCTCCTATTGCATAAACCCCGCCTTCGGCCAAGGGGACGGGAACCCTTCGGTATAGGCGAAGCTCAACCAACGCCTGTGGCCTATTCGCCGTTTTGTGACCCAACGATACGGGAATCGTTTGTGGAGTAGGTAGTTAGAGACCTTTGGTCATTTGCATCTTACATAAACCTACTAACAATGGACTCTTTTTTTCTGCGCTTGGGCGTTATTGCTGGCGGTGGCTCCGGTTCTTCCAATTGAATGTACACCTTGGCGCCTAGCGCATTAGCCATTTGCTCCACAACCTCAAAGCTGGGCTTTCTTTTGCCTCGTTCCACCTGACTTACATAGCTCTTTGCATGGCAAGATTTGTCAGATAATTCCTGCAACGAAATACCCTGATCCAGTCGTAGCCTACGAAGCTTCTCTGCATACCAGCTCACGATATTGACTCTTGAAACAGCATAAGGTGATCCTCTAATAGTTCTCTGGCGTGTTCATCTGTCTTGAGTTCAGAGCGTGAAGACACCTGACACACTGACCGAATTACTGCTGCCGCATATTCTTGATCGTCAAGATGTTGATCAACAAGCGGCCATTCGTCTTTGTTTAAACGAACCCATCGCTGATAACTTGTGTCCCTGCAAATTAGGTTTGCTTTTGCGAGCGCTCGTTCACCATCGGTTGTTGCCTGTGGGCGTATGGGGTTTTCGTAGTCATCTATCTTCGCACAAGCTACAACATATCGTTGGCCAATGGGGGCGATAGCCATTTCTTTTGGGACATCGTCTGGATGTATGACAAAAGACACAACCATGCCATCCTTAGTCTGGCGATATGCGTACTTCTTTGCCTCAAAGTGTTCTGCTAAATCACTCATCGTCATCCCCCTCAGCAACTAAAGATATTTCTATGCTGCCGCTCTCTAAGTAGAAGGGATCTGCCTCTGTGTCTAGCGTTATAATTTCTGTTACCTCTCCATCGTCGTAATAGAAGGTGATCTTGTCCTTGAAGCAGTGGAGGATTGTGCTTAAATCGTTTACTGACAGCATGTTGCACAAGTCCCAAGCATCATCAGCTCTAAACCTCATATTTGACCACTTCTTAAAAAGGTTTGCCCAATAGGCTCTGTCTTGTTCTGCTTTAAGCGTTGTATCTTGTAGCTCTTTGATCTCCTTCTCGTGGGCCTTTTGTTGGTTGGCCAGTTCGTTCTGGAGATTGGTAATCATTTCATTCTTCGTCGTGTAGTACTTCTTCTTCGCTGTCATCTCTCATCCCTATGTTGCGTTTAAACACATCGAGCCATGCCATGGGGTCTATGCCTTGCAATGCCCACCATCGCTGCTCGTTTCCATGCGCGTGGAGTTGTCTGTGATGATCGTCACACAGGGGGACAGCGTGTTGATCCCCGCTCCTACGCATACCTCGCAAACCATCCTTCTCCACAAAGGTAAGGTGGTGTGCTTGGGCTGGCCGATAGCAAACCAGACAACCCTCTTCACGCACTCGTTGCAGATGTTTACGGCTTCGTAGTTTCTTCGACCAAGTCTTCTCTTCCAAAAACTTTCACCATTGCTTCTGCCGTTTCTACTAAAGACTCCAACCCCTGCAACACAACCTTGGCGTCACGGATGCGCTCGTCTAGGTTGGTAGAGATGTCTTCGTCAACGTCTGGGTTTGGCTGGTGTATCTCTTCAACAGTTACACCTAGCCCTCTTAGCTTTCTTCTTGCTTTGCGGATCTCGGTCTGGGAATCGGAAAGCTTCGACTCCAGATCCATCACCAATCCTTTGATCTTACTCACAAGTCAAAGTCATCAATGACTTGCTTTGCCGCCCCCGCCGAACCCGTTGCTGCTTGGGTGGCAGACTGGCCCTTGGACTTCAACTTCACCTGCAAATAAGGTTGACCTTTCGCGCTCATTTTCTTGGTGATATCGACGTAATAATCATGCCCGTCAACAAGTATGTCTCCGCGATAGTCGGCGTGCCAATCTTCTACCTTGCTTTCATTTTTAAATGCTGCGCCTTGCAGATCTTTGCGTTCATATCCTGCCATTAAAAGTCTCCTTCGATTTCTTGTGGGTTATGTAGTTGGTGAAGGCGTTCCTCAACCTTTTTTCTAAAGGCTGGGAATCCATCGTGATCTTGATACTTCATCTTCAGTGGGACGTAGAAGTTCTGATGAACCACTTGCGCCTCATCTGGGTTACGGCATTGAGCAAACTCATCAATGCATCTGTTGGTATCTTCAACAAATGAGTCAACCGACTCAGCCTCTGGCTCTTTCTTTTGCGCTTTAGGTTTTGGTTTTGGCTCCACAACATTAGTCTTTGGCGCCTCCTCTTCCGCTGCGTTACCGTCATCGTCCTCGTCGGCGTCCACACCACAGGCCATTGCCAGCGAATACCTTTTCGCGTAGGTCATTGCTGACCCATAGCCCTGCGCAGTTACCTTTGACACAGGCACATGGACAGGCCCAGTTGCAATCTCTTCTCCGTATCCATAGAAGATTGTCTCCACCGCGATGCCGTCATCTACGGGTGTGGATTTCTGAACAAAGACAATGCCGTTGCTGTTTAGCGAACCCTTGACCGCATCAATTATGCTGCCAAGCGAAGCGTATTTAGATTTGAATTGCGGGTTGACCTTGTCCTTTATCGGGGTGGCCATCTCGCTCTGAGCTTTTACCAAAGCTTGAACAAGTGTTTGATCAGTCACTCTCACTCTCCTGTTTAAATGTTGCGAATTGGTCGCAGTAATCAGACACATCACAGAACTGCTCGCAACGCATCGGAGTGCCGCGACGGTGATCTATGGTGTGTTTGTCTGCATCTTTCTGTGCGGCTACGAATGTCTCCGCTTCCTCCTGCGAATCGAACACACGCACTGCGCGTACCCGCTTCTCTTTCATCACGGCAAACTTGTCATCGCGCAGCCAACGCTCTTCGTCGGTGCAGTCAGGTAGATTGCCAGCCCTCGCCTCTTCGTGTGCAGCGATACGTTCTTTCACAAACGCCTCTGTCTTTTCGATGGGCCAGAGTGGGATATCTTGGATAAATATGTCTTGTGGTGGGTAGTCAGGCTTACGCTCTGCCTCGTGTCGGCTCCAATCCTTAACAAAGTTAATTATC
>VMHT01215114.1_pt1 | contig 13422 bp, 20 predicted proteins | sample 4693611 | NCBI WGS metagenome assembly VMHT01 (sample SAMN12280063, study PRJNA550983) | marine metagenome | isolation source: seawater sampled from same location over 5 years 0.02-0.2 micron viral filtrate | place: USA: collected off the coast of southern California halfway between the port... ... | reverse complement strand
TAAAGAAAAAGAATATTTAGATAAGCTTGTCAGTTCAGATGTTCCTCCATATATTCCAGATCAGTTTTTAGCATTTTATAATCAAGACAAATTAGGTGGAATGATTAGAAATGTAGAATTTTGGGTAAAAGACAATTTTGAAAAATTAGTTATAAATAAATAAGTTACATGACGTTAAAAAACCTAAACCAATACGGCCCTCATTTCCAAATAAAGGTGCTATCTTCCTTATTAACCCATAAGGAATTTTTGGTTAATATCCAAGATATTTTAAGCGATGAATATTTTGATAATCAAGCTCATAAATGGATTATTAAGGAAGTACTAAGATACTATGATAAGTACCATACTACACCTTCAATGGATATTTTAAAGGTTGAGGTTAAAAAAATAGATAATGAAGTATTACAATTATCAGTTAAAGAACAATTAAGAGAAGCATACCAAGCATCAGATGAAGATTTAGAGTATGTACAAGAAGAATTTACTGGATTTTGCAAAAATCAACAAATAAAAAAAGCATTAATGTCATCTGTAGATTTATTAAAAGCAGGTGATTTTGATTCAATTAAATCATTAATAGGAACTGCTTTACAAGCTGGCAATGATAAAAATGTAGGACATGAATATTTAAAAGATTTAGAATCTAGATTTAGAGAAGATGCTAGAACAACAATTCCAACACCTTGGACAAGAATTAATGAATTATTACAAGGTGGGTTAGGTAATGGAGATTTTGGTTTAATATTTGGTAATCCTGGAGGTGGTAAATCTTGGTCATTAGTAGCGTTAGGAGGATTTGCTGTAAAGATGGGATATAATGTTGTGCATTATACATTAGAGTTAGGTGAACAATATGTTGGAAGGAGATATGACGCTTTCTTTAGTAAAATACCAGTAGATAGAATTTTAAAGAATCGTGAACGAATAGAAGAAATAATCCCAAGTTTAGAAGGTGAATTAATTATAAAAGAATTTCCAACAGGTCGCGCAACTATGTCGACTATTGAATCACATATTACTAAAATAACTGATATGGGAGTTAAACCTGATTTAGTAATTATTGACTATGTTGATTTACTTGGCACAAAGAAAAAAACAGCTGATCGTAAGGGAGAAATTGACGATATTTATCAAAGCACAAAAGGATTAGCTCGCCAATTAGACATACCTATTTGGTCAGTATCCCAAGTAAATCGTGCAGGAGCAAAAGACGATATAGTAGAAGGAGATAAAGCAGCAGGATCATATGATAAAATAATGATTACTGATGTATGTATTTCTCTTTCAAGAAAAAAAGCAGACAAAGTAAATGGAACAGGAAGATTTCACATTATGAAGAATAGATATGGTATTGACGGATTAACGTTTGGTGTAGAAGCTGATACTGCAACTGGTCATTTTGTTGTGAAAGATTATAATCCTGAAGATTACGAAAAAGAACCTGACCAAACTCAAACTACTAAATCATTTGGTGAAGTAGATGAGTATGATAAAAAGGCATTAGCAAATCAATTTTTTACACTTAATAATAAATAACATGGCAAAAAAATCACTTTTAAAAGAACGAATAGTATATAAACCCTTTGAATACCCAGAGGCATTTGAATTTTATATGAAACAACAACAAGCACATTGGTTATGGACAGAAGTACCAATGATGGCAGATGTAAATGATTGGAAACAAAATTTAAATGAAACAGAAAAAAACATAATTGGTTCTATTTTAAAGGGATTTGCCCAAACAGAAACAGTAGTAAACGATTATTGGACTCAGTTAGTTACTAAATGGTTTAGAAAACCTGAAGTAATTGCTATGGCTGTAACTTTTGGTTGTTTTGAAACTATTCATGCTGAAGCTTATTCATTATTAAATGAAGAATTAGGGTTAGATAATTTTGCTGAATTTTTAGAGGATGAAACTACAATGGCTAAAATTGAAACATTAATGAATATTAGAGATGATCATGAAGGAAATCCTAATTGGCATGAAAGAGCTAAATCATTAGCAATCTTTTCTGCGTTTACAGAAGGTGTAAATTTATTTTCTTCATTTGCTGTTTTATTATCATTTAAATTACAAAATAAACTTAAAGGAGTAGGACAAATTGTTGAATGGAGTATTAGAGATGAATCTTTACATTCAAATGCTGGATGTTGGTTATTTAGAACACTACTAAAAGAACACCCAGAATATGATACACCTGAATTAAAAGCACAAATAGAAGAAGCAGCTTTATTATCACTTAAACTTGAATTAGATTTTATAGATAAAGTATATGAAATGGGTGATTTAGAAGGTTGCACTAAGTATGATTTAGTATCATTTATTAAACATAGATTAAATACTAAAATGAGTGATTTAGGTTATGGTCCTGTAGTAAATGGTATAGATGAAGAAGCAGTACAAAGAATGAGCTGGTTTGATAATTTATCAGCTGGAAAACAACATACAGATTTCTTTGCAAACAGAGTTACTAACTATTCCAAAGGAGTACAAGATTGGGATGCTAACGCAATATTTTAATAATGGATAACAATTTAATAGTAGATTATAGTCAATGGGAAGCTGGAAAGCAATACCCAGAGTGGATGGATGAAATTTCTTTAGCAACTATCAGTAAAGGATATTTACTTCCAGGAGAAAATGTAAGAACAGCATATAAAAGGGTAGCAAATGCATCAGCAGCAAGACTTAAAAGACCAGATTTAGCAAATAAATTTTTTAAATATATTTGGAATGGTTGGATTGGTTTAGCTTCACCTGTTATTTCTAATATGGGAACTGATAGAGGTTTACCTATTTCTTGTTATGGTATTGATACTCCAGATTCTATTAGAGGTATTGGATTAACAAATGCTGAATTAATGAGATTAACCTCTAAAGGTGGTGGTGTTGGAATTAGTGTTAGTAGAATTAGAAAAAGAGGAACTGAAATAGCAGGTAATGGTAAAAGTGAAGGGGTAGTACCTTGGTGTAAAATTTATGATTCTTCGATTATAGCTACTAATCAAGGTAATGTAAGAAGAGGAGCAGCATCTGTTAATTTAGATATTGAGCATGAAGATATTGATGAATTTTTAGAAATTAGAAGACCTAAGGGTGATGTTAATAGACAATGTTTAAATTTACATCAATGTGTAGTTGTAGGTGATAACTTTATGAGAAAATTAGAAGCTAGAGACCCTGAATCAATGAATAGATGGGCTAAAGTTTTAAAATCAAGAATGGAAACTGGGGAACCTTATATAATGTATAAGGATAATGTTAATAAAAACAACCCAATAGCTTACAGAATGAATAATTTAGAAGTTACTATGACTAATATTTGTTCTGAAATTACATTATTTACAGATGAAGAACATAGTTTTATTTGTTGTTTATCTTCCCTTAACTTAGCTAAATGGGATGAATTTAAAGATACAGATTGTATTAAAACAGCTATTTGGTTTTTAGATGGAGTAATGCAAGAATTTATTGATAAATCAAATGGTAAAGAAAGTTTAAAAAGAACACATAAACATGCTGCTAAAGGTAGAGCATTAGGTTTAGGTGTAATGGGATGGCATACATTTTTACAACAGAAAAATTTACCATTCAATTCAATAGCATCTACAGTTCATACTAGAAACATATTTAATAAAATTAGAGGTGAAGCTGAATCAGCATCTATGGATTTAGCAGCTGAATATGGAGAACCCTTATGGTGTAGAGGAACTGGTATGAGAAATACTCATTTATTAGCAGTAGCACCAACAGTTTCAAATTCTGTTATTTGTGGTGGTATATCAGCTGGTATTGAACCTTTACCTGCTAATGTTTATACTTTTAATGGTGCTAAAGGAACATTTATTAGAAAAAATAAATCACTTGAAGCTTTACTTAAATCTAAAGGTGAAAATAAAGAAAAATGGTGGAAACAAATGTTAGAAGATGGTGGATCAGTTTTAAATTTACCAGATACAGTATTATCTAATGAAGAAAAAGATGTATATTTAACATTTTCTGAAACAAATCAATTAGAATTAGTAAAACAAGCAGCTGAAAGACAAAAATATATTGATCAAACACAATCTTTAAATTTATCATTTGATCCTAATGATTCCCCAAAATGGATTAATCAAGTGCATATGGAAGGTTGGAAACTTGGTGTCAAAACACTGTATTATTTACGAACTGATTCAGTGATCAAAGGAGATCTCGGAAGTAGGCAAGCAGATTGCCTATCTTGCGATGGATAGTCGCATCTAAAAATATCCTTCCATATTTATAGACAAACATAAATAAATTTTAATATGAGGATATTAGTATTAATTGTTGCACTACTAATTTCATCCCCTATATCATCTCAAGAAATTCTTGAAACACCAATTAAGGAAAAAGGAACTTTTTTCAAAAACCTTTATCAGGATTTTCTTAAATATGGAACGATATATGGTGCGGGTGATATCAAAAACTCTATTGAAGCTAGAGAACAAACCTATTTTGTAAGAACATCACCTGATGGAAGTATTTATGATATACCTGATGTAGTTGATAATACACCAGATTATCCATTTGATTACAGATACGGATTTGGAATTAGAAAACTAGCTAGATTTAATTACGAAAGAAAACCAAAAAATTATTATGATGGTACTGAAGAGCAATTAGCTTTTACAGCACCTTCTTCAGCTCTTAAAGGATTAGAATATCAATTCCATTTTGAAAAAGAAAGATGGAGAGGAGAAGATTTTAAAAATCACAGGTTCTTTATTAAACACACAGGAAACTATCACATTGCAAAAGTTGAATCTAGAGAAGTAGGTAAAATTAACCTAGAATATATGTCTGGGGAGTTAAGAGCTAGATTACCCATAGGAGAAAAATTTAGTATCTCAGCAGGTGCAATTTATAGAACACATCAAAGAGCATACGGTTACAATCCAGTTGAAATTTGGTTAAATGAAACTGAAATAGCTATGGATGGTGATGGAAACCCAATCTTAGATCCAGATGGTAATCCATATGAATATCCATCTAATCCTTGGTATAGTTTAGGATATGAATACGGTTATCAAGATATTTATTACACTACAACATCTTATGATCCAAATACAGGAGAAGAAATTACCAACTCAGATTGGTATTGGGTAAATGAACAAGGAGAAACAGTAGCATATACAGATTTACAATTTAGAGAACAAATATTCACAGAATTAATGAATCGTTATAATAGAGAACAATGGGATCTATTAGAACCATTCGCAGAAATTGCTCCAATAGTAGGTTTAGATTTTTATCATTATAAAAATAATTTCTGGTTACATGCATATGCAAACTATATTTTACCTTATCACAAATACGTTTCAGGAAACAAAGATTTTTCATACTTAAATCGTGAAAATTGGGGTAAAGGTGGATTAAGACAAGATTCAGAACCACAACAGTGGGATGATTATTCAGCTGGGCTTAATTTTGGATGGAAAGTAGGTAGAAACTTAGGAGTATTTGTAGAAGGAGAATATAGTAAAATGTGGGATAGTGAATTAATTAACACTTCATTTGGATTAAATTATACTTTTAGATAAAATGAAAAAATTATTATTATTTGTTGCTTTATTCTTATTACTAGGATGTGAGAAAGAAGAGGAAGTTTTAGAACCAATTTTCGAAATTAGTTTAAATGGAGAATCTTTTGATCCCCGTGATAGGTATGCTCAAATAAAAACTTTTGGTGGATCTAAATTAGTAGATGGAAATTTAAGAAAAATCTTCATTTTATATCTTCAAGTAGACGATGGTGAAATAAGATTAGATAGACAACATTTTGCATTATACTGTTTAGATTATGATGCTAATGATGATGGTGAATTATTAGACGTAGGAACTTATACTTGGGAAGCACCAGATGGTAAATATGCTGGAGTAGAAATACCAGGAAATGATGAATATGTAGTTTGGAATGAAGTAATAGTACAAGATGCTGGTCAATTAGGAGGAGCACATAGTGGTTTAATTTGTTTAACTGCTGAAGGAGAATTTTATAATCCTTATATTCAAGCTAATATGACAGTATCAATGAGATTAGAAAACTGGCCAATCGGGAGTAATATTGAAGATACTCCATATGGCTACTTAATAGATTAAAATGGCAAAACAAATAGGAGAAGATACTAAAGTAACTCTAGATTTAAAAACCATAGCAATGATAGTTGCATTTGTTGTTTCCTTAGCAGGAATGTGGTTTACATTACAAGCGGATATTGCGTATGCAGCAACACAACCAGAACCAGTTATTGAGAGAGTTGAATATGACTTAAAAGATGAGTTAATTCGACAAACTATAATGGATACTCAAGAAGATGTAGAAATGATTCTAGATAAATTAGATAAACTAGAAGAACGTCTTTATGAAGTATCAAAAGAAAGATAAATGAAAAAATTTATATTTTTACTTTTATTTGTCCCTGGGTTTGTCTGGGCACAAAGTGAAGTACCTGCACAATATTGGATTGGAGATGATACTTTTGAAGATACAATAAATAGAGGTGGAGGATTTGATGATGATGAAGATGAAGTAATTGTTATAGAATTTTGGGCAGAATTCAATAAAGACAATGCATTCCCAGATTGGCAAAAATTAGTTGATCTACCAGGAGTTAGTTATTTTCGTGTTGACATCGCAAAATCCCCTAAATTAAAAAAAGAATTACGCATAAGAATGGCACCAACTTTATTAGTTTATACTAAAGGAGATGCATATATTAAATTTAAAGCCAAAGCAGGATTAGATCTTTTATGTCCTGTAGACTACCCAAAAATGTTAAGGGCTATAGAAGTAGTTAAACAAGAAGCTGCTTACTAATATTTATCATCACAACATAATAAGGTTCCATCAATAGTTTTGCTAATTTTTAAAAACTAGAAATATGGCATTTAAAGATTTGTTTAAAGACGACAACAATATTAATGAAAAAAACGTGGTAGGATTTTTATCCTTTCTCGTAATGGTCATTTTTGCAGTAGTAGATATAGTTACTGGTGTATATGGTCAAGAACTCCAAATACAAGATTACATTTATAATTCCTTCGTAATCATAACTCTCGGCTCCTTTGGAATCGCTGAGGTAGGCAAAATCTTCGGTAAGAAAAAAGACGAAGACAATTAGTTGCTAGTTATCGTATTGTTTAACTAAAACCCCAATTTATATGGAAATTCTAAACAAGGTCGGCTCTTGGGCTGACAAACTGACTCACATAGGTGTGTCTTTAATCGCTCTAGGAGTAGTACTTGAAGTACTGTTTAATGGAGCAGGTATCCCTTTTTGGCCTGAAATATCAGTGGTAGGTAATATCATGGAAATTTTAGGTTCCCTTAACGCAGAAGGACTACTAGGACTAGTAGGAGCTTTTATTTTGTATCATATAGTTAAAAAATAAGGAGGTGTTCAATATTTATTCCCGTACCGCATGGTGCGGGAATTTTTATTAAAAAACTATAACTATGAAGAAGAAAATGATCACAATGGCGTTAAGTTTAATACTATTAAGTGGGTGTGGAGCTAGTAAACACACTCCTGATAAATGTTGTGAAGAAAAGGTACTTGTAACTCAAAGAGAAGCTGATGAAAAATTATTAAACGGTTTTTTATTTGCGTTAGTAACTTATGCAATATTTAGTATGATAAAATGAAAATATTAAAATTAATTAAAAAAATTGAGAAATGGATTTCGGATGCATTATACGATTTATATCCCAATTTAACAAAACACATGAAAAAATGAAACTAGAGGTATTAAGAGTAAGCTCACAAAAAGATTCAACAAACGGTTTATTGTTTGATGTGACAACAGATAGAAAATTTTTATGCTATACATTAGAGGATGAGCATAGAGATGAAAAAGTAAAACACGAAACAAGAATACCAGAAGGTACTTATAAAGTTACACTTAGAAAAGTAGGTGGCTTTCATGGTAAATATGCTTCTAAATACGGTTCTATGCATAAAGGAATGTTATGGGTAAGAGATGTACCTGGGTTTGAATACATTTTAATACACACTGGTAATACTGATGAACACACATCAGGTTGTTTGTTAGTAGGAGATACTCAACAACAAAATGTCACAAAGTCAAAAAGCGGATTTATAGGTTCTTCAACAGATGCTTATAAAAGAATTTACCCTTCAATAGCTGAAGTACTTGAGCGTGGAGATGAGGTAGAGATTTCGTACATTGACTACGATACAGTGTAAAAACTAGATTATGTTAAAAAACATTAAAAAAGGAATGTTCCCATTTCTAATTGCATTTTCTGCTTTGTCAGTTAGTGCTTCGGCGGCATTCTATTCAGTTTATGGATTAAGTAAGTTATTTGCTGGTGCTCAATTCCAAGTTATTATAATGGCCGGTTCATTAGAATTTGCTAAATTAGTTACAGCTTCATTATTATACCAGTATTGGGACACAATAAACAAAGTATTAAGAATTTATCTATCTATAGCAACATTTATATTAGTATTAATTACTAGTATGGGTATTTATGGCTTTTTAAGTGCAGCCTATCAAGACACTTATAATCAATTAACTATTAATCAAAACCAAGTAGAATTTTTAGATCAAAAAAGAAAATTCTATGAAAATGACGTTATAAGATATGATAAAGAACTTGAAAGAATTTCTAATAACATTAGTACTCTTAGCAACGCAAAATCTAGGACAATCCAAGTACGAGACACCTCGGTGGTTGGGGGCGTTAGAACCACGATATCCACTTCTGAATTACGTTTGGCGCAAAACAGGATTAACGTTGAAGAAGAAAATAGAAAAAGTGTTCAATCTAAAAGAGAAATCGTAGCAGATAGCCTTCAGAAATATCAATTAGCTATATTGGATTTAAAAAGTAACAACGAGGTAGCTGGAGAGTTAGGACCTCTGCAGTATTTATCGGGTTTGACCGGTACTCCTATGGATAAAATCATAAACATACTGCTACTTATTATTATTTTCGTATTTGATCCTTTAGCTATTTCATTAGTTGTAGCAGCTAACTTTGCTTTTGCTCAAGCTTACCCTCCTAAAAAATATAGAGAAAATTTGTATGAAGAAAAAGTGGAAGTAAAAGATAAACCTAATGTATTTGATAAGTTTTCTATCAAAGAAGAAGATATTAACAATGAATTATTTAGTAGACCTGATAATGATTTTGGAGAATATACAGATGACCAAGAAAAAAGAATGGATATTATAGGTCAAAATGGTAATGAAGGAGAACATTACGAAGGACCAATGATAACTGGAAAAAATGTCAGACAAAATTATTTGGATGACGGTGAAAATATCGAAAAAACTTATTAAAAAAGTGTGGCTACCCGAGAAAGGGTTCGTATATTTACAGGGTAAATAAAAAAAATAAAAGTTATGAAAGAATGGTACGAGTTCAACAGAGACGCAATCAAAGCTATTAAAGAAAACCCAAAAGAAGCTATCCAATGTGCGTTATTTTTCATTGTATTATTTGGTGGTTTATGGGGTTTATTATGGATTCACGCAATAGCATCAGGGGGTTATGTTTAATGTTCCACATAGTAGAAAATCAATAGAAAAACGTTTAAATCAAAGTTATCAAAAGATAAATTATAATAGATTTAGATGGTGGAGGTGGTATCAAGATAAAAATACACCACTAGGATATAAAGCTGATTTTCGTGATAAAATATTTAATGGTGATTTTGAACCTTCATGTTACCAATTACAAGCATGGTTATGTGAACATATGTTAAATGATTTACAGATAGAATATAAGGGTGATCTTGATCACACTAGTGAAAAAGTAAGGTTATTAAAAGCTCGCAGAAAAAGACTACTTGAAGACTATGAAAAAGATGAAAATGGTAAAATAGAATCATTATGGACTCATTTTGTTAAACATTTTAATATTAGTAAGGAAGAAGTCATACAAGAAGCTTTAGAATGTCGTGGAGCCATAATAGATCTTTATTATATTATAGAAGATAAATACAGAAAACAAATTAAAGTCTCTCGTAGAGGACGCCCTAAAACATATGCTTAAAATATCTCACGAAGTACCAAGATGCCTTTTAACAGCATCACCTGAATTCAATGATTATGATTATTGTCTACCTCATTTATTAGATCAAGATGAAGAGTATAAACAATATTTTATAGATGCCAGAGATAAAGGTAGATATATTATTATGGACAATTCACTTCATGAGTTAGGAAAAGCTTATAATCATGAAAGACTATTACATTGGATTACAGAATTAAAACCTAATGAATTTATAGTACCAGATGTTTGGATGCAATGTGCCCAAACAGCAGCTCAAGCTAAATATTGGAAGCAATTTAAATATCCCAAAAAGACAAAAATTACAGCTGTAATTCAAGGAGAAGATAAAAACCAAGCTTATTTATGTGCTAATTTATTATCTGGTTTAGGTTATGATAAATTATGTGTATCATATGGTGCTACTTGGTATAACGATTTCTTTCCACATACTAATGTAGATATGGGAAAAGCATTAGGTAGAGTACGATTTGTACAAGGTTTACTAAAATTATCTCAATTAAAAGATATTAAATATCATTTATTAGGTTGTTCTATACCTCAAGAATTTGGTTGGTATGATAATCACCCACAAATTGAATCAATTGATACTTCAAATCCTATTATGGCTGCTCTAGAAGGCACTTTATATGATGAAAATGGTTTAACATCAAAACCTAAAGCGAACATGAATGATCATTTTGATATTAAATTTGAAGATATTCAATATGAAAATATATTACATAATACAACATTATTTAGAGAAATAAACGGATTTAGACCCTATCCGGAACATACTGGGTCAATTTAATATATATTTAATTATGGCAAAACACGTAGTAGTTTCGTTAAGTGGTGGAATGGATAGCAGCACCCTATTGTTAAGAGCTATCAGTGAATATGATACTGTAACAGGTATCTCTTTTGATTACGGTCAAAAACATAGAGTTGAACTTGAAAGAGCTCAATCTTTAATTAATTATCTAGCAGATAAAGGTCACAAAGTAAATTATAGACAAATTAAACTAGATGGATTAGTAGATTTACTAGATTCAGCTTTAGTTCAAGGTGGAGATGATGTACCAGAAGGACATTATGAGCAAGATAATATGAAAGAAACAGTTGTACCTAATAGAAATAAAATGTTTGCTTCTATTACTCAAGCTGTTGCTTTATCAATTGCTAATAAAACAGAAGAAACTTGTGATATCGCTTTAGGTATCCATGCAGGTGACCATGCTGTTTATCCTGATTGTAGACAAGAATTTAGAGATGCAGATGATGCAGCTTTTAGAATTGGTAATTGGGATGCTGATAGAGTAGGTTATTTTACTCCTTATTTAGATACTGATAAATTTGGTATTTTACAAGATGGAGAAATTTTATGTGCAAAACTAAATATTGATTTTGATGAAGTCTATTCTAGAACTAATACTTCTTATAAGCCTTTTCCTAGTGGGAACAGTGATTATAAGTCTGCTTCATCTGTTGAACGAATTGAGGCATTTATTGCTTTGGGTAGGAAAGACCCTGTTCAATATGAAGACGAGACTGGTCCAGTGGATTACGAAGTAGCAAAAGCTTCTGTAGAGAAGGTATTAGCTGATTATTCAGCTTAATTAATAGGTAGATGTCCCTGAAAGTCTGTAAAAAGACAAAAGAGAGTATACAAAATAGTCCCACGACTTCCCTTTCAGTTCTCTCGACTTCTGCTTATTTAAATAGGGGAATTAGCTCAGCTGGCTAGAGCGCTTCGCTTGCACCGAAGAGGTCATCGGTTCGACTCCGATATTCTCCACAATGGCTCGTGGTGTAACTGGCAACACGTCTGGTTTTGGTCCAGAAGAGTTCAGGTTCGATCCCTGACGAGCCAACTAATTAAAAAGGAAAAATATGTGCATGTCAGGAATACATTACGAAATTGAAGACGAATTTGAAGAGGATATTATTGAAGTCGATCCTAAATTAATCTGTAAATACTCAGGACTTCTATCAATTTATGCTTATGAAGAAAATTAAACAATTTTTAGAATTTGCTTTAATTTGGTATAGTCAACAAATGGCTATACCGTTTTGGATTATAGGTCATGTTCATCTACATTTAAATGTGTATCAAGATATACATGAAATACTAGCTAGTTTAGGTTTAAATATCTTAGTAGCAGTAGGTTTTATAATAGATTATAGAAAAAATGGAAAAAATTAGGAAACCCGAAAAAGGGTTTGTATATTTATCGTAATATTAATAAAAAAGAAAAATGGCAAAAATAATTTATTTTACAGCACCTTGGTGCGGACCTTGTAAAGCATTAGGTCCAGTAATGGAAAAGCTATCTCAATCAATTCCTATTCATAAGGTAAATATTGATAATGATTTAGAAAAATCAACACATTATGGAGTTAGATCGGTTCCCACTTTAATAAAAGTAGACGCTCAAAATAATGAAATTAAAAGAACATTAGGTAATCAGTCTGAACAAGACATTTTAAATTGGTTCAATGGGTAAACATCAATCAAGTAAAGTATTTGACGGATTTAGTACAGTGTTTCGTCAATGGAAAGCAGAAACAACACATTGTAGATTTGTACATGGTTATGGAATTTCATTTAAGGTTTATTTTGAAGGTGAATTAGATCATAGAAACTGGGTTTGGGATTTTGGAGGAATGAAAAGAGCTAAAACTCAAATTGATGGTAAATCTCCTAAAGAATGGATGGATTATATGTTTGATCATACTTTAATAGTAGCAAAGGATGATCCTGAATTACTAGCCTTTCAACAAATGGATAGAGTTGGAGTAGCTCAAGTAAGAGTAATTGAAGCAACTGGCGCAGAGAAATTTGCTGAATATATTTATGGTAAGCTAAATGAATTTGTAAAAACTGAAACTAATAATAGAGTTAGAGTTACAAAAGTAAAATTCATGGAGCATGGTAAAAATGCTGCTTATTACAGCGAATAGTTTTATATAACAGTGAATGAAAAACCACTATAAAAAATTAACAATATGCACAAGCAACTAAAAAGGGTTACGGATTACGATAAAAGACTACCTATAGTAGAAATTTACACAGCAGTACAATCAGAAGGAAGTAGAGCAGGATACCCAACAGTAGTAATTAGAACTACTGGATGTACTCATCGATGCTATTTCGGTGAAGGGGGTTGGTGTGATTCTTGGTATACAAGTATTCACGCTGAAAAAGGTAAGTACTCATTCAATGATATCATTCAAGCTTATAAAAACAATCCACATATAAAAGAAATGATGTTAACTGGGGGTTCACCAACAATGCATGGAGCTTTAGTAAACGAATTAACACACTTTGCCCATGAAAACGAAATATTCATCACTATCGAAACTGAAG
>VMHT01174101.1_pt1 | contig 13423 bp, 10 predicted proteins | sample 4693611 | NCBI WGS metagenome assembly VMHT01 (sample SAMN12280063, study PRJNA550983) | marine metagenome | isolation source: seawater sampled from same location over 5 years 0.02-0.2 micron viral filtrate | place: USA: collected off the coast of southern California halfway between the port... ... | reverse complement strand
GGATTTCTTCAAGCAATTTCTCATCCATCTTTGTCGCACCAATGACTTCTTGTGAACCACGATAGAATACATCAGTCTCATTCCAATCACCCTTCTCTAACCCATCTAGGCCGTATGTGATAATCGTCTGTGAACCAGGTTGAAGGGTTTCGAGCTTCCATGCCCAAACCCCCGTTGCTTCTTTACGTCCTCCGAGTTCATTACCGATCATCGTTGCACCTTGGCGTTCTGGCCAATTCACGAGGATGGTATATGAGCGCGCTCTTGACGTGTAGTTGTAGAGGATAATATGAACATCAGTTTGCTTGGTTTCTTTGTTCCATTTCGTTGTCGTTTCTGCAATGACAGCAGACATAATTCTGGTAATCGAAGCGGCAAGATCAGGAACAGGTAGTTCAAGCAAAGAAGCAGACTTCTCTGCGATTGCTGGGATGATGTCGTTGATAAGTTCGAATTTCTCCTTCGTCTTCCCCATTTTCTTCTGCTTTTCCAAATGTTTTCGCAATCCACGCCCCATCTCAAGCATTGCTTTGCGCGCTTCTTCCATGACAGTTTCATTATCGGAAAGCGCTTCCTTTGCCTCAGATGTAAATTGAACGTTTGTGCTTGCAAGATGGACCAGAATTGCAGCAGGACCCTTTGGAACACCTCTTCCGCCCGCTTGGTCAAGTCCATATTGCCTCCAATCCACGCTTTCAATTGCTTTCGTGAGCAAACAACCACCTTGTTGGTACATTAGTGGAACCCGATTTGCAAACCGCAGGATTTCTACAGGTTTGTCAGCAGCCATGCCTTCACCAAAAATCAATCCAACCTCTACTTGGAAGGGGTTTCCTTGCGATACGCTTGGGGCGCGTGTCATCGTTGCAACGAACTTTGAATCAATGGTTTTTGAAAGGCCTTTTTTGATGAGCAATTCTTCAATCGGCGACAAACATGATGTTGGTGGATTAAGCAGTTTGACAGGTTTGCCCTTGAGTGTCCGCTCGCCTTGAAATGCTTCCAAGAGAGAACGAATTTGTTGAGCAGACAATGATTTTGGCTTCAATTTCTCATCTAGTTCAGCAACTTCACACAGTTCCTTTGCAGCTCGCCCTGAGACACCAGAGAATGTTCTTCGAAGGAAAGTGGTCATTCTTGACTCTGAAGATTCTCCGCAAAGTCGCTGTAATTGACCCAATTCGATGCCATTGGGGTGGGGCTTGATGGCTTCAACACGTCCAGGTAGGCGTTCCGTAACGCGCTGCCAATGATGCCTTTCACCATCAGGATCGATGAAGAGAATATCTGCATGAGGATTGACAATACTTGTCATCCGGAGATATTGCCAGACCGACTGACGGCCTCGCTGATACTTCGCTTTCATGGTGGTCTTGACTTTCAAACCGTGAACCTTTTCTCCCCAATCAATTCGATCTTGATTGGACTTTATCGCTTTGTTTTTCCTTGTATCTAAGCCGATATCAACTGAAACTGCGGTTGCTTCCTTTGCAATCTTCGATTCAACGTGTGTTGGATCTCCAGTCGTTAACTGGGAATACATGACAACACCAGTAATTCCGATTCCTTGCTGGCCACGAGATTGGCGAATTGCATGAAAACGAGAACCAAACAGCAACTGGCCGAACACTTTCTCGATGCTTGCACGAGGGATACCAGGCCCGTTATCTTCAACTTCCAGTTGTAGAATATCTTTCTTGTTGTCCAACTTTGTGATTTTGACAACAATATCAGGTAATATCCTCGCTTCTTCACAAGCGTCCAAGGCATTGTCAACCGCTTCTTTGACTGCTGTTATCAAGGCTCTATTCAGTGTGTCAAACCCAAGGAAATGCTTGTTCTTTTCAAAAAATTCTGAAATCGCAACTTGTTTCTGGTTTGCTGCCATTTTTTCTGCAATGCTCATAGTAATACATCCACCCCAGGTCCTCCTCCGTCAATGACTTCGGGCCAGCAGGTAACAGCAGTCGGTTGGCGAGGCTACTTGATATTTCGGCCACATCTCGACAAAAAGAAACCAATTCTCGGCCAGAAGTGTCGAGCGTTTCTGGAATCAATTTCCAATAGTTTCAACCTTCCACGAACGAATGATTCCAGAAAATGCACTCATCGCAACGGTCAACGGGCTTGCAAGGTAAAGTTTGCCAGGACCCGAACGTCCTTGGAAATTCCTGTTAATTGCAGATACAGTGACTTGATCAGGCGTCATAGATACGCCCGGGCCTGCTCCAATACAAGCACCACAACCAGGGTCAATGAGCTTCACGCCAACATCAAGGAACAATTGATGCCAACCTTTGGACACAGCCATGTCTTTGACGATTCCTGAACCGTATTGGATGTAGAAATCAACACCATCTTTCACAGAAAGTCCCTGTTCTTTTGCGGCCTGGCAGACTTGAGCATAGTAAGCAATGTCGTCGATTTTACCTGCAGTACAAGAGCCCCCGTAAGCGATGTCGATTTTTACATCCCCAATATCGTCAATATACGCCCCGTTTGTAGGGTCGCTTGGAATCCCTTCGTCTGGATTGCCAGGGTGTGCGACCATAGGACGAATCGAGGAAAGGTCGATGTGGTGGACGCCACCATGGTAGTTGGCACCTTCATCTGGTGATATCGCACGATTTCGTTGTTCTTCCATATTGAGATGAGGCATTTGTGCTTCCATCCAATCGAAGAGGATATCATCTGCTTCACAGATTCCCGTTCGCGCTGAACACTCTGTAGCCATGTTGCACAAGGTCGCTCGCTCATCTGCAGAGAGTGACTTCAAACCAGGTCCGCCAAATTCCATTGAACGGTTGAGTGTGAGTTCCTTGCGCGCATGATCAGCAAGGATGTGAAGGATCACATCTTTGGCAGTACATCCATCAGTGAGTGCTCCTGTGAGTTCGAATCGAATCGATTCTGGAACCTTTACGAATGTGAACCCTGCAGACACGAGGTTTGCGTATTCGGTTGCTCCAACGCCCCATGTCAATGCATTCGATGCACCGCCCATGCATGTATGAGAGTCGGTTGCCTGGATGAAGTCTGACACCTCAATGAATTCTTCCCGGGCAACTTGATGACAAATCCCGGGAGATACGCCGTCGACTGCAGAATAGTCACGAACACCTGTGTGTACTTGGAACTCTTTTTGCAAGGACCTGAGAGTCTCTACTTTGTGCATAAACGGAACGAACTTCGGGTTGTGGTGCGCATAGAGCAAGTGGTCCTCAAAAACTCCGAATTTCTGTGGGTTAGTAAGTTGGTAGGACTCGCCATACGTTTCCTGAAGGAACGTATGAACCTGAGCGGTCGTGAACTCATGAGAATATCCTCCTTGGACTTGAGCGATTACGGGATCATCTGGTTTGACACAAACGCCCTCAGGTTGCCCAACGAGATTCCGAGCAATGATTTTCTCAGCCATCGTCATCGGGCGCGGGTCCATGGAGAGTTCAGGCAATTCAATTTCACCGTTTTTGAGTCGCTTTGAAAATTCAAACAAACTCCCAGATTCAAGAATAAGGGCAGTTACTTCATCATATTGAGACGTGAATTCTTCAAGTTTCAAAGATTCACCGTTCTGCAACCGCTTGAGCATTTCGTGGTTGCCCATGAGTTGACCAAGGTTGATGTTGTTTCGTTCATGGATAGGAGCAAAGGATGCTGCAATAACGATACGGATTCCAGCCCACCGCTCACACTGTGCTGCTGTTTCACGACTCGAACCAGTACCTTTCCTTTGACCCGAAACAATCACTTCGAAGTTACCGTTGATGAGTGCGTTTTCATTGAACACGCGGATTCCATTTTGCATGAGCCCAGCATATGCATTTTTCGCAATCATTGCTGGCTCATGATCAAAACAGACCCAAGCAGGTGTCATAACATCAGTATTGATATCGTCTAGCAAATCTTCGACACGCAAATCTCCCATTTGCAAATCGAGCCCTTCATACAATTGTTGTCGAATCAGATCAAGGTCTTTTGTCAGGAACAAAACGCGCTTCCCCGGCGTAAGCGAAATTGAATCCGGCATGCCCTGCATTCTCATCCCTGTTCTTGTCAGAAGCCATTGATGTTTAACCGATTCGCTGCTTAAGCCTCAAGTTGATGACTTGAATATCAGGGGATAAGGTTTAAAAACACCATGCCAATCGTTGATATATCTATTTCTCAATATTCATGAGGTGAGATGTTATGGATGATCAACAAGTTGAAGATATTGTAAAGTGCCCAGAATGTGGCGGACGTAGCCTAACGAGAGACGAAACCCGTGGAGAAGTCACATGCGACGACTGTGGACTTGTCTTGGAAGACAATGTTATCGATCAAGGTGCAGAATGGCGCGTTTTCTCTCCTGAACAAGGTTACCAACGAGCACGAACAGGCGCACCAATGACCGTTATGCTTCACGACAAAGGGTTGTCAACAGATATCGATTGGCAAAACAAAGATTACTCGGGAAAAACAATCAATTCCCGCTACCGCTCTCAGTTCTACCGAATGAGAAAGTGGCAGAAGCGAAGTCGAGTGAGCAATGCAACCGAGCGAAACCTCGCTATGGCTCTTGCTGAACTTGACCGAATGGCGAGTCGCCTCGAACTTCCAAAGACAGTTCGTGAAGCAGCCGCTGTCAATTACAAGAAAGCGGTCGACAAGCGCCTTATTCGCGGTCGTTCAATCGAAGGTGTCGCAGCTGCATCGCTGTATGCTGCTTGCCGACAATGTGGAGTTCCTCGTACACTCGATGAGATCGGGCAAGCATCACGAACCGGCCGAAAAGAAATCGGCCGTACATATCGTTTCATGGTACGTGAATTGAAGATGAAAATCATGCCAACAGGCCCTGAAGACTACATCTCTCGATTCTGTTCTGGACTCGGATTGGATTCAGAAGTTGAAGCTAAGGCATACGAACTGATCAAAGCCGCTCAAGAGAAAGAATTGACCAGCGGACGTGGTCCAACGGGAATCGCTGCATCGATTATTTACATCGCTTCGGTACTTTGCGGTAAGCGACGAACTCAGCGAGAAGTCGCTGAAGTTGCAGGTGTTACTGAAGTCACAATCCGAAATCGATACAAGGAATTGATTCAGAACCTCAACATCGAATTGGATATTTGAGGAAAGAGTGTTCTTCATGAGTAAGAGCCGTGATGCGATTGCGAAAGCAACGTTTGAGGTCGTTGCAACTCAACTGGTGCACGCTCTGGAAGAAGGTACCAAGGTTTGGCCACTACCTGCGCCCCCAATGACGGATCCAGACTTCCCTCCTCGAAGCCCAGAGCGAGATCAAGATTTGATTTCTCAAGGCTTATCCATGCTCCATGCAGATGTTGGAATGTTCGATCGTCATTTATCGACGATTGTCGATTTGATTGTCCCTCATCGAATGAATCTCAGTGATGACCCATTCGAAGTGCATCAAAAGTGGCTTGCTCGCCGAACGAACGATGTTGCTCAACGCATGCTGTTCTGTATTGCTACGGACTGGCTTGCTCAAGCATTTGATCCAAGTGCTCCAAATACAGACCGATGGTGGCTTGCCGTTGCTCTGATTAACGGATTAGCCTCTACCCCTTACGGCCAACCGGTTCACCAAGGATATCACCTGGTTGAATCAATCGCTCTAGCAGAACGACCCGGAACATGGCATACACAACCTGAAGATGGTCCTCAAAACTTAGGTTGGAACCCAAACGCAGTTGTTCCGAGGACAACCTCGGTGATTGCACATGACGCTGGAGTTGCTGCAGCAACGTGGTTGCTGAACTGCCTTGAAAACGATGAACTTGACCGCAGACTACTGCTGATGGAATGGGTAAAACTTCTTCTTGAACGGCCAGCACTTATCGAACCCCTTGGCTTGGTTGACATTCTAATTCGACGTTCAGAAGATGAACATGAAGAGGTTGCATCAAAGGTCATTCTTTGCCTTGCTCGCCTTTTAGAATACGATCAGTCCCAAGGCCTCAGTGTTGCAAAGCGATTGCATCAGCGAAAGGAATTGCTTCTTCGAAGGGGGATGGCAGACGTCCTTACCCGTATTTTCCGTCGAGCAGGTTGGGAAGCTGTGCCTTATCTTGATGCAATGCTCATGGATGACGATGAAAGCGTTCTTGCAGCAGCCTCTGCCACGGTTGGAGATTTGAAATTCCTCGATGAGGATGCATGGGCTGACCGTCTCGCCTCCTTGCTTGATCACGATGTGGCTATTGTCCGTCGAAATGTTGTTCTGAGCCTGCGAGATTATGTTGAAACGTACCCCGACGATACACGAGAAATTATTCCCACACTTTGGAACGATGGTGATGAAGTGGTTCAAATTCGCCTTCGAGAATTGTTGATGAGAATGGACGAAATACACCCAGATCGCTTTTCGAAGCATCTTCCGTTGCTAAAACCGGAACGTCTTGAGGCACTATGGATGACAATGGATGCTCGCAGAGAGGGACGTAGTCAAGCATGGAAAAACTGGCTATCAGACAATGGCTCCTTGCCCGAACCAATAGCTCCAATTCAAGACGTGCATCACAGCACTGGAGAAGCACCCGATGAGTTACCTAACCTCGATGATGCTCTTGACATGTTAGATGATACCCTTGGGTTCATTGATTGAATTGTATTGACAACAAAACGACATACTGATAACCAGTGAAAAGTAGTACATTGCAATGAGAGGTAGAGTCGCGTTCATGTTTCTTCTTTTCGTGATGGCTTTTCCTATTCAGTCTGTTTCTGCAGATGAGGACGATTCAACATTACAAGCACGTGAAACTCAAGCAGAGTTCCTGCCAGATCTTGAAACAACTATGTTGCATTGGAGGAACATAGAAACGTCAGACGGAATGCTTCTGGATCAACTTAAGATGGCAACTTACGAAGTTCATCGCAAAGAAAATGGACGCTTCTTTTCAAATTCCATCACTCCTGAGACATTGATTGCAGAAGATATTCCAGCGTGCTACATGAATGACCTGAATGAGGTCTGTTCTGGAAAAGCACATTCGATATTGTACGAGCCGAGCCCTGGAACTCAAAGCAATGTCTACTACGCGATTGTTACAGTACTGCGCGACGGAACACGGACAGAAGACGTGAACATTGGTTACTCTCAAATTCATGATGGGCATCTAGAAATCGTTGCCGCTTCCGTAGCACCAGAGGAATTTACTGCGGTCTATGATGTAGTAAATCAAACAACTCACTTTTCATGGCGCCCATCTTGCCCGGAACAAGGGTTCACTCATGCGCTTTACGAGCACAGCACCCCAGCGACAAAATCAACTTGGGACTCAATGGATAAAATGCTTGTAACCAATTTCATTCCGAACGATGCATCGGAATTCTCTTTTGAATGGACAAACGAGTCGGTAGATCGTTCGGTGTATTACTCTTTGACGTGTTTTTACCCTCCATATTGCGACGATGAAGGATGCTATCCTGCTCGTGAAGATACAAGATTCCATAGTGGCAATACGTTGCAAAATCCAATTGTTGAGGACAATCAAGCACCGAGGTTTGCCGGAGCCCTTACCGCTCAATACAATACAAACGAAGCACAGACTGTTTTACAATGGAGCCAAGTTTTGCAGGATGATATAGCAAAACTCAGAATTTATCATGCTTCGAAAGAAATCGTTTCTGTCGAACAGGGAGGCGTCCAAGTACTCGCGGAATTGGATTCAAAGAGCATTGAATTCATCCACCATCTTCCAGCGGACTGGATGCAATCATCATACTACGCAATCGGCTTGATCGACAACCAAGGCAACATACAAGTTGATGAGTTCGACGTTTCAGGAAAAGTAGGGCCGATTGTAGAACGTAACATCCCAATTTCAATTACATCTCTGAATGTTGAACAACAGAATTCAACTCTTCTCTTCCAGTGGGAACTACGTCCAGAATTCATTAGCGGAGATGCAGTGTTGTGGACCTCCTCTTCTCCAAATCCAGACATGTCGCCTGCTTGGGAAGAAATCACACGATTGAATCCAGCAACACTTGAACATCATCTCAATCTTGAATCGATGCAAGAGGCTTGGTATGCACTGACTCTTGACGGCACTTGGGGGTCTTCTCCTGGTGTACACACTGACAATCGAATTATCATTGGAATGAACGCTGTTTTCTTCGTTCCAACCATCGAACAAGAAATTGAGGATTTCAACGATGACGAAACCGTACCAACGCTAATCGAACTTCCAGAATTCTTCCTTTCCCTTGGCGTCGAAAATCAGACCCTGAAAAACGGTGATTGGCTGACCATTGAATCTCAAACCAATCAAACCTACACACTTCTCTTTACACACTCTCAGGTCAATTCCAGTATTCGATGGACCGATGCACTCGCGTCGAATCCTTTCTGGAGAGCTGCTACAACAGTAGAGGACGGTTTCTCGATCAGCATTGGGGAGCCAATCAATCTAATTCACATCGAATCAACTGATGAAAACGGTGACATCTCCATCGTTCGAGTAGGAATTGACTGGCCAGATGAACAAAAGGTTGAGCCTGTCCAAAGCAATGAAACAGAGTTGATTGAGCAGAACGTTTCTTCTGAAGAAGAATCGGTCTCCGCCCCACTCGTTCTGGTGATTGGTATTATCGTCGCCTACATTCTCGTTATCCTCTTCATCAAACCGAAGGATGAATTGCCTTTGTATAATGAAGAAGAGTGATTCATTCTTCTTCCTTGAGAGGTCCATCGGTGACCAAATAAGCATACAGTCCAGTATAAGTGACAAGCAAACCCATCAGTAACAACAAGATTCCAGAAGGTTCTGGTAATGTGTCCTTGACTAGGGAATTCCCAGAAATCCATGAGAGGCCAATGATCCCGAACCCTACCAGAACGACAATTTTCCAAGTTGATTGGGGGTTTTCCCACCTCTCAATCGAAGGAACAACGCCGAACTCTTCGAAAACGTGTTCATACCAGCTGAGGTAAATCAAGGCCAGTCCAAGCAGGCCACTAATCCCTCTGGAAAACGATGCATCGAGCCATGGTCCTGCTGGAAGAAATTCGAAGAATGCGAATAACAAAAATACGAAGCCACTGGCAAAAAGAATTCCCTTTCGCTTCGACTCCATTGTTCTGTCGAGAAGGTACACGCTTGATAGCCTGTCGCTTACGAGCAACTTCATGGGCACGGTTCGTGATGCTGTTATCGTCGCCGCTGGATTGGGCACCCGTATGTTGCCAACGAGCGCTTACATTCCAAAGGAACTCCTACCTCTTGTTGATGTCCCTGTATTGCACCACCTCATCTTTGAAGCACGAGAAGCGGGATGTTCTCGAATTCACATCATCACTTCTCCAAATAAGAATTTCACATCACTTCAGGAAGATTTGAACCAAATGTATCCGATGTATTCGAAAGGAAAAAGTCACCTCAACCCTCTTGACGGGGCTGAAATTTTCTTCCACACACAATACGAACAGAAAGGACTTGGCCACGCAATTATGATGGCAAAAGACAAGATTCAAGGTCCATTTTTAGTCCTACTTGGCGATAACATCCTTACCACAAATCATTCTGCGCTTACAGAGTTTGAACCATCAACGGTTTCAAAAAACCTCGTTGAAATGTTCGAGGCCACGCAACAACCGTGTGCTTCGGTCTACGATGTTGGTATTGATCGCGTGAGCAATTATGGTATTATCTCCATGCAAAATAGAATCATTACGTCGCTTGTTGAAAAGCCCAGTGCAGCTGAAGCGCCATCCACATTTGCCTTGTGCGGGCGCTACCTCTATACTGCAGACACGTTCGACCTTCTGGAACAGTATTCTGTAGAAGACTATGGAGAGTTGCAATCGATTGAATTGTTACAACATTGGATGCGTCAAGGGAAATTAGGCGCCCATCTTCTCGATACATCAGTTGCATGGTATGACTCGGGACTTCCTCTTGAATGGTTAAAATCACAGATTGATCATGCTCTTCGTCGCCCAGAATACGGTCAACAACTTCGCCAATGGTTGGACGAACGAATGGACTAATCCTGCCCGGGTTTCCAGAACGTGAGTGGGAGCGGGCGTTCGCGTCGCATTGCACGTTTTGCCAAGTGATCAGCACGTTCATTCCATCGATGGCCGCGATGTGCACGAACATGGTCCCAATTCAATTCTCGCTGAGAACCAACTTCAGTCCAAACGGATTGTACACGGGCGGCAAGTTCTCTGTTGGCTTTCGCACGCCATGCTCCAGTTGCAATGTTTCCTGCATACTGACTATCGAGACGGATTCTGACAGGATCGTCTTGCTCTTCGGTTAACAACCATCGAAGGGCAGAAAAGAGGCCAGAAAGCTCTGCAGTATTGTTGGATCCAACTTCCGCTCCGATGAAATCCTCATCATCCGGAGATGTGGAAACGGGGCCAGAAAATTCAGTGATAATTTCACCACTGCCTCGCCCAAGCCCTGAATCACCTAAAACCACGACAACACCCCAACCTGCAGCGGTTGAAGCATCCACGTTTTGATTTCCATCACAGGAACCATCGACGTACAATGTAAGCCGGGTTGGTTCCGTCAATCTCTTCACTCGCCCAACATGCTCTGATAAGCATCTGCAGACATGAGTGTTGAAACATCATCCGGGTTTGAAAGTCGCATTTTGACAATCCATCCATCCCCGTATGGACTTGAATTCATGAGTTCTGGAGTATCTTCTAGATCAAAGTTGACTTCTGTAATCTCTCCTGCGAGTGGTGCAAAAATCGGTGATGCTGACTTCACGGATTCAACGATGGCGAATTCACCCATGTCATCAAGCATCTCTCCACCCTCTGGTAGTTCGATGTATACGATGTCAGTAAGGGCATCTTGTGCGTGATCAGTAATTCCAATGGTTGCGATATCTCCATCCATTCGAATCCATTCGTGTTCTTTTGTGTAAAACAATTCAGCAGGTATTTTACTCATACTCTCACCGCTTTGACGCAAGTGAACAAAGGGTATGAATCAACCGCTCCAATCGTATCTCATTCAGACTCATCAAGTTTCGATTTCAAAACGTGATGTTCTAGCGAAGCCCACGCTTGGCCTACGTTCTTTTCACGTTCAGTTTCCTCAACGTCTCCTTGGACCCGACGTGTCATTTCATCATCGGATTCGTCAGGAAACTGTTGTCCTAGGCTCCCTTGCATTACACCCATGCCGATGAGCAAGATCCCAATGAGGGGGAAGACCAAACCGATATCGAAATCAAGCGAGTATCTCCCTTGACTTAGGCCAACTGCGAATACAAACATGAGACACATCCCTGTGCCCAAGAGAATTTTTCTTGCCCGGTCTGCAGGGGTCATTGATGTGGCGTAGATGATGTGTGGTATCAAACCAACGATATCAGTACGTTTCTCGCATTAGTTTGTGAATCTTGTAAGGGAGGAGAGCCCGGTTAACGGGAGTCACCTCAAGAATACGACCATCGTCTCTTCGACGAATATCTTGCAGTAGAGGATGTCGACTTTTCTTGTGAAGAGTTAGAAGCGTTGGTTTATCCACTTCAAGCGCAGTTCGTACAGAGTTGACGAATGCTTCGGACTCAACGGCAAACTTACCAATTTCATCGATAACAATGACTTCACAGTTGTCGATTGCATGCTGAATTGCTGGAATTGCAACACGTTCAAGCTCTGCGGTGTTCAAACCATAACCTAGCACGCGCAATCTTGAGTCAATGCTCTTGTGAGCGATTTCTCCCTCATCGCCTGTAACGAGATCACGAATTTTGTAACCGAGGCGTTCCCCATCTTCGAGAATAGGCTCAGTACAGATGCCTCCAATGATCTCTGTTTCATCAGCAAGATTCCGAGCAGAAAGTTCACGACCACGCTCTTCTCTGAGCATTGATAGAACCTTTTCCATCACTGCCGATTTTCCACTACGGGGAAGTCCCGTAATGCCAATTTTTGGATGAATGCCCATTACTTGAATCCTCCAATTGACAAATACCGTTTCAAACTACTGAGGGTTTGGATATAAAACATCGTATTCAAAGTGTTATGCGGGGGCTGTTCTTGAATCAGTTCAAGACCTCTTCAATACCGGTTTCAACTCCAAGTTGAAGTGGAAGCATTTCCAATTCGTAATTGTTGACGTTGTTGTTTGCAGACCAAGCCTTAGCCCAATCATCGAGGTCGCGTTGGTTTAGCTGTTCGCACATCCACTCGAGTGCTTTATTCAGGTCTCCCTTTGTTGCAGCAAGCCGAGAAAGGATGGCCTGATTCATTTCAATGTGGTTTACACTGTTTCCGAGAATGCAACCCTTTGGGATGACTGCCCAGCGCAATCGACGTTCCTGGTGTGCATTGACGATGGCTTGGCATGCGAGACGAGGGCCATAGGATTGCACTTCGTTCTTGCCAGACCACATGGCTAATTGACGTTCATTGGCACGAGAGGGGATGTCCTTACGGAAGGCCGGGTGACGTATGTAAACGCCTCCTTCTTCATCCTCAGTGAAGTGTACTCCACGGATGAATGGGCGGGATGATTTTGTTTTGTCCCAACTGGAGATGTTGCTGGAGTGAGCTGTTTGATCAATCTCTCCGACACGAACTTTGACCGTTTGTTCTTGCGTAGCAAGCCAATGATCTCGGTCACCAAGTCGGGGGAGTTGCGACATACTGTCAAGGATTTTGAGGATGTTTTTCCTTTCGATTTGGTCACGTGGCAATCGTGGAACAGCCCATGTATTTCTTGCCCATTGTACCCATTGGGTTTGGTCAAGTGAGAAGGTAGGCACTCGGGAGGAGAGCCCAGTTCCAATACGGCGTAGATCGGACCGGGTAACTGGGCCAATGATGTTCAAGCTTTCAGTACCGTTTGGTGTGGATGAAATTCCAAGAATTGCAACTCCTTGAGTCATACCCGGGAACAACAGGTTTGCTTCTTCAATAGCCCAGACTTCATTCCATGAATGCTTCTCGACAAGGAGCTTTCTCAGAGGGTGAGAGGATTGTTCTCGTAGGAGACTGTCCGGAGCAACGATTCGCATTTTTCCTTGCTGCGAGAGAACTTGCATCCCCCGCTCAATAAAGAGTCGATAGAGGTTGACGTTCCCACGCATAGTCGAGAAGCGAGGACCATCCGGATTGGTCAGGCTACGAAGTTTCTCACTCAAATCCTTCCGACGTTGAGAACCGTCTTCCATGCCTCTGAATCGATCTTTAATTCGCAACCATGGAGGGTTTGAGATGATGAGCCGTGGGGATTCATCCCATGGCCAATCTTCTTGCAGTGTGTCACAACAAATAATGTTCTTTTCGAGAATTTCTTCAGCGAAGGCCCGATTCAATTTTCCTTCTTGCTCGCCGGATAAAGCGACGAGGTCGAGGCGAATGGCTTCGAGCAACAATCGTCGACGGGTTGATGTGACCACGAGTTCATCGACGTCTACGAGTTGGAAACCACGG
>VMHT01006735.1_pt1 | contig 13423 bp, 11 predicted proteins | sample 4693611 | NCBI WGS metagenome assembly VMHT01 (sample SAMN12280063, study PRJNA550983) | marine metagenome | isolation source: seawater sampled from same location over 5 years 0.02-0.2 micron viral filtrate | place: USA: collected off the coast of southern California halfway between the port... ... | reverse complement strand
GATACTTGACCTGATGAAGTTCTAAACTCTCCATTTACTACTTTATCACCTCTAATAACTTTGGTTGTATTATTTTCATCAAAACCACCTTGTTCGCTACTTAATACTTGTTCTTCTTCTAATACTATTTTATAAGGTGATGTAAAACTAATATTATTTTGATTATCATTTAAAGGATATACCTCAAATCTATTATTTAATTCATTAAAAGCAATTATGAATTGTATATAACTATTTAAATTACTATCAGTTATTTTAGTTGTTAATATATTTGCTAATGTTTGTGGAGTGTAAGTTCCATGAGGTATATTAACAGGTATTAAAGCATTTCCTTCTTTAGAATGACCAATTTGGAACTCTAAATGGTCATTATGCTCGTTAATTTGGATTTGACTTGTATTTTGCAGTGTCGCACCTACTACCTCTATTTGACTATTAGGTTCTAATACAATAGGATCAGCAAATCTACAAATATAATTACTTGCTTGTTCTCCACTATTAGTGATGGGTTGTCCATCGTTGTCGTAGATAAACTTATTAGAATTCGCTAATATTAAACTCATTTTATTATTAACTAATAAAAAAAATATTATTTTAAATAAAAATGAATTTTAATAAACCAGAAGATGACTTAAATTCTGAATTTAGAAATGGAAGTGTCCTTAAAAAGAAAATTGTTGAGCAAGCTGATAAGAAAATCAAGAGAGATGAAAATAAGCATATTGATCCTGATAATGTATTTAATGGCTTTAGAAAAAACAAGAAACTCTATAAAGGAACTAAATTAAAGAAAAAGCTGGAAGACAAACCAAAGTTAGAGTTAAATGTGTCATATTAGTTATTATAAATTTTATTATGTTTTTTATTATGTTAAAAAAGAGAGTATAAAAAGTGTATATTATTGTATAAAAAGGAGAGTGGAAAAAAAGAGGGAGGAGAGGGCAAAAACTGCCTTTTTTGGAAAAGTCCTATATGAAAAAAAAAATTTAAAAAGTTTCGCAAAAAGGGCAAAATTTGCCCTCTCTGCCCTCTCCTCCACAAAAATATTTTATATTATAAAATTTTTACAAAAATAATTATTTAGAGTTCATCATCATTATCAATACCTTCCATTAAATCATTAACTTTTAAAGTAAATCCTACAATAACATTTCTAATATCTATTTTTTTACCATTTAAAGTATATTGATGTCTTTCTTTGTAATATTTACTAATTGCTCTAATGTTGATTAATTCATCAAGAAATTTGCTTCTATTATATTCTCTTTTTTTCTTTTTATCAAGATTATGATAATAAGTGCTATGTTTAAATAAATCATAAATATCTTTTAATGAAACAAAATCTTCACCTTTTGGTTCATCAACTTTTTCTAAATATTTGTAATTATCTTCTTTATCAAGTAAATTCTTAAACCATCTAAATAATTCATTACTTTCACTTAAATATTTTAAGTTTCTATCTTTAATTGATTGAGGTTCTTTTGGATTAAAACCATCATTATATATTTCTTTAAAGTAAGGTTGTAAATAATGGAATAGAGCAATTTTATAAGTATCTCTCCATTCATTAGTATCAAATTCTCTATTCATAAGATATACATTATTAGCTTCATCAACATCTTCTTGTTCATCAGTAAATTTAGAAGGGAATATAATATCCATAATACGTCTTTCCATAGCTCTATCAAACTCTAATAATTTAGGTTTAGTATTACATTCTACAACAATAGTGCCATGTAATTGTGCTTTTGTCTTTTTAGTATTATATAGATGACGAGCCGATATTTCTTTTTCACCAGTAATTTCTTTAATAGTTCCACAATTAAAAGGAATATCTTTATCAGGCTCTACAAATACGATATACCTCTTTTTGTCTAGACTAGCTTTTTCAGGATTAGGAGATTTACTATCTTTTGGTTTTTCTACTAAAATAGTATTACATGCCTTTTGATAATAATTACCAATAGTAGTTTGTATTAATTTATTAAGAACACCTTTACCATTACCACCGCAACCATTCCATACAATAATTTTCTGTAAATCATTACTACCATAAAGACCAGTAGATATAAGTTTAAGATTACAATGTCTAACATCATCATCAGGTAAAATTTGTTTAATGAAACTATCAATGTATTTAATTTTACCATCTAAATCAAAAACATCTTCATAATTATAATCACAAGTCATACTAATATAATCAAGTGGTTCAGGTTTTACAAATTCACCTTTAACTAAATCCCAAATTTTATTTTTAAAAGCGAATAGATGAGGTTTATCATCAAATATAATATCTTCATTAGTAATATAACTCTCAATACATTCTACTAATGTTTTTCTTTTGGTAAGTTTTTTAAGTTGATTAATAAAATCAACATTCTTTTTGTAAGTTTCATCAATTTCATCAGTTTTATCAGTAATCTTTCTGCGATATTGCCATATATTGTGATTAATTGTAATTAATTCTTCATAATATTCATTAGCAATAAAATCTTTTAATTTTCTTGCCTTATCATCTTCTTTCCAATAAACACCATTAAATTTGTATAAAACTTCATCTTGATAAATAAAGGTAGTATTGTATCTTTTAGCGAAGTCTTGTGCTAAACTATCATCATCAAATCGTGGTAAAGTAAAAGATAAGTCTTTATATTTAATATCAAGTTTTTGTTTATCCATAGGATTAGCACACATTTTAATTAATTCATATAATTTTTTCCAGCCAAATCCTTTTTCTCTATTAATAGACATCCAAGTTTGATAATTAGAATAGTGATTGTAATTACTGAATTTTTCACAAAATTCGTCAATAAGATTATAATTAATATTAAGATTTTTAGCAACACACATAAAGTCAAACCAATATTCTCTAACTTTGAGGACATCGTCTGTGAGGAGATTAGCATAATCCCAGAATTTTTCATCATTATATTCTATACTTTTATTAATATAATTTTTATCATTTTTATCAATATTGTAATTTTTAAGTATATTATTACCAAATTCTAAACCATCAAATGATAATATTTCTTTATCACTATTAACAACTTGTGAATCAATTTTACAATAACTGCCTTGACCGCATAAAAAGTCAATACAATCATCTCTTTTAAATAAATATTTATTTTTAGATTTAGTATCAAAATCATCTAATTTAACAAAGAAGTGAAATCCATAAGGTTTAGTCATAGATTTAAAGTAAGGTGTTTCATCAATCCATTTATCAATAGGCATTTCAGGATTAGGAGTATCAATATCAATTTGATAAATATTATTAGTATCAATCCATATAGCATTAAATTTAATATCAGTAGTTTCTATAAGTTTTTGTCGTTGTAAGCATAAATCATAATTATTAAGGTCTTTATAAGAAGGTCTGGAATTGTTATAAAGTGTGTGATTAATAGGTAATAATTCTTTATTAAATTTGGTAAAACCAAAATTATCTTTTTTATCAGTTTCTATAATATCTAATATTATAGGGAACCAATTAATTTCATTTTTTTTGCAGAATTGGATTATTGTATTTTCAGCCATTTCTTTTATATTATATACAAAGATTTTATTTTACCCTTAAATACTTTTTTTTTTAAAAAAAAATAAAATCAAATTTTTAAAAAATTATATAATTTTGTTTAATTCTATAAGAAATCATATTCCTTCACTTATATTTCTATAAGATCAGGGATATTATATAAAAAGAAATGGCTGGGTGGCGGTGAGTTCTGCAACTCGTAAAAAAATGAAATTAACTATAAAAATAATTAATTTAATTCCCTCATAATGCATAGGTGGAGGGTTTCTAAGGCGGTCCTATACATATTATAATATTAATAAATTCTTAAATAATTTATTCTTCTACTGGCATCTCCTTTTTGGCTTTTCGAGCAGGCGATGATTTAGGTGTTTTTTTAGGTCCAGCAGTAGCTGATTTAGGCTTATAAGAAGCACGAGCCTTTTGGAGCACTTCCTTATAGGGCATCTTAGGGTGTTTAGCTCTAAACTTTTTTATATGATCCATCCATTGATTTCCCATAGTGTTTTTTAATATATATAAATAAAAAAAATTTTTTAAATTAAATTTAATTATAAATTATTAATATGTTTTTGTGTTTGTAGATGTTGTTTTAAATTATCTCTTCTTATTTCACATCTACACGCTCTACAACAAATTCTATCTTCGCTTCTTTTTTTATAAAATCTTTCTTTATTCATATCACGATAAATTTTAAGTTTATCTTTATTCATATCACGTCTAACTTTTATTTTTTCTTTATGTATATTATATCGTTCCTTATAATATTCTTTATCATTATTAGTATTTAATAGAACATTATTAGTATTACATTTAGGTTTAAATGTATCTATATAAAATTTTTCTGTAATTTTTCTAAACTCTTCATTAACATCACATATTTTAATAAATTTAAAATTATGAATACCATTATTATCTCTCATATATTGATATAATGGTATATTATTTTCATTATAACAATTACTCTTATGACTGTCATACCTATTTCTTATATCTTTTGTAGAACCGACATAAATAATCTCGTCATTAACATCTTTAAAACAATATATAGAAATCATCTCTATATATATAATAAAAAATATATTTAAATCAAATTTTTTTTTATTCACTATCACTTTCATTTTTATTATATTGCCCCTGCTGTGTTCCCACTGTATGACCCATAGCTTTACTTAATTCTTCTTGTTTATCTGTCGTTTCTTTATCATCTTTAAAATTATATGTAATAAATGATTTTCTGAAAACATTAAATGTGCTTCCTTTACTACCATATTTACCCATGAGGTCTTTAAGAATAGTAGATAATTGAGTAGATTTAAGTGGAGAAGTAGTCCAAGAAAAGAAGTATTCACCAGGTTTAACGTCAGCTTGTTTAAGATATAAATTAATAGGTCTTGTAAGAGCAGATTTAGTAGGTAAATCAACTTCTACTTGTCCATATATATCGGCAGTTTTATATTCATTAAATACCATTTTAAATTTGTTTTTACCTTTTCTAATAATATAATTAAATTTATCATCAGGAGCAGAATTTTCTACAAACTTCATAACATAATCACCAGCTCTTCTTGGAGGAACTTCTGTAAGAAGTAGAACTAAAATGTATCCTCTTAATGTTTTTAATTCACTTCTTGTAAGTTTATCTTTATTATATAAAGTAGTAAGTCTTAAATCTTTATGAATTTTTTTGCGTGTTTCTAATATATCATTCCATTCTTGATATGTTTTCTTTTCTTTATCGCTTAATTGATTACCTTTTTTCTTTTTCTGATCCATAGTAGAATTGTAATGTTTAACAATACTCCTATAATTATCATTATCCATTTTATCGTAGAATTGATATAATTTAATAATCATAACTTGTGTATTAAGTGATTGACTAATAGTCATATCTTTAATAATATCTTTAACTTTATTAAAAGTTAAATCACTAAAAGATATAGATGTTTTATTACCTAATAGTTTTCTAAATTCATTTTTATAGAAGGTAATAGATCCATCTTTATATTTTTGTCCAGACTTTAAAGTAGTATTATTGAGTTTTTCAGTAAGTTTTTCTAATGTAATAGACATTATTGTTTTATTATATATAAGATAATAATTTACCCTTAAATAATTAATAAAAAAAATTTAAATCAAATTTTATTTTTTTATATAATTTAATAAAAATTTACTGGTGTCCCCGTAAATCCGCCGTTAAGCCCCTTGGGTGATAAGAAAATACCCTTAAAACCAAGGGTATTCATATATCTAATAGAAATACCCCTTATCAATGGTGTAAAAGCGCTTTTACAGTCTCCTTTAAGGGTAATCATATATCGATATATAGATACCCCTATGTTTAAGGGTATTTATATATCGGTATATCTACTTAAGGGTATTCCCCTTATATATATATAGACGATAATATGTATTACATATATGCTTATAAAGACATAAATGATAATATTATTTACATAGGTTCTACAAATAATTTAAAGCATAGGTATAGAGGACATAAAAGCGCTTGTTATAATAAAAATGTAAGACATTATAATATTCCATTTTATCAATATTTGAGAGAGCATGGTGGTATTGATAATTATAAATGTATTGTATTATGTATTGTTAATGATATTAAATTAAAAGGACTTACAGAACAATTTTATATAGATACTTATAAACCTAAATGTAATGTTGCAAGAGCATATCCAAAAACCCTTATTCCTTTAAATACTTATATGTAATCCATTTCACTAATTTAATTTCTTCTTTATCTGTAAAACTTAAATGGTCTATTAAAAGTTTAAGTTTATTTAACTTCTCATCAAATAGTATGTCTTCTTGGACTATCTGTTTCATTAAGCTATTATAGTATGCTTTAACACTACATTCACTACAATCAAATATCTCTTCTATATCAGCAGTATAGTCTATATTACGCATTCTATTACATAATTGGGTTATATCTTCTTCTCTAAATCCTCTTACTACATAACCAATACCAGCATAAAATCTATGACGCAATTCATCTGTGCTATTAGCTCCTATGATCGCAATTCTTTTATCACCTAAATCTCTTATAAGTCTTGGTTGTGATATTTTCCTCTTATCCATAAAGTCATATAGTATATTCTTCTCTTCATCATTAAATATCTCACTTACTATCTTATTATATATGTTATTTAATCCTGTTTTACCACCAGTTTTATTTGGTTCTTTTAGAAATGACTTCTTATTATTATAAGACTCTTTAATAAATTCTTTCTGTTGTATTCCCTGAAATAATCTATCTTGTATCTTACCAATTAAGGCAAAAAATCTGGCATCTAAACAATCGTTAGGTTGCACAATTCGTATATCACTTTTCTTGATGTATTGTTTCGGCATTCTCTTTTATATATTATTATAAAAAAAATTTATAAAAATTAACGAGAAATTAAAATATTTCTATAAATAAAATGAATATTGATAAAACATCTTCTTTCTATTTTACATTTTGGAGAGAATATTTAGAAAAAAAAGAAAATGATAAAAAAAGAGAAAAAATTATTAAATTATTAAATCTATAAACTTCCTGTATTATTTATATCAACAGTGCTTCTATTAAAGTTCTTTTTATGAATTCCTATACCTTGTATATGATTTTCAGAATCCCTTTCTATATCTAAACTACAACAACAACAATTACTTTTTAATTTTCGCATCCCGCCAAGAAATCCAACAAATGCACTTCCTAATCCTACTGCTATTATTTCTATCATCTCTTTCTTTCTTTTAACAAAGATGTTTTTAATTCTAAATAAAGGTCATAAATATCTTCATAATCATCTATTCTAACTTTTAACATCTCTACACACATTCTTATAGCAAACATATAACCTTCATGACTATAATACTCTTTTAGTAAATCATTTACTCTCTCTAAATCATAAAAATTATCATAATCATCTCCTATAAATTCTAATATCTTCTTTATTGCATATTTATATTTATTCTGACTTTTTGGTGATAATTTTTTATTTCCTATTATAATTATATCTTCCAATATTGTTTCTACATCCATTTTAATATATATATATATTAAAATGATCGAAGATATTACCTTATATAAGAAGACTTATTATCAAAAACATAGACATAGACTTTTAGAATATCAAAGAGAATATGCTTTAATGAATAGAATTAGACTTAAAATTAAAACTGGTGAAGAATGCACTAACGAAGAAATGCGTATGTTATACGAATATGATAAAAAAAAGTTAGAAAAGAAATTAAAAATTAAAAGAGGTGATGGTAAGATTAAAATACAAACTGGTTTTATTTCTGTGAGGTTTGATTGATTAATTGTAATGGTGCTGGTCTTTGCTTATCAATTCTAAATATAATTGTTGAGTTTTCATCAATAGGAGCAGGCTTACCATCAGCTAATCTTAAATCTACATTTATTTCACTTAATGTTTGAGGTAAATCTACAATGTATCTAAATGAACTTGCTTCGGCAAAAAGAAAATTTCCCGCCATATACTGACGATCTAAATGAGTTACACATGGTATGGCTAATGATTGATTTGTTCCCACATAATCATATTTTGGGACTATATCGCTATAAAGTAAGATATGTGAATAATCATATTTACTTGGTTTATTTTTAGCAATCAGTTCATCAGCTTCATAACTGGTATTAATTGTTTGCAAACCAACACTACCAAGCTTTCCCATTTGGAAACCCCATGATGTAGCACTGTCTAATGCCGTATTAATAGTAGCATTTAAATAACCATTTGTTGTTAGAGGTGATACTACTTGTAATGATTTATTTAAATTATTTTTTTCATCATTTATGTATTCATTTTGTGAAAATCTATTATAATATACATTTTGATTACCAAATTTAGGTATTAACTGGTCTAATTCATAACCTAACTTATGAAATAATGTATTCTTATACTCATATTGATTATCTAATGTTAATTTATGATATGAACCATCTGTTTTTCCTACATACATATCTAATAACCCTACTCCTGTTTGACTTGTAAATACACCTTCACCTTGTGAGTTATTTTCATATATTACTTTAACAGGTGGTATTTCGACAGAGTGTGGAAATATTTTTTTTACATTATATGGAAATCTATAATGAATAAGATTATCGTGGTCATACTCATATGTTGTTCCATATTTACAACTATTTACAGAATACTTACGAGGATTGATTTTAGATACTTGTGTATTTGCTTCACTATCCTTCTTCTGTAAATCAGCATCTGTTATATCTGTTCTATAATCTTCATATCTTAATCTTCCTGATAATGCTTGACCTTGTTGAGGAGCTGTATTCATCTCTTTAATTGATAATCTTGCTAAATCAGTATCAAACGACATATTCATATTTTCACTTCCAACCAATATAAATGGAGAATACATTTTTGGATCGTCATTTTGGAATACAACTCTTGGATAATCTTCTCTTCCATTCAGATATGCTGACAATCCTGTTGCTAATGTTGTTCCCAAATCTACTGGTTTAGTTGTGAATATATGTCCCCATTTGTTATTTTGCATACTTCTTGATAATCCTATCATCTCTCCTACACAAGGTGTTAGTTGTAATGCTCCATTATGATCCTGTTTCTGTTTTGATACGAAACAGATAAATGGAACATCATCTCTTGATACTTGTGTTCCTCTATATAAAGCAATCTCACTTATTGCTATAAATTCTTGACTTGTTGATAATAAATTATTATCAATTACAAATACATAAGCTTTGTATTTTTTTAAAGCACTATTAAATGAAAATGATGTAGCATAATTTTTATTATCACTTGCATCTAATAAATCTGTTCCTGTATAATCTTGATAAGTCGCATTTGTTTCTGTTAGTAATATATCATATAATGCTAAATTATTTGGATTATATGGTAATTGATGTTCTAATAAACCAAATATTCTAAAATGACTTGGTGCGTTCGTATGTGCATCTCCTGCTCCATTCATCTGTTTCCAAATTTGAGCTTTATTTATCTCTGTGCTTTCTTTCAGTTCTATTACTATTGATGTTATATCTCCTGCACCAGATTTCTTATAACTATAACAATCAGTTATATTACTTACATCTGTTTCACCAAGTTTATCATCTATTATATTTGTTATATCATAATTTTCATTACCATACATGATGAATTCACTTATATATAAAGTTGTTTGAGGTAATGCAAAATCTACACATTTTAAGTAATAATATCTGTAATAATTAGTATTTGTTGTTTTATAATAATTACCACGATCTAAATTTTCACTAAATGTTAATACATCTGTATTATGACTTACTACTGAATATTCTTGGTCTGTCTTATCATCTATTAATATCGCTGTATCAGGTATTGATGTATCTGTATTAGCATCATTAGAACCATATATAGCCCATCTTGATAAATAATTTTGAGTTGTATCATTAAAAGCAAATCCATATCTCGTCATTCTTACTTGATTACCAAAATCTATTTTTATCACTCTATCTTCATCTGTTAAAGTAAATTGGAAACTATCTACTACATCATTTATTGTATTATTTGTTAAATTACTTAAATTACTTCCTGATGAACTTGTAATTGTTGTATTTAGAGCATTTTGTTGTAATGAACCAAGTAAATTGTATTCTTGCCTCTTACCATTAAATTGGATTTGTATTAGTTCAGTGCCATCACCCATGTCTATTGCATATTTATATGATGGTATTGTTTGTTGTGAAGTTGGTATAGGAACATTAAAAGCATACTGTGGGAATTGTGATGGTTCATCACTTTCTAAAAAGTCAGTTGGAACATTCGTCCCATTATCTAATGTCCCCATTAAATGCTCTACTCCATTTTCATCTATTCTATATAATATTAATGATAATGGATTTGATAATGTATTTGGACTTCCCCATACATCTAAACTTGTTAAAATTATTTCTTCCTCAAAATGAATTGTAAACTTACCTTCACCAACTGTGCTACTTGTTCCAAATATATCACCAAAATCATTCACTAATGATTTTATTGTCCCTCTTGATGGTGTATAAGGATATGATAAATTTGCATTTACTGTTTGATGTATTAAATCTGTTTGTTCTCCTCCTTGTAATCTATCTAATTCATCTATTCTTAACTCTCCAAGATTTATAGATGGATTTGTATTTGTTGTTGTATTTGGTAAAGCAAAATTTTCATATCTATCATACATTCTCCATTTGTAATATTTATAAAATATTGTTATTGGTTCAGAATTACCTGATACATCTAAAAGACTATTTGATATATTTTGAGCAGTATAATTTCCATCATAACTTGATATTGCATTTGTATTTGTTTTATCATGTATTTCCGTCCAATAACTATCGTTATTTTCTACTAATGCTCTATAATCGTTAGATCCATAGAATTTCCAACTCTTTAAGAATTTAAAGTTATTTTGAGTAGAAGCACTACTTGTAGCATTTTGATGATTTGGATATAAAGCATATTTATTCATTTGTAATGACCTATGAGCTGTATAAATCATCTCAATATAATTATCAGTTTGATTTAAGTTTTCATAAGCTTTACCTTTAAATTCACTCACCTCCATATCTCCTAACCTTAAATCTCCTGTATTTAATAATTTATATTTTGGAGATACACCAGTTGTTTTTCCATATACTGCAAATTCACTAAATGATGTAATTGTTGATCCATTATTTGATACAACATATATTACATAATATCTATATTTATTTGTAGTGTTTATATAAGAACCCTTTGATAAATCCTTTCTATCATCGGGTGTATAATTAGTAAATGTATGTTCTATCCATTGAGCATTATTAACTGTATGTAATACATCATAAGTTCCCAAATCATATACTAATTTAGATGCTGATGCTCTAAACTCCCATGATATTGGATATTGATTTGTATAACTTGATTGGTTTCCGTTTCTCGTCCATAATCTATATTCAGTAGGCTCAAATGAATTTGTAAATTCATATCCTATAAATCCTCCGGAAGAACTATCTAAAACAAATATAGATGATTGATTTCCCGCTGCTAAATTATTTCCATTACTTAACAAACTGATATTATTAAAATTACTGTAAGTTGCTGATGAATATGCTATGAAACCAGTTGTAAAACCAGGACTTCCACCAGCTTTATTTACTGGAAGTTCTACTAAATGATTTGTCTTTGGTGATTGGAACTTAAATTTTAAATATCTTAACAATCCCTTATCATTATACTGTTCTAAAAATCTCTCAAATAATGCAGTTAATAAATTATTTCTTGTAAATTCAGTAGCTCCTGTTGTTAATGATATTCCAGAAATAGATTGGACACTTGTTTCAGTTCCAAAATTAGGATCATTACTGCCTACAATATCACATATTTGTGGATAAAAGAATTGTGCATTCTGCTGGAAGAACATTGTTATATTTCCTATTGATTTACTATCTTGTAAATCAACTGTAAGATTAAATGATAAACCTTTATCAAATATATCATAATCAAAGAATTTCCATCCATTCTCTAAAATGTAATCTTCATTATCAGCTGATGGGTCATTACTAAACTGATATTTAAATGATAAACAATTATTGGGAAAATTATTCTTACCATTTACAAATTTATCTATTGTTCCTGTTTGATGACTATCTGCTGTATTATGAATACCATAGAAATTATTGTATACACTTAAATCATCACTTATTAATGTCTTATTACCTATAACCCTCATACCTGCGAACTCTACATAATTACTATCTTTATTACCAGATGTTAAACCTAAAATACCAGACATACTTAATATCAAATATCTATAAGGTGTTGTTTGAGATAAATTAATTCTATATTTATTTAAATTATCTTCATCACTTACATATTCAGCCTGATAATTTGGTGTATAGCTTCCAGTAATATAAAGATTTCCGATATTTGTTGTTGATGTAAAATCACTATTGTTTCCCGCAAAAACATTAAAAGTTTCAGGGAAGTTAGATGCTTGACTATCACTTGGAAAAATATCTAAATATTTTAATGTTTGTGCTGATTGTAAATCAAAATATAAAATACAATCTGTTTGAGAACCTAAATTAATTCTTGATGGTTTTGTTAAATCATTTGATAAAAGATTATTTAAATCAAATTTGTAAGCATCATTATATGTTTGATTTAGAGATGTTTGTATTTCTCTATGCATTGGAGCTACCGGTTGAGCCAGCATCTGTTCTGTTATTTGAGATGATACTGATAAAGGCATAGCATGGTTAAATGTAGCTATACCATATAGCCTCCATTGGTCATTGTCAACAATGCTAGCATTATAAGGGTTAAAATTTCCGTCTAATGTTCTACATCCTATACAAAAACTGCTAGAAGCCTTACCATAATAGTATGTTTTATAATCACTATTATTTGTATATACTAATGTATCGTCTTTGTAAATCTTATAATAACTGGTGCTTGGTGTTCCTGAATATCTCTCAATTGTTAGTTTGTATTTACCATGAAACTGACCATTTATCGTTGTAGAAAAACTACCTACAACATCGGCGGTTGATCCACGATAATTATACATGGTTAAATTTAATCGTCCATCACTTAATACTTTCCATTGGTGTCTTCTTTGATTATAATAATGCTCTGTGTATACAGTTGAGGAAGTATTATTCACAGGCATATCAATCCACGCTATTATAGTATACGACCCACCCGAATTCATAGCACCTATACTCGCATTCTCTGTATATTTATGACTGGATGAACGCCCTAACATTGGCATAATATTATTATTATATCCGCTATTATCACCTATAAGCATATAATAATCACCATCACTATCTTGTGTAGCGGTTTGTATTACACTATCAGGAGGAACAATACTTGT
>VMHT01190819.1_pt1 | contig 13427 bp, 14 predicted proteins | sample 4693611 | NCBI WGS metagenome assembly VMHT01 (sample SAMN12280063, study PRJNA550983) | marine metagenome | isolation source: seawater sampled from same location over 5 years 0.02-0.2 micron viral filtrate | place: USA: collected off the coast of southern California halfway between the port... ... | reverse complement strand
GGTATTGGAGCCACTGGTATTCAAGGACCAAGTGGAGGTATAGGAGCCACTGGTATCCAAGGACCAAGTGGAGGTATTGGAGCCACTGGTGTTCAAGGACCAGGAGGTGGTATAGGAGCCACCGGTGTTCAAGGACCAGCAGGTACAGGAAATATTGGAGCCACTGGTGTACAAGGACCACAAGGTGATATTGGAGCTACTGGGTTTACTGGTGCTACTGGTATTCAAGGACCAGGTGGTGATATTGGAGCCACTGGTATTCAAGGACCTGGTGGTGATATTGGAGCCACTGGTATTCAAGGACCAGGTGGTGATATTGGAGCCACTGGTATTCAAGGACCCGCAGGTACAGGAAATATTGGAGCCACTGGTGTTCAAGGTCCCGCAGGCACAGGAAGCATTGGGGCCACCGGTGTACAAGGACCACAAGGTAATATAGGTGCTACTGGCGCAGGCGGAAGTGGCTCTGTACCCTTTGCTCCAGCAAGTTATATGAATCGTTCTAATAATTTAGCAATTGCTGGTGGTGTGCAAGATGTAACAATACCGTTTAATGAATTTATTGATACTAATCAACTAACTAATAATATTGAATGTATTGACGATACTGGCGTAGGAACTGGTTTTTATGATTCTTTTAGAGCTACTACTAATATGGATGTTGAGTGCATATACAGCTTCTTCATAACAACACCAGCAGCATTCTCTGTTCCACCTACTATCGAAATTAGAGAATTATCCGGTTCACCAGCTACAAACAGATTAGTTGATATTACGTACAACAATGGACCAAACCATGGTTACGTTATAACGGCAAGGTGGTTTGAGAATCTAAAAGCTAATACAGGTCTTCAATTGGCAATTACATCATCAGCGGCAGCAAATCCTGCATTTACTATAACTACTTGTAATTTTACCATGGCTCCATTGAAAAGTGGTTTGGTTTGGGGAACTCCATCATAGCCTTTAACTTAAACAATAATTGTTTTTTAGGTATAATAATTATAAAGGGATAATAGTATGGAAAAAACAGAAGACAAAAAATTACAGTGGATTAAAGGCGATAAATTCGGAACTGTTGAAACTATTAAAGGCGTTGAAGGTACTTGGACTACATTTCACAGTGGTAATAGAATAGCAACTAATTTAATATCTGAATTTTTACAACCATTGGATGGAGAGCCATTGGAATTTGATTTGGATAATGCCTCACCACCTTCTCCTGTATTAAAAAAGGCAGCAGAAATTTACAAGGAAAAAGTACCATCACAAAAAGATATAGCATCACCAATAAGAACTCTTTTTGATAAACAAAAAAAGAATGATAAGGTAAAGCTTAATCTTACGTTTCCAATTGAAGTTCCTAAAGAAGCTATTTATGAAATTATTAGTTCATCATTTGATAGTAATGAAGTTAACGATGAATTAGAATCATTTATCAAAGATCAGATATCAGAAGACTTAATTTTAGATAGTCTTTTTGAAAGTATTAAAGAATTAATTAAAACTAGATATAAAATTGACTAAGCAATTTAAGGTATAATATATAATAAAATTAATCATATGACACAAGCACCGAATAGAAGACAGAGAAGATTAGCAATGAAGTATCAAGGACTTCTTAAAGCTAAAAGTAAATTACCATTTCACAAGTGGATGGAAGTTACGCGAGAGAATATAGAAAGAGGAAAGGAATTACATGCTGCTAATACCGATGCTGTAGAACAAAGAATAGCAAGTCAGCTTGAGAGCATGGAAGAAAGCCAAATAATAGCATGGAAGGAAGTTGGTTATAATGACAAAGAAATTGAAATGTTAAGAGAGGCTAATGCTATGTTAACAGTTAAAGATAAAGAATCGTGGCATACCGATAAAAAGGTAGCAAGAAAGCTAATGAAAGAAGCTAGAGAATCTTTAAATAAAAGACTTAATGATTAAAATTGTTTTAGAGCCTGCAAGAAACGGCGTTATTAAGAGGGTCATTGATGACAATCATGGTGGCGGTAGAGAACAATGGACTTCAACAGATGTTTTTGAATCAAATGAAGATAGCAGAAACAAGTATGAATATATTATGAGGTTCTTTTTTGAATTATGTGAGGACTTAGGTTTAGAGTGTGGTAACAAATTTGAAAAGGATGTATTAAAAATTAATACTGAATGGGGTACCCATTATGAACCTACACAAAAGGAAATACAAAGTAAAATAAAAGAACTCCAGGCTGAGATCGATTTATTGACTGAATGGAAGCAAACATAGAATTTAATTTTATATACTCCAATGATGCAGTTAGAGTAAAATCATTTTTAGGAAGTGTCCCAAGAAATATAGAATGTATTAATTACATGGACATTTTTAATAAGTTAACTAAAAATGACTTTTACCAATTTGAGCCGTCTGATGCGGTGGTATCTTCTTATCTCATGAAGCAGCTACAGTCTGTATTAGATAGAAATACTACTACATCTATTTTTTATGTTTTAGGTAATCTAAATGAGCCTACTGTTGAAGGTATTAAAAGATATGTAGAATCTTTGACTGATAAAGAATTTCAATATAACATATATCATTCACCTGACATTAATGTAAACGGTAGCGCTAAACTGTTTGAAAATGTCGTGGAATTTGAATGAAAGCACACAGAATATTTACAAAGGGACAAACTGTATATTGCTTACTATCTTCTTTTAGTAAGCCTAATGTTTTATTGCCTATAAAAGGTTTAATTGTAGATACACAATGGGATCCTATTAATCCATTATATCAGATTCGTATTATTAAGATGTATGATAATATGAAATATCTTAAGACTCATTTTTTTGATATGAATTTTAAATATGAGTTTAATAATAGGGCTAGAAAAATGCCTATTAAAAAAGAAGACTTTAAAAATGTAAAATCATTAGAGGATAGGTTTGATGAAAGTGACAGAGAACGATTATATGTAATAGTAGAATCTGTTATGTGCAAAAAAACTAAAAATGATTTACAAGGGTTGTTTGAGAAAGTTCAGTTTTATATAATATCAAAAAATCTAAAAGAAATAAGAGATATATCATCAAGACCATTTTTTAAAGGTTCTCTTTCTACTGACAGTTCACAAGAGTTTAATGTTAGGTTTAAAAAGGGTTGGTCTGATAAGTTTCAGAACGGTGATATTGACATTGACAAGTATCTTGACAGCTTAGGCTGAATATATACTAAAAATAGACTACATATATGCCATTCTTAGACAAGCTAGGTGAAAATGCAAATAAGTTAAATGATGCGTTATTCCCAACAAACCCAAGTAAAGAAACCGCTGATAGAATAGGTGTTTTTGGTGGTGAATCATTTGGCTTTGCCCATGGGGTTGATACGCTATTTGCAAAAAACTTTTATGTAGATACAGCAGTGCCTGATCAATTTGGTGTTGCAGTAGGAATGAATACACCTATACCTAGGTCTGTTTTTAATAAATATGCATTATTTAATTTTAGAGGGTTTTATGGTGGTTTAACTGGAGGTTCTCCTTTTGCTGATATTAGAGATTCTGCTAATAATAAAACTATGGGTGGTGAAAATTCTAAAAATGTTTCTATTGCTAAACTCATAGAATATTTTAATCAAAATTATCCTAGAATAGGTTATACGGCTCAAGATTTTTTATATTGTAAATATTATAAACAGGTTCCTGTCAATCATCTTATTACCTTAAGAAGATTCCCTACACCAGTAAATGATAACATATTTGATTTAACTGCAACGCCAGGTTCAAAAGATCCTAAGGCGCCAGCACCATCAGAAGCTGTAGATGCTACACAAACTGCAGGTGTTACTGCTGTTACTTATATGGGTGAAAAGGCTGGTAATAAGTTAGATGATATTTTAACAATGTCATACGGTTTAAATTATAAACAAGTTAAATCTGAAATGGAAGATATTAGTAGCGGTGATGGTGGATATACATCTCAGCCGTTTTATTCTAAGATGGGAGGGGTTGGTAGAGCAACAGCCGATGCATTTAAAGGTATCAGTTCAAGACAAAAGTTTGCAGCACAAAATATGTCTACTGGAGATAAACTGGGAACTACTTATGCTAACTTTGTAATAGGCCCTGTTAATGTTATTGATGAAACGCAGATTAGAGATCGTGGTATGAAATTTTCAAATGACTTAAAACTTAATTTTGAATATGAACTTAAATCTCTTAATTATGTTAATCCTAAAATTGCAATGATTGACATTATTAGTAATATGTTAACTATGACTTATAATAATGGACAGTTCTTCGGAGGTGGTCAAAGATATTATGGTAGTGCCGGTGCTGTTGCTAGCCAGTTTGGAGACATTAATAAATTAAAGCAAGGTGACTTTAGTGGATATATTGGAAGTGTTGTTACAGATGTTGAAACAGGATTTAAGAATGTATTCGGTGGAGGTACTGGTGAATTTAATTTAGAAAATGGTGTAGAAGGATTACTTAAGGTTGGTAAAACAATGTTAGGTAATATGTTAGGTGGATTTTTAAGTGATAACGTTGGAGCAGTTTCAGGTACACAGGCATCTAAAGCTTTAATAAGCGGTGAGCCTACTGGTGATTGGCACGTGACTGTAGGCAATCCACTAAACCCAATTGTAACAATGGGCAATATGTACTGTGATAATTCAACTATGACACTAGGGCATGGTTTAGGTTATGATGATTTTCCTATGGAAGTTAAATTTGAAATTGACCTTAAACATGGTAAACCTAGAGATAAGGGTGATATAGAAAATATGTTTAATGCAGGTCGTGGTAGAATATATGCATCTGCGCAAGGTGAAGAAGATATTTTAAATTTAGCCGGTAAAGATATAGCCACATACGGATCCGTTAAGGCTGGTAATTTTACAAAAGGTTTATCACCAACGCAAGGTGCTCAGGCTAGTTCTGCTAAAAACGATAAGATAAGTAATGTAAAGAAGCAAAAGACTTCTGATACTGGAGCATATATTTCTAATCTGGTTAGTATGACTATTGACTCATAATATAAAAATAGAATATGAATATAAAATCACTAACATTAAAGAATAAATTAATTATTGACGAAACTGGCGAAGGTTATTGGGATCTTACTGCACCATCCTTTATTTATGATTCTGAATTAGGAGTTAAAGCATTGCATTATGTTATGCTAGACCAGATAGGTCGTCTTGACAAAATATCACAAATATATTTTGGTAGTGGTGAATTTGTAGATGCTATATGTGTTGTTAACAATATATTTAATCCATTTAGTGTTAATGAAGGTGATGTATTAATTATACCTAATTTAAGTAGAAAGGATCTTGTTTACAAGAGACCTAATCCGGCATCACGACCAAACGCTGTACAAGAAGCATACGTGGATACCGGTAGACAAAGTGAAAAGGATCAAGGTAGAATGCAAAGATTAATAGAAAAGGCTAAGACAAAGAAAGCTGGTGTAAAACAACCGATGCCACCAAATATGTTACAACCAGGCCAAGAATCTAAAACATATGAAGGTGGTAAAATACAATTAGGAACTAACCTACCAAGTAGAAGTACTAAACAATCAAATTAATATGTCAACAGTTGAAAGAAATATATTAACAATAATAGAACCTACTATCGAACTTGATGAGTTAGAAATGACCGATGTAGAAAGCGGTACAGAAAACTCGGATGGAGATACTATGAAAGAAAAACCCACCAAGTTTTCTACTATGATACCTCTTATTAAGATTAATTCATATGAAGTACAGGGTGATAGATTAGAACTATTTCAACTTAAGTCTGTTGGTTTTTACCCTACATGTAAGTTTTCCTTTTACGATAGGGATGGTATGTTTACTGCTAGATTTTTCCCAAAGGACGGTGATATTATTCAATTGTATATTAGATCACAAGGAAATGAAACTACATTTAAACCAATAAGAATTGACTTTACAGTAGAAAAAATAACCCCACTAGGTGGAGGGGGTGCAACTGATACCGCATCATTAATAACAGTGGAGGGTAGAATGAATGTGCCTAATCTATTTACAGAGAAGGTTCAATTTCAAGATAATACTAGTTGGAATTCTTTACTATCTATTGCAGAAGAGTTAAAGTTAGGATATGCATCTAATGTTGAAGATACCGCAGACCAGCAAGTATGGACTAACCCATATGATACTGCACAAAAATTTATAGAAGATATAACTTCTAATTCTTACTTAAATGATGATTCTTTTTTTACTGCTTATATTGACCCTTATTATTATTTGACTTTTGTTGATGCTAATAAATTCTTTGGGATGGAAGATGATTTAGAAACTAGCCAAATGTTTCAACAGAATGCAATGGATACAATGGGGAGTGGTGACCAAGAAGATAGTGAAAGTACATTTCCTAATATGATAAGCAATCAATTAGATTTGCAAGGTACTGCTAGATACATATCTAAATATCAACAAATTAATAATAGTGGAAGGATTAGTAAAAATAATGGCTATAAAAGATATACACAATATTGGGATCTAAATTCAAAGGAATTTGTAAGTGAATTTGTTGACCCTATAACTAGTGATACACCAGGAATGATACCTGTTACGAAGGGTAGGACTATTGATGGTGAAGTAGAAGGTCCAAGAAATGATCAGGTTAAATTTAAATTTTTAGGTACACAAGGTGACAATGTTCATGGGAATTATTATTATGCATCTATACAAAATTTTCAAAACTTAGCTGAAATTAATAAATTAGGTATGACTGTTGAATTAGATACAATTAACCCTGCTATACTAAGATATAGTAGAATTTATTGTCATATGATGGAAACTGCACAAATGGTAAAAGGTACATTGACCGCCCCTGAGAATGACGAGAATGCCCCTAATGATTCAGTAAGACGTAAAGAAACTCCTGATAATTTAGGTAGTGATGTTGATAATGAATATGGTGTTGTTAATGAATACTTATCTGGATTTTATGTTATAACCGGTATTGAATATTTTCTGACTAGCGGTGATCAGCCTGGTGGTGCTGGATTAAGACAGAGGTTACATTTACGTAGAAGAGAGGTTACTCCTTCTACATAGTGAATAAATAAAAAAATAAAAGTATAGATGCCAATAACAGATTTAGCTAATACACAAATTCCTGAAGGTTTACAAAATCTTGCCGGGAGCTTTCAAAAATCATTTCCTAATAGTTATGATTTTGCTAAAACTTTTGTGCAAACTATGCCTACTGCTGCAGGTGGTGGAAATGGTGTAACTAGTCTAGATGATCCAACCTATTTAGGTTTCAATCTTAGGTTTATTACAAACAGCCCTCTTTTTGAAGGTGCGATTGAAGGTAATCCTGGTGTACCTTTAAGAGAAGGTGACCAATTATCAAACAAACCTGACGGTGTAGGTAGTCATCCTGGTGGGCAATCGGCTGTAGGTTATTTAAATAAGATTGGTGAAACTACTAGAGCAACATACTTAAAAGCTTTTTGTCAAGGACTTAGGGAAATACAAACATCAAGACCTTATTATTTTCAAACCATAGAAGGGCTAACAGAAGCATTCGGTAAAACTGTTAATATGACTCCTTATGGTGGTTCAGCTGATGGTGAAGGGATTACCGTTGGTTTATTGGAAGCTATAGATTTAAAAATGTCTGCATTATTTAATCTTTATAAAGCTGCATGTTATGATGTTAAGTATAGAAGACACGTTCTTCCGGTAAACTTAATGTATTTTGATGTGGAGGTAGATGTAGTAGAGATTAGAAAATTTAGGTCTATTAAAAGTGCATTAAATTCATTTATCACAGCCCAAGTAAATAAGAAAAGAGGTACTGATACGGATCCCGCGGATGAGCTTAGTAAATTTGTAAATGAAAATGCATCTAGGATAACTTTTAAGTTTACTGAATGTACCTGGGATGTAACAGCCAGTGGGCAGGTATTTGCTGATGTTTCAAATGCGCAAGGTGCCGGTACTATGGCCACATCATCAATGAAATGGTCATACGGTAATGTTGAAATGAAATCTCAATTTGCTGGATATGACTCAGCATTAGCAGACACAGCAAATACAAATCCTTTAACATTTAAGGATCTGGCGAAACAAATGGGTACAAAGTTTTTAGATAAAGCAAGACAAGGTGCTGAGAATTTTGTACAAAGAAAAGGTTTAGCCTTCTTACAAGGTTTAAAATTTGGTAATGTATATGGCTTAAGAAATTCTATTATAAATAATATTAGAAATCCACAAGGTTTAATAAGTTCTTTACAGGGCGCATTAGTACAAGAAGAAACTACACCAGGGTTTAATCAAGATCCTATAGGATCCAATATATTTGAAGGAGAAATTGCAGCAGGTGGTAGTACGCAAACATTAGAGACAAATAGAATCTTTCCTGACGGTGGTGAAGCTGAACCTTTACAAACTAGTAATATATTTGGCACTCAGCCATCAGGCCCAACATTAGAAAGTAGCAATTTATTTGAGGGTGATATTCCACCAGGTGGTAGTACACAGGGTATTGAAAGTAGTAATATTTTTGAAGATTAACGTATGGGAAAATTAACAACAAAAGATTTAAAGGATGACAATCTTAAAGGTACTCAATGGATTGGTATTGTAGAAAATACTGATGATGATATTTTTGAAGGTCGATGTAGAATTAGAGTCTTTGGTAAAATGGACCAAAGAGAAGATCCTGAAGATCCACAAAGTGCGTATCTTATGCCAACTGAATCGTTACCTTGGGCAAGACCATCGGTAGCATCTTCTGGTGGAAGCAATAGTGGAAGTGGTACTTTTTCAGTACCTAAAATTGGCACTGTACTAAGAGTAACTTTTGATAACGGTAATTATTATTCTCCTGTATATCATGAGTCGCTATACCCTTCTGATGAGACTAAGGCGGAGATAGAAGCAGCTTATCCTAATTCACATGTATTAATATATGATACGGCATTTGGATTAACAGGGGATCTACAATCAGGTAATCCTGAAGTTACTAATGAAAGAGAAGGTGAGCATATTAAAGTTTTCTTTACGGAAGAAAAAGGCTTAATGATGGATTACACGACAGCTGAAGGCCCAACAACAGTAAATATAAAACCTGATAATTCAGTTGAAATAATAAATGCTAATGGTGATTCTATTATAATGCTTAATGATGGAAATATAACATTTACTCATTCTGCTAAGTTTACAATTAATAGTGGGGCTAATACTGAAATTAACTGTGAGGATGCAATAATCAATTGTACTAATACAGTTATAAATCATACCTCATCTATTGAACTAGGGCAAGGTGCGGTGGAAAAGGTTGTGTTAGGTGATACTTTTATGAAGCTATTTAATAAGCATACTCATATTGGAAATTTAGGGGCTCCTACTTCCCCTCCTACTGCCGCAGGCCATCCAATGACTGCGAAGGAATTAAGCCAGAAGCAAGTTAAAACTCTATAAATATATAAACTAATAAAAACTAGAAAAAATGCCATTAATAAAACCTGTATTAGACACCGCTGTAACAAATACATTAAACGCGGCATTTGCAGCAGCAATGACTGATTTTGTTACTGTAATAAAATCAAGCCCAAAGAAAGGTAATGATACCGAGGCTCTTGCTTTAACTGCTGCAATAGCATCAGCTTCATTAGTATTTTCTCAGATAGCAGGACCTGGTATTTCTACTGCTGTTGATGCTTACATAAGAACACAGACTATAATCACGCCACCAGGACAGACTGTAGCAACTGCAGGTTCTCCTGCTGCACAGACCGGTGCAACAACAGCACCTTCACCACCAGCTCTTATTTCATAATCCTAAACAATTTAGAACTAAAGAAGTATAATAACTAAATCTAAACTAAGTAATATATAATCTATAATAACCATTCTTAATAAAAAAATAATGATTGAACAAGAAATTACCGTCCAATTAAGCGACGATCCATTTGACACTAAAACAATAAAGGTTAAGGTACCTAAAGGGACTAAATTAATGTGTACTGAAATGTATGCAGCTGAAGCTATGGCTATGTATGATTTACCTGATGAAGAAATCAAAAAGCTAACATTATCAGAAGAATCAAATAATTACATTACACAAGGTGAAATAGTTTCTATTAAAACAAGAAAGGAAATTATTGATGGTGAAGAGGTAGATGTTAAGGTAGAAGCTTTAGTTGATATATCTAAAAAGAACACGGCTATTTGTATTTTAAATAAAGAAGCTAAAGAAATTGTTGATCAATTAGAAGTTGGTATGGTTGTCGATATAAAAGTTAAATATTCTAATTTTGGTACTCTTTATGCATCTATAAGTGATGCGATGGATGAAGTTAAAAGAAATGAAATTTATAATGCGATAGGAAACCGTGGTATTGGATTTACCGGTAAGGTTAAGGAATTAATTCATGGTGGATATTGGGTTGAAGTCGGTGGCGTTCAATGTTTTATGCCAGGCTCATTAGGAGGTTTAAATAAGCTACATAATTTTGAAAAGTTGGTAGGAAAAGAGTTAATAGTAATGCCTATAACTTATTCTAATGAAAAACAAACAATTGTTGTATCTCACCGGGAATATCTTAGAACAATGATACCTTCTGCAGTAGAAGATTTAAGAGAAAATATAAAGGATCATATTACAGGTATTGTAACAGGTACAACTAAATTTGGAGTATTTGCCGAGTTTAATGAATCTTTAACCGGGCTTATACCTAAGAATGAATTGGATGAAGCTACATTAGAATTATTTGATAATAGAAATATTAAACCTGGTGACGAGATTAGTTTTTGGACAAAGGAAATTATATCTGATAGAAAAATAATTTTAAGTCAAGCAGGGCCTAAGATTGATCTGTGGGATGGCGCAGATCAAAAATATAAACCTATGATGGTAACTGAAGGTAAAGTTACAAAAGTAACTAAGTATGGTGCCTTTATAGAATTAGAAAAAGGGATCAGTGGTCTTATTCATAAGACCAAGCTAAAGAATGTAGAACTTACCAAAGGTGATACTGTAAATATTAAAATTGGTAGTGTGAATGTTAGTGATCGTAAGATTACCATGAACTTAGTATAACCTTTATCCTGGTTTGGAATATATAAACAAATCAGGATAAATATGTATTCTAACGAACAACTTAATGCTATACATTCTTCAAAGATAGGTTTTGAATTTGAGTTCTTTTCAAACGAAAACCTTGACCTTACAAAAGATAGTTTAGCCCAAACATTAAATAAGACAATTAGGATAGAGGAAAAGGCTCATAGTGACTTTGCCCCTACTCAAGATATCTTTAAATTAGAACCAGATAACTCTGGTGGTACTGGGATGATTGAATTAGTAACTGGACCTCTTCCTTTTGTTGAGGCTAAGTTAATTATGGCCAAAACTTTAAAATGGATTAGAGAAAATGGAACCACTAACGAGAGGTGTTCAATCCATGTTAATATTGCGTTTGATGGAAAGAAGCTAGGACCTATTGTTAATATGTCTAAATTAGATATAGGAAAATTTGTACTTAACTTTGATGAAAATAAGGTATATGAAGCTTTCCCAAACAGAAAAGATTCCGTTTATGCAAAATCTGTAAAATTTATTGTACCTTTAAGTGGCATGACTCAACCTTCACCAGAAAAAAATCTGTGGAAGAATTACATGTTTGTTAAAGAAAAGTATTACGGTATTAATTTTGGTAAAGTACCTAAAGGTTATATTGAATTTAGATATTTAGGTGGAAAGGATTATGAAAAAAAATATTCCACTATACTTTCAATGACAGAGCATTTTATTACTTCATTATATGAAACTTTAGTTAACCCACAATATAATGAAACAGACCTAAAGGTTTTAGATAAGATTTTAGAAAAACATAAAACTGTTATTGAGTCTTATCGAACCTATTCTTCGTTTAAAGAAAAATTTCCCAACATTCATTTAATGGTTGATCTGCAAACATATGATCAGATTGTTGAAATGTATTATCCTAAAATTAGAGAAAAGATTTTTGATTTAATTACAAAGGCTGATATGAATGAAGGTTTAATTAATTATGATGCTGATACAGGAAGAATGCAAATTAAAGATGCAAAATTAATGAGGTGCTTTGAGATAAGCGGTGTTGATATTGTAGATTCAGTTATTCAAGGTAACATAGTTAACTGTGATATCTTTGGTTGTGATTTAAAAAATGCATCTGTATTTGAATCAAATCTTTTTGGTGCTACTATTGTCGAGGATTGCAAAATAGAGGAATCCTATGTAAGTAGAAATGTTATATGCCAAGATAGTTATGTATTTGGTAAGAGAGGTGTATTTAGTGGAGAAATGATCGGTGGTATTTTTAGACAAGGGCGAGCAACAAAACTTGCAAGGTTTGGTGATAAAACCGAAGTAATAGAAATAGAAAAAATTAAATAAAGATATGGCTAGGAATAAAACTTGGTGTAATCCGGATTCACAGGAATGTTTAGATGCACTCATTAAAGAAATTAATGATGACTTAACAGTTGCATGTCAAATACCTTTCACTGTACCTAAAAAAGAATTGGCTCATATTATAAATAGGGCAAAGGATTACTTTTATAAGATATATGAAGACAGTGTAGAGGAAATGTTTATAGCATTACCTGCTGCTGCGTGGGGTGAAAAAGATTTTAGGCAAGGGATTAGCCATAATAGCGGTGGTAACACATTAACTGAAAAGGATGTTAATAATCCTAGGGGCGTTGTAAAAATGCCGCCAACTGTATGGGCAGTTAATAATGTATTTCAAATAAATGGATTCTCTGGTGAAGATGGTGGCTTTGGGGATAATTCATTTTCAGCTGGGGATGTAGATTTTTCATTAGATAAATTTATATACTCTGATGTATATGGTGCAGGTATCGGCTCTGAAGATTTAATGTATTATGTAATTAATTCAAAATACATCGATAATGCAAGACAGGTTTTACAAGCACAGATTTCATATAACTATAATAGGCTTACCAAAAAATTTAGATTTATGGGAGAGTTACCTAAAAATGGTGCATGTATATTTCAAGTATATAATACTATTCCTGATTGTGATCTTTTTCAGGATGAGGCGTTTATAAGATATTGTATTGGAATGGCTAAAATACAATTATCAAGAATATTAGGAACTTTTCAATTTAATCTACCAGGTAATATAACAATTAATTATGATTTAATTTCTACAGAAGGTAGGGATGAAGTTGATGCTATCGTTGAAGAAATAAAAGGAGATGAAGGCGTTGATTACTTTTTCACTGGATAAAAATATAATCTAAGACCCTCAAAAAATGTAGAGAATATATAATAAAAGAATATTCTCAATGATTAAGGAAATATACAGTAGAGACATAGATGCACCAAAGTATAATGGTGATGTAATTGAGGTGACGGATGAATTGCAACAACTGATCCTTAAAATAGAGAATT
>VMHT01086777.1_pt1 | contig 13432 bp, 32 predicted proteins | sample 4693611 | NCBI WGS metagenome assembly VMHT01 (sample SAMN12280063, study PRJNA550983) | marine metagenome | isolation source: seawater sampled from same location over 5 years 0.02-0.2 micron viral filtrate | place: USA: collected off the coast of southern California halfway between the port... ... | reverse complement strand
GACGATGCAGAGGGTGAACACGAGGATTTTGATTTTGAGTATAACCTACAAAAAATAGAATTAGCTAGAACAGGTAGAGCATACCCTAATGCAAAATCAGAACAAGACGGACAAAGCACACAAGAGCATAAAAGCAAGTTTAGAGTGCGATATGTATACAATGAAGATAGAGCATTAAGTAGAACAAGTGGTAAAACAAGAACATTTTGTGATGCTATGATGAGAGCCGCAAATAGTGGTAAGGTATATAGAAAAGAGGATATACTGCGTATGCAAACAAACGGTATAAATAGAGAGTGGGCAAGAAAAGGCGATAGTAGTTATTCTATATGGAAGTACAAAGGTGGCGGTAATTGCCATCATAGATTTTATAGAAGAATATATTTACAGGCAGGTGAAAAGCCTAGTAGTGTAGACGCTATAGTAACTACAACAAAAGCTAGAAGTATGGGTTTTAAACCAGAAGTAAACCCACAGGAAGTACCTGTAGCACCTAAGCGTATGGCTAATAAAGGATTTGTAACTAAAAAAGGATATTAAAAAATGGCAGTATTATTTGTAAGCGAAGATACTATAAAAAAATCTACTACTATAAACGGTAATGTAGATGTAGAGTTATTACTACCTTATATAAAGGTAGCACAAGACATACATATACACCAATTACTAGGAACAGATTTATACGATAAAATTGCTAACGACATATCTACATCTTCTTTAGGTGGCAACTATAAAACATTTACAGACGAATATATACAACCTGTACTTATACACTATAGTTTATATGAGTGTTTGCCTTTTTTGTCTTATAAAATTATGAATAAGGATATAGTGCGTAAAATATCTGAAACTAGCACACCTGCCGATTTAGAAGATATAAAATATATGCGTGAAATAGTAAAAAATACTGCGGAATATTATAGCACTAGACTAGTAGATTATTTGTGTAACAACAATCATTTATTCGCAGAGTACAACACTAACAGTAATGGTGATTTAGCACCTACAAAAGATACTTATTTTAGTGGTATAGTATTAGACAAGTATGAACAAAAAAATAAATTAACATTAAGAAGTTTTTTAGATGCGAGTTTTGACATATAAAGTAAAAAAGGAAAACATAAAAAAACTAAAAAGCTATTTACAAAAGCAAGATAATGAAAAACCTAATAATGCAAAACGCAGATGTACTAGGGTTAAATAGTGTAACACTAGCTATTAGCTTTACACAAGTAGAACAAGTATTACAAATTGCTTTACTTGTAGTTTCTATTATATATACTGTAGATAGATTTTTATATTATAGAAATAAGCGTAAATAATGGCTAAAAAATTTATAACAAGTTTTATACCTAAGTCAAAAGTAAAAAGGCGTAAGCATAGCAAAAATGCTAGTAAAGGGCAGAGTGGCTACAAGAAAAAATACAGAGGGCAAGGCAGATGATACAAAAAGACTTTACAATTAGCATAGGTAACATTATATGGATAATAGGCATAATATTTACTATGGGTATTGCATATAGTCAAATAGGGCAACTAGACGAAGATATACAAGTACTAGAGCAAAGGTTAGAAAAAAAAATAAAGATTATAAACGAGTGCGAAGATAGAATAGTAGAATTAGAAAAAAATATAGCTACACTAAACACTTGTAAAAAAAGATAACAATGGAAGAGATACTAAAATTGATAGAAAGTTATGGTTTATCTGTAGTATTATTGTTGGGTAGTTTATACGCTTTATATAGATTTTTCTTTTTTAGTATACATGAAGTAAAAAATACATTTTCTAAGCATCACGAAAAAAATGCAGAGAATATGCAAGAAATTAAAAAAAAGATAGACATTATTTTAGAATTTATAAAACAAAAAAAATGACAAGATTTATATGCAAATTAGTACACTTACTAAGTTTTAAAAAAGTTTGTTTTGACAAGTGCGATAACAAAACTTGTAAATAAAACAAGAAAAAACACAATTATTTTTTTAACTAAAAACTGTTAAAATCGTTATCTAGTAATTTTAGTCTATTGCAACATCTCAAGTTTTTAATATACACATATGCTAGCTAGAGTAAAGTTGCTTAAACACGCTATAAATAGGCTTAAAAACGATTTTGAAAAAAACAAGTAAAACACAAAAAAAATTAAAAAAACGCTTATGTTAAACTATTTTGACTTTGATGAATTTGCTAGTCCAGACGATGCAAATAGTGGTTTACCAACATCTGACGGTGGTAAAATGTGTATAGATTTTTTACACAAATTAGACGAGATACGACATATTTACGGCAAGCCTATAAAAATAAATAGTGGCTACAGAACGCCAGAACATAATCTAAAAGTAGGTGGGCGAGTTGGTAGTAGTCACGCAAAAGTACCTTGTAGAGCCGTAGATATACATTGTAATAATAGTGCAGATAGAAGTGAATTAATTAGCGCAATAATAAAAGTAGGTTTAGGTAGGCGTTTAGGAATAGGCAAGACATTTTTGCATCTAGATGACGATAGTAGTAAGCCTAATGCCTGTTGGTTATATTAAAAAAAATTATGAGTATTATAAAAAAAATATTTAGCGCAGGCGCTACTGATTTAGTTAATAGTGTTGGTAACGCTATTGATAAAATACATACTAGCGCAGAAGAGAAAGAATTAATAAAAGCAGAGATAAACAAACAAATACAACAGTTTGAGCATAATATACAAAAACAAGTAACAAAGCGTTGGGAATCAGACAATACACAGAGTAGTTGGTTACCACGCAACATACGCCCAATTTCTTTAGCTTTTTTACTACTAGTACTTACTATATTTACACTTATAGATTTTGGTTTTAGTGACTTAGAATTAAATAGTAGTATGGTTGATTTATGGAGTATGTTAGCAATAACCGCTTTCGGTGCATACTTTGGCGGGCGTAGTTATGAAAAGATAAAAAATGCCGAATAACAGATATAGACTAAAACCAGACGAAGAACAATTACTACAAGATTATCGTAAACATAAACAAAACGGTAACGCAAAACCTATAGTAACAAATAAGTATAACACAAGTGGTATACACATAGTTAGTGGTTGCCATCATGTGCCTGCACACAATAAAAAATTGTTTAATGGCTTGTTAAATTTATGTGAAGATTTAGGTAGTGATATAGTAGGTTTTCATCTTATAGGTGACTTTTTAGATATGGCTAGTATATCTAGGCATAGTAGTGGTTTAAAAGGTACTACAACACTAACAAAAGAATATAAAGCAGGTAACGATGCGTTAGATATGATAGATAGCGTGTTAGACGATAATGTACACAAAACATATATATGGGGTAACCATGAAGATTGGTATAACCAATATATGAGTAAGATAGACAACGCTAAATTAGGCAAAGGTGTTATAAAATCGCCAACAGAGGCACTAGCATTACACAGTAGAAACTATGATGTGTATGAGGATTGGAAAGAGGACAAAGTTACAATTGGTAGGCATCTAGATTTAATACACGGTATCTATTGTAATATACATAGTGCAAAAAAACATATAGATACATTTAGACATAGCGTTATGTTTGCACATACACATAGAGTACAAACATTTATAGAGGGTAATGTAGGTGGTTTTAACATAGGCACTATGTGTGATTTAAATAGTAAAGCCTTTAGTTACGCATCTAGAGCCATGAAAGCTAAATGGAATAATGGTTTCGCTATAGTACACATAGATGAAAACGGTAGATATTATGTAACACAAATACTAGCTTTTGAAGATACATTTTATTATAATGGCAAAAGGTACTAAGTTACTCAAACTTAGTTAGTTACACTATCTGTGTAACAACAAAATAACACAAACAAGAATAATACACTAATATATATATGTTATTAACATAGTAATTGTTAATAAGTTATATACTAAATTTTGTTAATAAATAAAATAGTTGTATATTAGCATCATAATTAACAAACTAAAACACAAAACAATGAAGATTACAAAGTTACAAAATGGAAAATATAAGTTCGAAGGAGTTGATTCTTGGAATGGACAATCGATAGAGGGAGAGATACAGTATCAACCATATGATGTAAAACTAAGCCAACAATGGTCAGTTGTATTTATCAACGACAACAATATATTCAGAGCATTCTTTGGTCCTACATTAAAAAGCTGCAAAGATTGGCTAACTGAATAACTTAAATTAACAAACTAAAACAACTAACAATTAAAACTTTAAAAATCATTATCAAGCAATTAATTAAAATTGTAACATTTGACAAAAGTTACCCAACTGCACAAATTAATTTAATGTTGTGGGAATACGAGTTGAAAAATGAAACTTTTAAATATAATCAGTTCAAAACATTAATTAATTACTTAAAAGATAAAAAATAATAACTATGCTAGGCTAATAACCTAGCTTTTTTTATATATATAATTATGGATAAATACACAGAAATATACAACGATACTAAAGTACAAGTAGAACAAGTTAAACTAGGTGATGTTTTATACTTTGCTAGGTGTAAAGTACACTCGCTAGAACAGTTACTACAAAATGCAGAAGAAAAGCAAATAGAGTACAAACAAAAAGATAACGAAACACTTGTAGAGTGGTATCAAGGGCAAATAGAGGCTTATAAAATATCGTTACAATTAGTAAAAAATTTAGTTAGTACTTATAATAGATTATAATATGAAACGAGATACAATTATTACTTACGGTATAGGGTTAAGTATAGCCGCCCTTTTAATAGCGCTAGACATATTAAAAATTATTAATTTAACATATTAGATATGAAAGGAATAGTCAAGCAAGTCCAGAGCAACGGCTCTATAGATTTAAAACATGGTACTTTTTACAAATACGAGATTAGTATACAGTCAGACAATGAATTATTGCATGGTGAATATTTAAGCAAGTCAGACAATCAAAACAAATTTGTACAAGGCGAAGAAGTAAATTTTGAGTTTACAGGTGGTAAATACCCAAAAATAAAACCTATTACAGATTTTGAATATAAATCTAGTTTTGCAAGTGATACAAAAACAACTACTACTACTAATACTACAGACAGAGAAACATTAATAATCAGACAATCTACACTAAAATGTGCAACTGATTATATATGTAATAATGGTGGCGACAAAGCAGATGTAATAGAATTAGCAGAGATGTTTACAGAATGGGTAACAACAGGCAAAAAGCCAAATAAAGAAACTAATAACGAAATGCCATTTTAATTATGACAAAGAAAGAGTTAATAAAATCACTAAGAGATATAGCAGACAAATTAGAAAATACTAAAAAATTCTATGCCTACGATAAATTTGTATTTATAGAATTATATGTAAAATGTTCTACAATGTTAGACAAGTATGTAAAAAAACTAGGTTTCAAAAACGATGATAAATGTATAGAGTTATGATATATGATACATACCCATATTATACACAAGACGGCATTAATAAAGGCTTAAACTATAAGTGTGCAAGCAACGAGTATGGTTTGTTAGATTATAAAAACAAAAGATTTATTATAAAAACTATACCTAAGCTAGACAATAACATAGTAAAAAAGACTATTATTACATTTAAAACTAACACATTAGGTGCAGTAGTCACTAAAGATATAACTATAGGTAAATCGTTTGTAGACAGCTGTAACGATTCTGGTGTAGTTTTTACAGGTACAGATAAAGAGTTATCTAACTATGTAGATGACTTATATAAACAAGGTTATAACATACAAGATTTTTATGAGCATGAATAGTACAAATAATTTGCAAAAAGAGATAGAGTTACTAACTTACATAACAAGTAAATATACAGGTGTATGTAGTGACAAAATTAATGTAAAACAAAAAACAGGTGTACAAGTACTTAGTAGAATGGTAATCTGTAACATTTTAATGGAATGTGGTTTAAAACCGTCACAGTTGGCAAAACATTTTTGTAAACACCGTACAAATTACTACCACTATTTAAAACTGCATAAAGAGTATATACAAAATCCTCGTATGCATCCAGACTATATAGATATTTTTAATACTGTGTTTGAGGAGTATATGACGCAAACAGAACGCTTACAAACTATTAACGAGTTACAAGCAATAGACGATGTAGATACTGCAATAGCAGATTTATTAGAGATAAGAAAATATTTATTAACTGAATAATTATTATGAAAAAACTAACACAAAAACAAAAAGTATTAAGACATTTGAAAGAAATAGGTGAGATTACACCATTACAAGCATTTTTTGATTATAGTATTATGAGGCTTGCGGCTATTATATTCCTTTTAAAAGATGAGGGTTATAATATAGAAACAACAACTTTAAAATCTAAAAATAAATTTGGTGAGCCTGTTAGATATGCACAATATAAATTAAGTGAATAGTGCAAGGATATATAAAACTACATCGTAAAATTTTAGACAATGGCGTATTTGCAGATGCAGAATTATTAAAGGTTTTTGTATGGTGCATTTTAAAAGCTAACACAACACCTAATGTAGTGTTTGGTAGAAAAGTAGGTGTAGGCGAATTTATTACAGGCAGAATAAGTGCAAGCGAAGAGTTACATATAAAGCCATCTACAATATACAAGCGCTTACAAAAACTAAAACAACAAGGTTACATAGATGTACGCAGTTGTACAAAAAATACACTTATTACAGTTATAAATTACAAATCTTATCAATTAGAAACTAAACCTACTAAAAAACGAGATTTGCAAAAAGCTACATATAAGTTTATAGAAGAAACTAGCAATTTTTTTGAGTTATATAGTGTAGATATGTTAGAGGCATTTACAGATTATTGGACTGAGCCTAATAGAAGTAAAACTAAATTAAGATACGAAATGCAAAAAACATTTGACATAGGGCGCAGGTTAAAAACATGGAGTAAAAATGAGAGTAAATTTGCTAAAACAAAAACACATAAAGTAAATTTAATTGATACTTGGGAACAAATAAGAAATGAAATTAAAGAATAATAATAAATTTGTTACATGTTCTGCCTATTTTCTAGTAATGGGTTACGAGTATGAATATAAAAAAGATAGGGCAAGAATGTTAGATAGAGAAAGAAGTAAAAAGTATTATAGAAAAAAAAATGAGAATATACGATAGATTGCAGGCAGGTGAAACTAATAAATTAAAACTAGAGTGTTTAGATTTAATAGGTGTATGTTATGCGTCACTAGGACAAAAGCCAGACAAAGAACAAATGAAAGGTATGGCACAATTATTTTACAATGACATAATAAATTATCATACTAATTTAACAATGCAAGAAATAGCGTTTGCTATGAATAAAGGTTTAAGAAAAGCAGAAGATGGTACAAGTGTATTTATAAATGTTCGCACATGGAGTGTGTGGCTAAAAGATTATAAAACTGACGCTATAATAAAGCGTAGGCAAAACCAAATAACAGATTTTGAATTACACAAGCAAACACAAAAACATATAGAAAGCACAATAAATAAAGCAAAGCGTTTAAAATGATATATATATATAAAATACTTTTGATACTATTTTTAGCGTATATAGGCTTAACATTATATTTTGAGCATAGACTAGACAAGCAAAATAAAGAATGGCTAAAAAAACAAAAACACACGCAAAACTTAAAAAAGAATTAGACAAAGTATTCAGCCAATATATAAGGTGGGTATATGCAGAGAATGGTTTAGTAGAGTGTTACACTTGTAATGTAAAAAAACCTGTAAAAGAAATGCAAAACGGTCACATGCAATCTAGAAAGCATACAAGTACAAGATGGCACGAAAATAATTGCCGTCCACAATGTGTAAAGTGTAATATTTACTCTGAGGGTGAAAAAATACAATTTTATATAAGATTGTGTAGTGAAATAGGCGAGCAAGAGGTAGACGACATTATACAACTTAGCAACAAATCTGTAAAATACACTAAATCAGATTTAGAATATTTAATAAAAATATACAAAGACAAACTAAAAAATTTGTTATGAAAACAGTAAATAGTTTAAGTGGTGGCAAAACATCAAGCTATATAGCCGCTAATTACAAAGCAGACTATAATGTATTTGCGCTTGTTAGAATGAATGGCGAAAAAACAATAAAAGATAAAAAATTAATACAATACATAGAAGATAAAATACAAAAACCATTTGTTGCTACACCAGAAGATGACATTATTATAAAAACTATGATAGATTTAGAACAATATACAGGACAACATATTAAATGGGTTAGTGGTGTAACATTTGATGAACATATTATAGCTAATAATGGTAATGTACCTAATTTAATGAGAAGAACATGTACACAAGCATTAAAATTGTCGCCAATATTTAATTGGTGGTTAAGTGAAATAAATCAAGTTGTAGAAATGCGTATTGGTTTCAGAGCAAACGAACAAAGGAGGGCAAATAACACTTCATCAAGATTAAATGAAAATGGTTTACTTGAGTTTAAACATATAATTGGCAAACATAAAAACGGTAATAATAAGTGGAAATATACAGAATGGCAAAAACCAATATACCCTTTAATACAAGATAACATATATAAAGATGAAATAAATAAATATTGGCATAGCAAAAATGTGACATTTGCGCCTATAAATAATTGCGTAGGTTGTTTTCATCAAAACCCAATTTTACTTAGGAAAAGGTTTGATTGGTTCCCACAAAAAATGGAATGGTTTATGTCTAAAGAGGGTAACGATAAATTAATTAATAAAACAGAAAAAAATAAAGGTAATATTAATATTTGGAGAGCAGGACAAGATAAACTAACATATAAACAAGTTAAAAAAACACACAAACAAATAAGTTTATTTGACGATTTGACAACTGACGATTTTAATGAGTGCGATAGCGGTTATTGTGGTTTATAACTATGTTAACAATTATTTATAAACACTTTATAACATATATACATTTTTGCGTATAATTCCTATGTGATTGATAATGAGTTATTTACACAATTAAGAAATGTAGCGTCTAAGTTTATACCTGCAAAGGATTTAGACGATGTAACACAATTAGTATTCGAGCAAATATTAAGTAAGCCAGAGCAACTACAACAACTTATAAAAGATAAAAAAATTAAGTATTATTTTATAAGATTGTGCAAAAATAATTACTACTCTAAAACATCTAGGTACTATTATAAGTACGACAAAGCATATAAACACATTAGTTTTAATACTGATGTTATGCTAAAAATATCTAAACAGAAAGCACAAGATTTATATTTTATAGAAGATAGCGATATAATAAATTCTATTTTAGACGATTTGTATTGGTATGATAGAGAGTTATTTAGGCTATATGTTTTAGGTGATGACGATGGTAACAAGTTTACATATACAAGCCTTAGCAAAAAAACAAAGATTAGCAGAATGAACATATATTTAACTATAAAAAAAGTTAAAGAATATTTAAAGGCAGAATTAAAAAAAAGGCATAATGATATATGACGATTTACAAAGGATAGTAGGATATGGCTTATCTGTCATAGAATTTTATAACGAAGATAACCAATTAGAGTATATGGTAAATTTAGACAATATGTATTTTGACGATGTAGATATAGTTTTTAGAGAAAATGATGAGCCTATAGGTATAATAAAATTATATAGATATGACAAAAAAAATGAACGCACCAAACATAATGGTAAAAAGCTATAACTACCTAAAAGCCGTCAGTAAAAGAATATTAGGCGGTTTTGAAAATGTAGACGAAGTAACATACTATGACAGAGCATACATTTGTAGCAGATGCCCACACCTTACAGAAGATATAGAATGTAATGTATGTGGTTGCCCTATAGAAACAAAAGCGGCTTGGAAAACTGAAAAATGTCCTAAAAACAAATGGTAGATATTACAGAAACACAAAAACAAAGAATTATAAATGTCTGGGAATTATGTAAAACAGGCGTTGCAAAGACAAAAGAGGCAAAAGCAGAATTAATAACATTGTATAACGAGATACATAAAACTAAATACAAAACACACACTAACTGTAGTAGTTGTATAGCAACTTGTTATAACGGTATAAAAAAAATAGTAGATACATTATGAACACACCTAGTTATTATAAAGGTAAATATTACAAGTACGAGGCACATAAAGTAATAGAAGATTTTGCAGGCGACAACTATAATATAGGTGTAGCACTAGCTTATCTTATGCGAGCAGGTAAAAAAGATAATAATAGTATAGTACAAGATTTACAAAAAACTATACACCATTTACAATTTGAGTTAAAAAGGCAAAAGCATTTACAACAAGATAAAGACATAGAAAAAACAAACAATAAATTATTTAACTATAGTGGAACAAGTACCTATTAATACTATACGCAACAATCCTATAAATCCTAGACTAGTAAATACTGCAAAGTTTGAAAAGCTAAAGCAATCTATACAAGACTTTGAACAAATGCTAAAGCTACGCCCTATAGTAGTAGACGAGCAAGGCTATATTTTAGGTGGTAACATGCGATACAAAGCGTTAGTAGATTTAGGTTATAAAGAAGTATATATAGTTAGAGCAGACAATCTAACAGAAAAACAAAAGCAAGAATTTATTATAAAAGATAATTTAGGCTTTGGCGATTGGGATTGGGATATACTAGCTAATGAATGGGATAGCGTTGAGTTAGAAGATTGGGGTTTAGATGTCTGGCAAAATGAAGATGACATATATAATAACTTAGAAGATGACGATACAGAGCCACAACATAAAGATAAAATAGTATGTGCTTTATGTGGTAAATAATCAACAAAATCCAACACTTATGCAGGATAGAACAGAAAAAGGTAAATTAGCTATGCTAGACGCATTAGAGAAAACGCTAGGCGTAGTAACTAGTGCCTGTAAGTTAGTAGGCATAGATAGAACAACACACTACTTATGGCTTAAAGAAGATGAGGCATATAGACTAGCTGTAAAGAGTATAGACGATGTAGCTATAGACTTTGCAGAAAGCCACCTACACAAACAAATTAAAAAAGGTGGCACACAAGCTACTATATTTTACCTAAAAACAAAAGGCAAGAAAAGAGGCTATATAGAAAAACAAGAATTAGATGTTAGTGCAGACTTTAAGCCTATAAATATTATACTAAAAAAAGATAATGATAGCAACGCTAACGAGTAAACAATGGTTAGCATTAGAGTACCTAACAGATAGCACTACTACACAGGTTTTGTACGGTGGTGCGGCAGGTGGTGGTAAAAGTTTTTTAGGTTGTGCATGGATAATAACACTATGCACACAATACGACAACATTAGATGTTTAATTGGGCGTAGTAAGTTAGACAATTTGAAAAAAACTACACTAAATACTTTTTTTGATGTATGTAGTCAATGGAATATAAAAGCTAATGTACACTACAAGTATAACGCTAGTAGTAACATAATAACATTTTATAATGGTAGCGAGGTTATACTTAAGGATTTATTTCAATACCCATCAGACAAAAATTTTGACAGTTTAGGCTCGTTAGAATTGACTGCGGCATTCATAGACGAATGTAACCAAATAACAGAAAAAGCAAAGCAAATAGTTAGTAGTAGAATACGATACAAACTAGACGAAAACAATATAATACCTAAAATACTGTTGACTTGTAACCCATCTAAAAATTGGGTGTACAATAATTTTTATAAGCCACATAAAGAAAACAGACTACCTGTATATAGTAAGTTTATACAATCTTTAGTGACAGATAACAAGCATATATCTAAGCACTATAAAGAGCAACTAGAAAAATTAGACTATATAAGCAAACAAAGGCTACTATATGGTAATTGGGAATATGACGACAGCGAAGATAAGCTAATAAACTACAATGCTATACTAGGCTCTTTTGAGTTAGAAGATATACCTAGTGGCAAAAAATATATAACCGCAGATATAGCACGATTTGGTAAAGACAAGACAGTAATAATTTATTGGAACGGTTTACGAGCAGAGTATATAAAAGCATTAGATAAAAATACTATAACACAAGCCGCAGATGAAATACGAGCAATACAAAGACTGCATAGCGTACCATTAGGTAATATTATAGTAGACGATGACGGTGTAGGTGGTGGTGTAAAAGATATATTAAGGTGTAAAGGCTTTGTAAACAATTCTAAGGCATTAAAAAACGAAAACTATGTCAATCTTAAAACACAATGTTATTATGCTCTTAGCGATGTTATAAATAAGTCTAAGCTATATATAAACTGCAATAATGTTACACACAAAAATTTTATTATAGAGGAATTAGAACAAGTTAGGCGTAAAAATTTTGACAAAGATACAAAGCTACAAATAGTTAGTAAAGATGAAGTTAAAAATGCTATAAATCGTTCACCAGACTTTAGCGATGCTTTAGCTATGCGTATGTACTACAAGATTATGCCACAAGGCGTATATGCAGTACAATAAAAAAAAGAGGGTAGCTATATTTTTATATGGATATAATAAATAGCTAACCCTCTCAAACTAACAAGTGTTTTAGAAAACAAGTACAATAATACTCATTTCTAATTTTTTATATTTTATATTATGGATTTAGTTATAAACAACAAAAGTTATTTTATACCTAACAAATGGGGGCAAGTATCATTAGGTACTTATATGAATTTTATGCAACAAATAGATGGCATAGATGACGAACACCAAAAAACACTAATAACAATTAGTAGTTTTACAAAAGCACCTATAAAACTTTTAGAGGGTTGTAAAAAGTCAGATATAGATAATGTTATGGCACAGCTGACTAAACTACTAGAAAACAAAGCAAACGAACAGTTAAATATTATTATAACTATTGACAATATAGATTATGGTTTTCACCCTAACCTACACGAATTAAAACTAAAAGAGTTTGTAGACTTAGATAATAAATTAGCAAACGGTTGGCAATCTATGGCTAGTGTTATGAGTATTTTATATCGCCCAATTATAGAACAAAAAGGCGAAAAGTATAAAATAGAAGATTACGATTATAAAACTGCAAAAACAAGAGCAGAATTATTTAAAGATAATTTAAGTGTAGATACAGTAAACGGTGCATGTAGTTTTTTTTTGACTATCGCAACGGATTACATAGCCATTATGCAAGCCTATTCGCAGAGCCTATCCAGGAAAGAGAGGCGCAAGCTATTAAGACAAAAGAAGAACAATTTAACGAAAGATATGGTTGGTACAATGTAATATACACTTTAGCAAATGGTAATATACTAGCATTTAACGATGTTCTGGAATTATCAATAAACGAATGTTTAAATTTTATAGCATATCAGAAAGACTTAACATATATACAAAATAATAAATGATACTAACAGACGGCATACAGATTAAAAATATAACGCTACAAATGTTATATAAAATATTTGAAGAAATAGGTAGTAGTCACAAACAAATAAATACAACTACTATAGG
>VMHT01075757.1_pt1 | contig 13432 bp, 13 predicted proteins | sample 4693611 | NCBI WGS metagenome assembly VMHT01 (sample SAMN12280063, study PRJNA550983) | marine metagenome | isolation source: seawater sampled from same location over 5 years 0.02-0.2 micron viral filtrate | place: USA: collected off the coast of southern California halfway between the port... ... | reverse complement strand
TGTGTGAGTGTGTAAGGTTTGAAACAACACACAAAGGAGACATCAAATTCCAAAAAGTCCTTTGACGACACACACTGACAAACTCTCTCCATCTTTCCTCATTCCTCTCTCTCTAAATTTGACCGACCCTAAGCACAACAAATCAACACACAACAAACACACAACACTCTTAAATACTCACGAAACACTCTCTTACCCTTCAAACCACTCACCTAAGTAAACCGCAGCCTTAAATGGCAAGGACGCAGCAAATCAATGTGGTACAGAAGAAGTATGTTCCATCCGAATACACTGATGACGAAGGTGTCGCTTGGATTGAAATCTCGCGTGGAAACTGGGTAAAGAAAGACCCACAACCACAGCCTGAAACAGATTCATCATCAAATGAATATACCACTCAATACACCCAAATTGAGACTACGGATACGAATGATGATGAGATGCAATATGTCGTGGAACAACATCTGGATGAACTACAATCGACACCAGATGAACGACTCGCGCTCAAACACGCCTATGAACACAAAATGGGTATGAAAGATACAGGAGAATGGGAAGAATTCGACGGAGATATTGCTATCGGAAAACGTGATGAATCTGATGATATCGCATACGAAGTATATAGCGAACTAGAGATGAAACACGACAAGAAAGCATATGAATGTGAATGCAATTGCGACATGTTTCTCTCAAGTAAGCCAATTGAATCTCGTCACAATAAGAAGACAAGTGGAGAAGTTGGTGACATCAACAAAAAGACGCAAACTACAATGTATATCGACGTAACCACGCGAGGAGAAAACTACACCACCGGGACAAGTAAGTATGGAAAAGTGTACATTCCAAATAAGATGATGCCAGAAGATACAAATACGATGAAGATACGGGCCGTGTTCAAAGGATATGAACAAGCACGTGGAAAACAAATGCCCTGGAGATGTCTGGAAGTACTCAACACCTACATCCCATTAGATACGGCGTGGGCACAAGCACTAAAGTATGCTGGCGCCCCGACGATACAAGTATAAGTAATAAGTAAATGTAGATTCTAATAAACAAAATTTTTTATGTTACACCATGATAGAATCCATCGCCGCGCTGGAGATACTTCCCCGTTCGTGCAAGTTTTTCTTTATCTTGTCTCTATCCGTTGTGCCTTCTAAAAATCGTTTGATTCTTCCACCAGTATCTGTAATACCTCGAGTAAGTTTTTTCATATAGGATGGCTGTGTTTTCAATATTTCAGGCATGTCTTGATAAATAAAACCTCGTAATTCTTCATTCATCAAACCATTTGCAGACAATACTCCCATCGCAAATACCTGACAATTGTTGGTAAACGCATCATACAAAAAGTAGTCTTTGTCTTTCATATCATCTTCTGTTATCTTGAGCATGGTTCCAAGTTTGATAGGACCATCGGGCATATCTACAGGGACACAATCTCTTTCATCTAAAGACCCTCCGTGATATGCTTTGACTACAATAATCTCATTTTTCTCTATTTTGACTTGTTTGCCAGAAGACGTCTCTCCAACAAGAAACAAATGATAAAAATCATCATATCCAAAGTTTTGTTTTTCTTGATTCCATTTTCCGATAGTCATAAGATTTAATGCAGCGTCAATCGCCTTACGTATCGGTTGACGACATAATTTCAACGATATAATCTCTTCTTCGTAATTGCGTTTGATAAACTCATATACAGGAGGACTGTAGTCATTTTGAACTTCAAACGCGCTCTTGCCTTCATCTCTCAGACGAAGGATGACACCCTTCAACTTCTTTGCTTTCGATACACCTGAATGATACAAAGACTTGAAAAACTTGGCTCGTTTCGGTTTCTTTAGCGTACGGGCACGTCTTTGTTTTCGAGTCCGTTGTGCCCGTTGTTTAGCACGTTTGGTTCGTCTCGAGTTATCCCGAGCATTGATTCGGACAGTCCTGCGAGCAGTCTTACGATCTTTCCTGCGACGAGTAGCCATTATATTAAAAGACAACAAAAAAATTTGATGACTCACAAAGAGTTTCAATACAAAATACTCATATACAACATTACAACACAACCAATCATGTCTGCAATGACATTCTCATTTACCAATCCAACAGATTGTGCCACAAAAAAGTTTTTAAATCAGATTATGAAACCTGTATACCGAAAAAGATTTTGCTCACGAGACATATTAGGAATCAATGGACGCTCTGATGATACCCGTGCGATCGCTGTGTATTCAAATGAATTAGAGTTTCCGACATCAGAAACTCCAGGAGAATGGTGGGACGATGCGCCAGACAAACGAGACGGTGTCTGTGTACGATGTGATACAGAAGGCGAATGGGAATATGTGGATGGTCTTGGACATTGTGTCAGAGGGTGTTATGATTGCGTCAAACGACACAATTGGACTTGGGGAAAGTTTCGACACATGCCGAATGTAAATATGAATACAGTTCCTGATACAGATGAATACATATCTATGCCGATACCTTGCAACGGAAGTGATGAAGATATTGATGTTGGTGAATATACCAATTTAGAAATCGCAATCAGAGAAATATCGGATTTCTTTGATACATTTCATCAACCTAGTTTAGACGATCCCGACTCTGCTCCACGATGGAAAGACATCTTTGCATTGCTACCCGAAAGATGTCATCATGTTATCTGTAAAGAATGTTTACTGTGGGGAACACCCGAACAAGTCAAAGACCGATACATACTTCCAGGAGAGCCTCACGCATTGCTTGAACTACAAGGTAGTGTGACCTATAGCCGATTAAGAGGTCTTCAACCACGAAGACTGTTTCTTAGTGACAGTGAAGACGAGTTTTTGGCATCCGATACCCTCCCTATAGATGATGATGAATTAGAACAAGTGTACAGTCAAGATCCGAATGAAGACACTACACAAGAGGGTACTGCAACTCTAGAATTATGTCAGCAAGCTCAAGAGATATTGGATACCAGTATCTCGGGAACGTTTAATGAAGAAAGTTATCGTCAACTATCCAATCTGTTGATGAAAATTCACCAAGGATGAATAATGTAATCTACATGTATAATATACCAATGGTACAATACCAATCAGTGCTCCATTTTTTTGTTTATTTGTTTACATGGATTAGTGCATTTTCTCTTGTAGACGGATTGATTCTTAGATACAATATCAAAAACAACACACGACTGTTCCTATCTGGCATTGGGCTCGCGATAGGTTCTTACACATATTTGTATGTATTACAAGGTACTTAACTGGAACTTGAATCTTGATTTTTTCTCATGTAACGAATCCCTTTCCCTACTGCTGTTTGTACTGCACCCATTCCCAAAGAGTTAACAGTGGCATTAAGACTTGATGGATAAGTTGGATTAAAATTGCGGATATCTGCAAACTTTCCCTCGGGGAGAGGTTGAGGTGGGTCGCAGGCATTGTCTTGTCTTTGTTCGGATGGGTTTGTATCCGCACAAACCATTTCAATCGGGTCTCCATTCAAGCGTTCCCCAAACCAGTATTTTCTACCATCTGGATTATCTATATGCATGTTTGCAGGGTCTGGGTCTTCAAGAAACTTGAAGAAATTTTTATAATCAAAACTCATCAAGAGGTGTGAATTATAATCTCCACATCTTATAACAAAATCTGTACCATCCTTTGTAAGAGTTGATTTGGCGCCCATAAGGTTGTGTGCCATGGATTGATACCCAGGTCCTCTTCTCAAGTTTCCTGAATCCGAAGTTGCCATATTGCCACAGTTTTGTTGACCCAGAGAGGGTCTACTAGCAATATTGGTCCCTTGACTCGTTGTATCACCACCCGTTGTGCCCCCCAACCCCGCCATCTCATGGGTGGTACCTGAATCAGAACCACCAATAGTAGTGATAGAAGTGCCGGTTACAGAAAATTGAGCTGCAAGTGTCGGAGATAAGGGGGACACACCGCTACTCGTATCGCAATACGCATTGGAGGGATTGAAATCAGAATAACTGTTAACGATAGCAGCTTTTTCACTTTGGTCTGTGTTACATACCTTGTAGGGACGATATTGTATCTGTTGTTTACATCGGGCGACCTCATCCGCATCATCATTCTCGCATATTTTTTGACCATTCGAATCACGTCCCCCCTGTGAACGAACAACGACCGGATAATATTTACGAGTTTCTAATAATTGATCCCAATTACTACTTCCTTTCCATTCGACGTCCATACCTCCGTGTGTTAAGAAGAATTGTTTAGGGTTATTTGTAGGATCCAGAGGTATCCAATTCAAACCATTGTCATCTGCGCACCCAATGATGTTGTTTGTGTCACAACTATCTGGTACCCCACAAGATATAGTTTTTTCATACTCTGTAGGATACATACTATGTGCGTGATAGTTGGAATCAGTAGGATCATCTGTAGACTTATGAGTTACATCTTCAGAACAGTGTGTTCTAGCTGAATTATCTTTACCATAAGGACAACGACAGGCCTTACGACACACTGAGTCATCACCATCTTTTAATACAGTGAAATCATTTGGGTCAACTTTAACATAACCAGCATCGCATTGTTTGTTATCGTTCATCGTTTTCAGAAGAACCGCCGTTTGTTCACCAGAAATAGTGAGTGTACAAGAAGGACCGTCAACATTTGCAGCGCAGGGACCAGACGGGGGTGTATCAACATGATGCGTCGTTACCTGATTATCATTTTTACTGTTATCATCTTTACTCTTATCATCATCATCGTCATCGTCATCGTCATCGTCATCTTCTCCCAAACCGAACAGGTTCAACTTCCACGCGACAAGACCACCGACACCAGCCACCACCATCAATAATATCAAGATTAACAGCATCCCTGTGAAATCCCCGCCGGTCTGTATCATTATCCTTTATGTCTAGAATAGAAAAAAATCACTCCAATATGGCATCTCCACCTTTGACCCACAAAGATTCATTAAGTTCAGACATCATGTGACACCACTGAGAGGGGTCTTTTGTATCCGGTGGAGCATCGATATATTCCCATACAAATACGCCACCGAGTGAGTGATACGAGTGTAACATTTGCGATACAGTGTCTAATGCTTTTGAAAATTGGTGAGGTGGAAATTGACCACTCATCATACCCATATGTATTGAATCAGGAGGATATCCATTTTTCACGATTCTACGAAGAGTGTCACAAGAAAAATCATCATAACACTGAACATTCCACCAATCAATCATCTGACCTTCTTTTGAATTCAACAGATGTTTGTAAGAAAATCCACCCATTCCTGGAAAATCAGTTTCAAGAGAACTTGCAATCGGTGCCATAGACAACTTCAAATACGGAAAATCGCGTTTCAAACAACGAATCAACATTTGGATGTCATTTAAACTGATAGATTCTTCTACATCTAAATCCACGCCTGAAAGGTAACTCTTGTTTTGCAACAACTCCCGAAGTTGAGGATAACAGGCTTCAAAGTTTTGAAACAGTGTAGTGAATGCCCCTCCTGCCCCCCCGATCATCAACATAGTTGTCACGCCTTGTACAGAGACTTGTTGAATCTCTCTCCACATAACATTGAACCCAACGCTATCAGGCAAGTTATCATTCAAATAAATCTGACAATTCCCATACGAGTCTTTGTCAAAATGTATAGAAGAAACATTGATGATATCAATATCAGTTAAGTGAGTCATCAATGGTTCGAGTCCAATAAACGTCTGATAGTAATATAGGGTTCTCATAATTATATTACTACAGATATTTTATTTAAACTAACAGAAGATATTTGACACGATTCTTATTTTCTATAACAATTTTATATGGAGAATACGCAACCAGAACCGGTCCCTGAACCAGAACCTGCTCCTGAACCAGAACCGGCTCCGGAACCCGTACCAGAACCAGCCCCTGCCCCAGAACCGGCGCCAGTGCCTAAATTGAATCCCATAAATATTGATTTGAATCAAGAAAATGTTCCGGGTAAAATAAATCTGTATCTGCAAATGCTAGAAGATTTGTTTTACAAAGTGAACTTAACAAAAAAACGATTAGATTTGTATCATCAAAGATTACATCGGATTAATACCATCATACAATTGTCTGTTATATATATATCTGCAGCAGGGTCCTTTGTTCAGGCATTGTCATCCAAAACATATGAAATTATATTTCCCACATTTACAACAGATATCATCAACAATGAAACCGAGGTAGTATCTGAAGAAGGAAGCGTTGACCAAACGACATTTTCTAAGATGATTCCATTAATCACTTTGTTGATTACAACGTATTCATCATTGGTGATTGCAGGAGCAAGACATCTTAAAATAGAAGAAAAAGAAGGAAATATAGCAAACTTGAGAGACAGATTTGCTGAATTAGTGAGTCGTATCAAATACAATATTGATATATTGAAACCGTGGAATTCAATGGATTATTACAATCAAGATACAAATAGAGACAAGCCCCACGAATGGGTTACTCTGTTAAAGAAAGTTGACAAAGAATATTTACATATCATTGATATTCGCAAAGAACTCTATGTACAATATACGAAATTAGTGGATTATTCGATTTATGAGAAATACAAAGTAATCATCCCTCATGTGGACCGAAAAAAAACGCCAGGAAAATCCGATAATGTAGCCGACGTGATGGACCGGATGTTATGTATTCAGAAAGCAATGCCCTAATATACGTGTTCAAAGATGACTTAATCCACGGATGAGGAGTCCCAACTGTAGCTATATAACCTGCATCTGTGCCCAAATTGAATCCCATCAATATCAATTATATTGTAAATATTATATTGTAAATATTATAATGACGGATAAGCAAGAGGAAACTCAAGGATATTTAAGAGACAATCTTTCATTGTTTTCAGGTAGTAACAAATTATTAGCGTTTCTACCCGAAGAATATGATTTACTCTATCGTGTAAAAAACACAACGGATGGTGCATATGCTTTTTCTTTTGAATTACAGAGAATGGGTAAAATGGGAGACTCTCTTATGAAATATACAGAAGAAACTCTCGGTATATGTGAATCGGAAATAACAATAGATAAAGAGGTAGATGAGGATGGAAGTAAATTGGCGCCAGGGGGATTAGTTTATATTAATTGGTTATTCGTAGACGATGATCATCGTCGTAAAAAACTTGCGTATTATTTATTATATTCCGTATTATTGTATGCGAAATCTGTGGGATGCGACCGAATAGAATTGGTTGATGTTTCTGGTCAAAGTAATACATCCGATTATGGTAATATCTACAGGAAAATATGTCTACATCATGTTGATCACCTAGAAATAACTTCAAATATAGCGATGTACGCAAGTGCCTATAGAAGTAAAAGAAACAAAAAATATATGGTCGGAAATCTAGATGAAGTACTTTTGAGATTAGAAGGAGATGACAAAGCATGTGGGATGAAAGGAAGTATTCGCGGTTTTGCGCCAGAAAATATAAAGAGTAATCTTGGAAAAAAACCTAGAGGACAAACTAAAAAGAGAAAACGTCGTTCGAAAAGACGTCATTCAGATAAGAAGAATCGTCGTTCGAAAAGACGTCATTCAGATAAGAAGAATCGTCGTTCGAAAAGAAGTCGCTCACGTATTCAGAAAGCAATGCCCTAGTATACATGTTCAAAGATGACTAATCCACGGCTGAGTGCATTGTTGAGTCACAGAATCCCAGCTATAGCCAGCCGAACGCAAACATCCATGACGGTCTGTATCATTGCCGAGGACCAAGGGTGCATCATGATAATCCGCAACTAATCCGGCACGTCTATGTCTCATAGGATAAGAGGAATGATGACCACGACGAGACTTACGAAACGAAACTTCAACTGTAGGGACCACGGAAAGCTTCATAAGAAAACCGAGAACAACCACTGCGAGTAAAACGTACAAAAGAGTATCCATATGATATAACTTAGAAAAATTTGATGAGTCTATGTAACAAAAACACCAAACAAACTCTATATACATTCATATACAAACCTAAAACCATGGCGAAAAATCAATTTAATCTTCCCTCATGCTTTTCCGGAACCTGTCAAGTATGCAAAAACTGTTGCGGAAATGTATCAGAAAATCCCTCACACTGTGAAGAAACAATGCTGACACAACGCAGCAAAACTCTTCTTAAGTTTTACAAAGATAATATGGAAGAGTCTACAAAAACATATTGGAAAGAAACATCGGCGCTGTGTAAACGATATGATTATCGCAATATGAATGATCGTGGTGAACTCCCTGTATCTTTTAAAAAGGATGCGTGTTACATTGACCGTGACCCTGAAGTATACAAATTACAGCCTCCATCAGAGAATATCTGTCACAATCCCGAGTGTCAAATTATCTATGAAAACACCCACGATCATCAAAAGCGTAGATTTCAACAAGTGCCTTTATACAAAGGAAATTATACATCCCTATGTCTAAGATGTGTCTGTTAAATATCACTATCTGTTTCCATACTCATCAAGTCAGTTTGACTGCTTGATTTTTTCATCTGTCCAAATCTGTGTTTCATATACACCAGAGAAGATTCTAAAGTAATCACTGAAAGACAATTCAGCATGATAGGATACTGTTCATGAACAATCGTGTAAAACAAAAAACACGAGTTGGCAAATATATTAATCATCATTGTTTGATTGGATAAATCACCTGCAGATTGTGTCGTATAGGTTCTGTACACCTGAGGAACTCGGGAAAACAACCCACACGAAGTCCCAATCATTGACACCACATTTGCAATGGTTTCCAAAGTCGTCATTTTGTAGTTGTCATATACAGTTAACCTATCCTTAAATTGAAATTTGACAACTCACGTGAAGAAAACCACAAACAACATAGTATACATACATAATACCAAACATGAACAGTGTGGCAATTATTGTTCCATTCCGAGAGCAAGTGGGACAAAATCGTCTCCAACAACTGAAAGCCTTTCGAGGACATATGACTCAAATGATGGATATGCTTGTAAAAGAACACAAAATCAAAGAGTATCAAATCTATGTGATGGGTCAAACAGGTCTTCACAAATTCAATCGTGGGTTACTGTTGAATATTGGGGCTCATTATGCTAAAGATTATGATACACTTATCTTTCATGATGTGGATTTACTACCTGAATTAAACTTACGAGAATGGTATGCCAAAATACCAGAACCAAAGAAGCCAATTCACATCGCAGGATGTTGGACAGATCGCTATGAAGGATTCTCCTATTTCGGAGGAATTGTGTCATTTCGTAGCATTGATTTCCGCAAGGTAAATGGATTTCCCAATACCTTTTGGGGATGGGGGGGAGAAGATGATGCACTGCGATACAGATGTAATTACAGACAGTTCCACATCGAAAAAGTAAACAAGGGAAAGATACATGACATGGAAATTACCGATAGTGGTAGAAAAATGGGATTGTCAGAGAAACTTGCCTATCTCAAAAGTCATCCGTACTTGAAATGCACAGACAAATGGGAACAGCGGGAACAAGACAAGACATCGTGGTTATACAATGGTGTCAGACAGGTATCATCATTGCATGATGTAAGAGACATAGTTACAGAAGGTAAAGTTACATTGGTCACTGTTGACCTAATTAAGCCTCTTCTTAATTTGATATAAAGTGATAAAAAAATGTATTGTATTATGACTGTATTTTTGTTTTAACCTATATAATTACCACGACAATGACTTGAATCGAAAGTATCCTTTGTTTCGGTAACGTCTCCTGAAATTACAGGATACGTTCACACCGGTCGCACGTTCTACTCTTTGAATCGCATCTTCAAACGTGCCTTCTGGATAAGCGCTCATTTCAAATCGCAAGCCTTTGTATACACGACTGTCTAAATCGTACATTGTATGAATCGATGATGAACATCCATGTATGTAGGAAGGATGTCCAGATTGTGTGCGCCGAATCGCCTTTGTTAATTCTTCTACAAACTCATCCGGGTTCGTGGACGTTTCGGGAGGAAAGTGGATCGCCTGTCCACCATTGGTGACTTCTACCGTGCCATCTTCATTTGTCGCTTGGAATGGCATATAGTTACATTCTGGAACCACGTCAGACATTCCCTGACGAGCAATTTCACTTTCGTGAACATCTGAAACATAGTGAATCAAACCTAGCAGAAAACACGGATTGGATGTATTGTCTGCATCAAAGATAACTTTAAACGAATAGATAGTATCAAGAGGCGTATTTGAATCTTCAAAGTGACGCTTCATATCAGTGAGAGGTTTCCTCAGATTGGATTGGGAGGCCGAGTGATACTTTTTGTAGATAGAGGTTCTCTTTCCGTGAAGATGAAAGCGTTTTCCTCTACCTGGGATTTGTTCTCGCAAGGTACATAGTATCTGATGTGCATCAGGATTGGTGTCTATGAGAGAAGGATTGTCCACCAATACCTGATGAATGTCACGGAGATGCTTAGGTAAACCACGTGCATTCTGAAACAGTGAACGAGGCAATTCAATCGGAACCGTGGCTACCCAGTCTCTACCCGAGTGATCTTGAATCTTCAAATCAGAAGACCGAGAGGCAGGAGGTTTGAGATTGTTTGCGTGAGAAATCTCGACTAATCTTTCGGGATTATCCAGATTCCACGCTGAGGCATATTTTTCGATACCTTCTTGTGCTTTCGGAGATACATAGATTTCAATGTCTAAATGAGCTCCTCCAGCAGTGTAACCACACATTCTTCCCGCAAGACCCTGAAGAATCGTGTCGGTTTTAGGTTTTTCGCTAGATTCATACACAGCGATGACGTGTCGTTTCGGAACAACCTCACCCATTCTTGCGCGTCCACAGATATGAACCACAGTCATCTTCTCAGGACATGTGTCTAGAAATGACATATCACGAGTTTCAGATTCGCCCATATGAGATATGTAATCATATCCCCTGAGGATACACATGCTACGAATGGTATCTTCATCCGATGTTCTCGCAGTGCGAACAATGATGTAGCGGGGATTTGCATCACACATGTGATCGTCCAATACCTTTTCAAAATGAGGACTTTTGTGAATCGGAGAGGAAGTGAAACGAAAGTTCCCATTTCTCAAGAAATCGGGAATTCCAATATATCCTTCACCTGGAGTCATATTCAATATGTGCTTGGATTGAAGTGATTCTGATTCCACGCCGGGAGGACAATTCAGAGTTCCCTGGTGAAGGTGAGCATTCACTGTAATTTCAGAGAATGGTGTCGCACTCACTCCAAGAATGTAGATGTTCTTGGAGAGCAATGCTTCAAAATTATGGGATAGTGCCTGAGACAAACCCAATCGTTCGTACAATTTGTAGGGACGATTTGATTTGCTTTGAGCCATATGTGACTCATCATGAACAATCAAAGTGTTTTGAGGTACACTGTTCAAACGACGAAGATCTTGGCTGAAAAAGATCTTAATCTTGTGATTCAGTTTGTCAGAAAGCTTTCTCGGATTGACTGTATTGCTGTGATGAGCCACATATTCACGGATACCTGCTTTCAAATCCTGGTGTGCCTGAGCACGTAGAGATTTGTCAGCAGAACCGCAGATGATATATACATGATTCACGATACAGTGTTCAATCATACGAAAGCAAGTGAAATTGTAAGTGCCTGTTTTACCGCTTTGCATCTGCGCATTCAAAACCACGAATGGTTTTCCGCGTTGAAACTCAGCAATCACTTGTTCTGCCGTTTGGGTTTGGTTGTCATGGAAGCACATGGTGTTTTTTTTGTCTTTTTTAGTTGTAAGTTGTACTAGTGTGTACTAGTGTGTAGTAGTTTAGTAGTATGTAGTAGTAATGTTTAGGGGTTACTTTTACAAAGTACAGATTTGTCAAATTTTGGCCGAGTGCTTGACGATTTGTCAAGGGGTTTTGTGACAAACAAGCGACAAAAAAAGCTGTACTATACTATATGAAGTGTGATATAAACAGTAGCACAGGGCGTTGTGTCAATGGAACCAAGCAGTCGCCAATGTGTGAACGAAATCCACAAACAAAACGATGCATTAGAAAAGTACAACGAACCAAAAAGAAACCCGCGCCGAAAAAGAAGCCTGTGCCTGCGCCCGCCCCGAAAAAGAAGCCCCATGGATACGAAACAGTGGGTTGCAAAGCCGGACAAATAAGAAACCCTGCCACGAATCGTTGTATCAACAACAGCGGTCCTACAGCCAAAAAGATACTTTTGACAAAAGATACCCATATATTAGGGGGAGCTGTAACACTTGATTATTTTGAGTTTGAGTTTCAAGGGGTCAATAGGCGTCTTTTGTCACTAGGAGATGTACATACGCGATATGACCATTTCAAAGAACCCAAAGTCATCACATTAACCACATTTCTGAAAAAGATAATACGACAGAGCGACCATTGTATTGATATGTTTGTCGAAGAGCTTGTATATCAAAAAGAACCGAGTATCAAGAAAAATTACGCACGAGGCAGACCCTTACGAGGATACCCAAGTCCATTGAATGCCGTTCGAGGAGAATTTTCACAATGTTCCAAACATAATCTTAAAGGTCAAAAATGTCCGTTTCCGAATCTGAGATATCATAACTGGGACTTGCGTTTCAGAGCACATAGTCCTTTTTCAAATTGGACCAATGATCCATATGATGATGTTTTTTTCAGTGTAGACGTGGATACGCATAAAGCGATAAAAAAATGTGATCATGCTTCTGTGGTTAAATATTTATTGGGATTCCCTTTACCCGAAGCGAAACGAGAAAAAATAGACGATATTTTTCAGGAGCATTTCATAAAAAAAGCCCCCCGTTATATGCGAGGGGATAATGGAGATTTTGAGGCACTACTTGATCATATCAAAGATATAGAAGAATTCAAGAAGCATCACAACAAGATTGTTCAAGAAATCTACAAAAAGTCGATGAAACGCGTGAAATTCCCCAAAGATTTCTTAAAGACCTTTATCAAATCTCATAAGAGGATGATTATGGAAGGTGAACAAGATGCCCCGAGGGCACATGTTTTCGAAACTGTCGTGGATTATACACTCATTATGACCGATTTTTATATGCTTTGTAGAATGTTTCAGAAATATGATGTGAGTAAGAATCGTGGTCCGAAAAAATGTCGTAATAGTGCCTATGCAGAGCGTATGATTTTATATGCTGGAGCGAATCACAATAAGCATATTAAATATTTTCTAGAAGAGATGTTTGGTATCAAGCCTGTATTTTATGTAAGTATGCGGAACACGAAAAAGATATCTCCTGCATATGTAGTGTACAATGATCCAAGCTATCCCCCAGTCACACAGATATCTGATTTTATCCGTCCGTTCTTGTGAAATTTGAAAATCTCTGTAAACCCAATACAAAAAACATATACACTACCCAATGAATTTAACACCCGTGATATCCAGTGATACATCTTCACTGAATATTGGCGATTT
>VMHT01192899.1_pt1 | contig 13433 bp, 14 predicted proteins | sample 4693611 | NCBI WGS metagenome assembly VMHT01 (sample SAMN12280063, study PRJNA550983) | marine metagenome | isolation source: seawater sampled from same location over 5 years 0.02-0.2 micron viral filtrate | place: USA: collected off the coast of southern California halfway between the port... ... | reverse complement strand
TATTTAAATAAACATTTATTTAATAATTATTGGAAATTATTTTGTATGCAAACTAGATATTATGGATGTGTAGGAATTGGCCATAGATTAATAGTATTAGCTATGCAGTTAAAAGCAAAAGAAATTTATTATATAGGAATAGATGGCCCTAAAGGTATGATACAAGGTAATCATTCTTTTGAAAAAAATAAAGCAAATCTTCCTAAACTCCCTTCTTATTTAAATGTGGCTAATGCAGAAGAAATTTTTACAAATGCATATAAAGATTTTTACACACATATGAATCGAGATATAAAATATCAGGGAAAATTAATTAATTTAGGAAAAAATCACCCTGATAATATAATACCTATTTTATAATTAACTTAAAAAATTAGACAACTATGTTTTACATTTTTGAGATGGCAAATAACCATCAAGGAAGCGTTGATCACGCTAAAAAAATAATAGATGATTTTGCAGATTTAGCAAAACGTAAAAATATTAATGCAGGTATCAAATTACAATTTAGAAATTTAGATACTTTTATACACCAAGATTATAAAAATTCAGATCTAAAATATGTAAAAAGATTTAATGATACTAGATTAAGTAAAGAACAATTCAGTGAAATTATTGATTACATCCATTCTAAAGGTATAACAAGTGTATCAACTCCTTTTGATAATGAATCACTTCCTTTATTTAATGATTTAGGTGTAGGTGTCTTAAAAATAGCATCATGTTCTGTTGATGATTGGCCTTTACTAAGAGAAGCTTCTAAAATTAATAGAAAAATTATTATATCAACAGGTGGAGCTACTATTAAACATCTTAAAAAGGTTTATAAATTATTTAAAGATAGAGGTAGAGATTTTTCATTTTTACATTGTATAGCTGAATATCCTACTCCTATAAAAAATGCTTTTTTAAATCGTATTAAAAAATTAAAAGAAGAATTTCCTGATATTGAAATAGGATATTCAACTCATGAAAGTCCTAATGAAAGATCAGTATCACCATATGCTGTAGCAATGGGCGCTACTATAATTGAAAAACATATTGGTAAAACCACAGATACAATTAAATTAAATGATTATTCCTGCACAGTAGAACAAATGGAAGATGTAGTTAATGAAATACAATTATTTGAATCAGCTGCAAAAGGTAGATTTACTAAAAGTAAAGCTTTAGAATCATTAAAAAGAGGTGTTTATTTTAAAATAGAGTTAGATTCAGGTTTTCCAATAAGAGAGAGTGATTTATATTATGCTATGCCTCTTCAAGAAGGATGCTTAAGTGTAGCAGATATAGATAATATAATAGGTAAAACACTAAAAACAGATGGAAATTGTCACGACCCGATAAGAGCTGATCATTTAGTAGATGGAGAAAGATTAAAAACCATAAAAGAACTCACAGATAAATTTAATGCAATTCTTATTTCAGCAGGTGTAACAGTAACTAATAAAGATGATGTTGAATTATCATGCCATTTTGGGTTAGAAAAATTTTATGACACAGGTGCTTTAATTATAAGTAAAATTAACAGAAGTTATTGTAAAAAAATAATTGCAATGTTGCCTAACCAATCACATCCTACACATAGACATTTACAAAAAGAAGAATGTTTTGAATTATTAAAAGGAGATTGTGTTTTAACATTAAATGGGTATGATATTCAATTAGAAAAGGGTAAACCCATATTAATTAATAGAAAAGTAGACCATTCATTTAAAACTGAAAATGGATGTGTAATTGAAGAAGTTTCTACAAAACATATCAAAGGTGATTCTGTATATGAAGATCCTAATATTAGTAAACTTACAGTTGATGAAAGAAAAATCAAAATTACCTTATGAAAAATATAAATGATATTTGTATAGTAGTTCAAGCTAGGTTAAATTCTCAAAGAGTACCAGGTAAAATGTTAAAACCATTTGCTGATACTACTTTAACTGATATATTATTTAATAAATTAAAATCCCTTAAAAGTATACCTTTAAAAAATATATATTTTTCAGCATATGAAGAAGAATTAAAAGAAGTTGCTAAAAAACATAATATTAACATTTTTAATAGATCTAAACAATCAGCTAATTCTGAAGGAAACCCACTATCAGAAATATATGAATGGCATGACAAATTACCTTTTAAGTATGTTATATTAATTAGTGCTTGTAATCCTTTACTAAAAATAGAAACAATAGATAATTTTATTGAATCATTTATAAAATCAGATAAAGAAGGAGGATTTGCTGTATTTGAGAAAAAGACCTATTATTGGGATAAAGAAAATAACCCAATTACTAATTGGGGGGATTCAAGAATAATGAATACAAAATTTGTAGAACCCATATATGAAGCAGCTCATTGTTTATATGCTAGTAAAACAGATATTATAAAAGATGGTTTTTGGATGGATACTAATTTACCCCCTAAACCTGAATTATTTGTAATGGATGAATTAGAAGCGTTTGATATTGATTATGAGTGGCAATTTAAAATAGGAGAACAATTATATGAAAACTTATAAAGAACATTACGAATATTGTAAAAGTTTATATAATTTAAATTCTTCTAAGTATAAATCTATTTATGATTTAAGAGTAGATAATAATTTTTTAGATAATATTATAGATGAAACTTATTATAAACTTATAAAAATTATAAGAGATAAAATTGATACTAAAATTAAAAATAATCAAGGTATATTTTTAGATAAACATGCTATAAGAGTAAATAATTGGTCAGATATAAATGAATTAGAAGAATTAACTCAAATATTTATGCCTATTGTAGAACAAGATATATTAGGATGTAATGGTAAGATTGAATTTTTACATCCTTATAGAAATTTACCTTCTAATGGATCTGAAGAATCCTCTTGGATGTGGCATTATGATGATTGTCCTGATGAATTTTTAAAATTCTTTATTAATCTAAACACAGTAACCCCAAATTCAGGTTGTTTAAAATATTTACAATCTTCAGATGGAAATACCCCAACAGTAAAAACATACAATACTGTAGCAGGAATTAGATCAACAGCTCCTCCTGTGTATGAACGCTCTAGAATACCTAATTCAGTTATTGAACATGAATTAAATAAAGGAGGTAAAATTGTTGATGTAATAGGAGATCCTGGTAGTTATGCAATTTGTACTCCTAATATTTACCATAAAGCTAGTCTCCCTGACCCTCAAGTAGAACCAAGAGATGTTTTATTCTTTTTTATTCGTCCTAGTATAAAAAAGTATGATAAATATTTAAAAGATACAAATTCTTATCGACCTGAAAAAAATGTTAAAATGTATAATTTAGATTAATATGAATTTTAAGTTAGTTACATCATTAAATAAAAGATTATTTGAGCATAAAGCTCAACAACTTATAACTAGTGCAATTAAAAATGATTATCCATTAGATATATATCATGAAAATTCGTATGAAAATATTGAATTAGAATTCCCAAAAGGTTTATCATCAATTGATTTATGGCAATTACCTGAATATTCTTTTTGGATTAAAAATTTTATAAATTCTAAAGAAACTCCATGGAATAACTCAAATAAACATTTTGGTGTTTTAAAAAAAGTCCAAGCAAAATTTTGGTTTAGAAAAGTCCTTACCATAACACATGCAATATTAAATTCAACCACAGAATATACTATATGGTGTGATGGTGATGCTCATTTTGTAAATAAATTAGATAAACAATTTTGGGATTTTGTATCTCAGTATAATATTTCGTGTATTTATAGAGACTCTCCCCATATTGAAAGTGGATTTGTAGTTTATAAAAATAATAATCATGTAAAAAAACTCATGAGAGAATATATGGGGTATTATTTAACAGGTGATGTATGGAAATATCCTAGATGGTGTGATGGTTCTGTATTAACTTATTTATTAAAAGATGAAAAAATAGGAAAATTTAAAAATATAGATTATAATAAAGAAGATACATCTAATTTTGATATTAGTTATTATTTTAATCATATAAAAGATCCATTTAAAGAAGTAAGAAATCAAGAAAACTAAAATGAATATAGCAGTAGCTTTTTCAGGGATGGGAAGATCATTTAAAACTACTTATAATGGATTTATTCAAAATATAATTAACCTATTATTACAAGATGGTCATCATGTTGATATTATTATGCATGTGTGGGATAATAAATACCATTATGTAAAATATATGAAAGATGAAGGGAATGTTGATGAAATAATTTCATTATATAAACCTGTTAAATATCAAATAGAAACATATAATAAAAATACTATAAATAGACTTAGACAAGATGTAAATTTAGATTCTTATTTAAGTTATATAAAAAGTAAAAATTATGTTAGAAATGATAATAATGAATCTGATTTTATAGGAGGAGGACCCCAAAGAGATAATAGAATTTCTCATTTTTATGGTTATGAAAAAGTTAAAAATCTTATATTAGAATATGAAAATGAAACAAAAATTCATTATGATTATATTATAAAAAATAGATTAGATAATTTAATATTTGAACCCCTTAATTTAGAGGTTATAAAAGATCTATCAAACACAGTATATAGTACTATGGGGTATGAAGCTAATGATAAACATATTAATTTAACTGTAAATGACATGTTTATTTTAGGAAGTCGAAAACCCATGTTAAAACATTTAAGTATTTATTCTAATTTACCTAAGTTATTAAAAATTAGATTTGATAATAAGCACCCAAAACCATGGCAACCACCAGGTTTAGTTAGACATAATTTAGTAGATAAAAATGTAACAATTAAAAGATTTTACATGAATCATATAGTAACTAGAAGACTCCATAAATATAAAGCCTTAAATTCAGTAGTTACGGGTGATAATTGGAATATCCCTATAAAAAAAACTAATAAAATAATTATTGAACCTAATCGTTGGATATGAAAAAAATTACAACTCAATTAAAATCAGATTTTCATCAAAAAGATTCTATAGAAGAAAGATTACATCTACTAAAAGATAAATATAAAAATGAAACTGCATATATAGTTACTTGTGGTCCTAGTTTATCTAAACATGATGTTAATTTATTAAAATTAAAATTAAAAGATAAATTAGTAATCAGTATTAAACAAGCATATAACTTACTAAAAGAAGAAACAGATTTTCATATTTTAAACACATATAATCTTTCAGAATATAAATGGGATCCTAAATCTATAGTATATTGGTCATTATCAAAATCATATGCTGATGAACAACTACAAAGAATAGTTAGTATGGGGGCCCCAATTGATTTATATATTCCTGTTATTAATCCACCTTTTATAAATAGACAACAAACAACTCAAGCTACTTGTAATTTTGATGATTTTTATATGATGGAAACTCATACTGAAGTAAAATTTGGCGTAGGGATGATGTATGAAATGGGAATACCATTAGCATTACTTTTAGGATGTAAAAAAATAGTAGCTATAGGGTGGGATTTAGGAGATCCCAAACAAAATTTTTCTCCTGAAAATTGGAAACATTTTTATAATGATAAAAGAACTAAAATAACAGGACCTGTTGAAGGCGAAATTTCTGAAATTATAAAATCAACAGATAGTTTATATGATTGGTTTATAAATAAAAATATAGATTTTAAAATACTTTCTGATCAAAGTTATATAAGTTCTAAATTTTCTCGTATAACACTAAATGACATAAAATGAAAAAAACCCAAATAGTTACACATTTGATGCCTCCTGAATTAGAAGATTATGGGGATATGTTACTTCAATTAGAAAAAAGTAGTAAGTATTTAGATGAATATGATTGGATTTCTTTAAAAGCTACTTTAAATTTATCCCCCACACTTATAAATTGGGATAAAAGTGAATATAATAAAGAATTTTTTATTAATTATTTTAATGATCTTAAAAATAAAATAACTTGGGCAAATGAAGTTATATTTGAGGTTATAGAAGATAATTCTATATTAGGTACGACAGCTCAAAAAAGAGAAACAATTAAAGGAAATTATGATCAGTTTATTTTTTTAGATGGTGATATGATATTCCACCCTATGACTTTAAAATGTATTTTAGATATAAGTAATCAAACTAAGGGGTATTATTTTATTACACCTCAAATAGTTAGATTATGGGATACTTCTTGGGATATTTTAGTACATAAAGATTTTAAACATATTGAACCTAAAAAGAATGGATATTATAGAGAACACCATCCAGATATGACATTATCCCAAACCCCAGAAAACTTAACAGTATCTATAGCTCCTTACTTTAAATTTGGATGTGGGTGGTTTACTTTATATAGTAAAAAAATCTTAAATTTAATAGGGATCCCACAAAGTTTTGGAGGTTACGGTCCTGAAGATACATTTTTAATGTATGGAAGTGAAATAGCTAAAAAGGCGGGATATGATATTAATCAATATATTTTAGAAGGTATTTATGTTTCTGAAAATAAAATTTATAGAAAAAATAATTTTAATAATAAAATTGTTTATAATGATTTTAAAGATAATTTTAGAAAAGAAGCTTGGGGACATTTTGATAATGAATTAAATAAAATAAAACAAACAATGTTATGAAAATATGGTTTATAGTATGTGGGTGGTATTATGATAGAATAGAAGAATTCTATAACCCATTAAAAGAATTAGAAACAGAAAATGAATCGGTAAATGTATTTTGGGCGTGTCATAAAGAACCTACAGATTATGTAAAACAAAATTTTAATTATAAATTTTTCCCTAAAATTGGTTTATCAGATACTAAATATCAACAAGCATTAGAAGTATTAGATATTGATAATGATGACGTAGTATTTTTTATGCAAGATGATTTAGTTATTAAAGATTGGGGTTTTATAAATAAATGTATATATTTACTAAATCAAGGATATAAAGTGGTAGGTAATGGAATGAATTACCCTGATAAATTTGATCCTTTTAAAGAACCAATAGAAAAATATTCACACATTAAAGATTATAAAATCCCAGAATGGTTTACTAATAAAAGATATATTGATTTTGTTAAAAAAGAAAACCAACATTTATTTGACATACAACAAACAAGTTCTACAGTAAGACTTAGTTTTATGTGTATGAAAAGGGGTGATTTAAGAAATGTTGGAGATTTTGAACCATCTTTTGAATATATAGAAAGACCCATAGGCCCCCCAGGTAATATATCTCAATCACTATTAGGATATAAATTAACCCGTGTATATGGTTCTGAAAGATTCGCTTATTTAAGTAACACATACCAAGATAGTAAATATATTTTTGAATGCGCAAGAGGAAAATAATATGGAAAAAATAACATTTGTAATACCAAGTAGAAATAATTTAGAATTTTTACAATTAGCCTATAAATCAATTCGTAATTTACAAATTAAACACGAAATATTAGTATTAAATGATGCTAGTACAGATGGCACACAAGAATGGATAAATTCATTAGGTGACGACGATTTAATAGTACACCATAACCCAGGACCAGAACGTATTGGTATAGTAGGTATGTTTGATAAAGGCATTGAAATGGCAAGAACAGACATTATTATGGCTTTTCATGCTGATATGGTAGCAGCACCTAATTTAGATAAACATATATTAAAACATTTAAAAAGAGGTACTGTTGTAAGTGCAACTAGAGTTGAACCTCCTTTACATCCAGATGGTCCTGAAAAAATGTTGATGAATTTTGGAATTGAAGTTGAAGATTTTGACTATAATAAATTTTGTAATTGGGTTAAAGGACCTGTAGATTCAACAGGGGGATACCAACCTAAACACGGTAAATTAGTTACTGAAGGTATATTTGCACCATGGTGTATGTATAAAGAAGATTTTCTAGCAGTAGGGGGCCATGATGAATTATTTGCTCCCCAAAGTAAAGAAGACAGTGATTTATTTAATCGTTTTGTTTTAAATGGTTATAAAGTATTACAAACATGGGAAGGTTTAGTTTATCATTTTACTAGTAGAGGCAGTAGATTTAATAAACATGCAGGTGGAGCCGCTGGACAAAATTCAAATGAATGGATTCATACTACTACAAAAAATGGACGAGAATTTATTCGTAAATGGGGTCATTTTATTAAACATGATCCTTTAATGAAACCAATTATACCACCTAAATATGATATTGGTTTTATAGTTAAAAATTGTAATGATCAGTTGTTAGAGGCGTTAGAACCATGGTGTAGTAATATTTATGTAGATGAAGGAAATGTACGTTCAATGATTGATAATTATATAACACTAGAATCCCCAAATACAGGTTTTGATTTGTATGAAAGAATAAGGCCATTTGATAATGAAAAAAATAATGAAATTTTAGTCACAATAGATGGTAATAAATTTACACAACAAGATTTTCAAATTATACAACAATTACCAGAGATATTTGCTAATGATGAACAATTATACGAAGAACATCCATTCATTGAACCTACTTACTTTGAAATAGAAAATCTACAAGTAACAATAATAAATTTAAATACATACGAGAAAGAACTAATATGCGTATCCTAGTAACAGGTGGTTCAGGGATGGTAGGTAAATATCTTAAAAAATTATTACCTGAAGCTATTACACCCTCATCTAAAGAATTAGATTTAACTAATTCAGAAAATGTAAAATCATATTTTTATAATAATAAATTTGATTACGTTATTCATTTAGCAGCATATGTTGGGAGTTTACATGATAACATAGAAAATAGAACAAAATACTTTGATCAAAATATTTTAATGAATACTCTTGTAACTAAATTTGCATATGAAAGTGGTATTAAAAATTTTTTAGGTATTTTAAGTACTTGTATTTACCCTAATAGTATTAATCATTTCCCAATAAAAGAATCACAATTACATAAAGGAGCCCCTCATAATGATTTAATGTCATATGCTTATGCTAAAAGAAGTCACGCAGTACAACTAAATGCTTATAAAGAAACTTTTAATGTAAATTATAATTATTTAATTCCTTGTAATTTATATGGAGTTGTATCAAAAAGTCATGAAAAAAGATCTCATTTTGTTAATGATTTAATTTTTAAAATAATAGACGCAGAAAAAAAACAAAATAATTTTATAACTTTATTTGGAGATGGAACACCTTTAAGACAATTTATGCACGCATCAGATTTGGCTAATATAATTTTTCTTTATATACATAAAAATTGCAATAGTTCTTTTAATGTAGCACCTGATATTAATATGTCAATTGAACAAATAGCTAAAACCGCATTAAATGTTTGTAATAATAAAGATACATTTATTAAATATGATAAATCAAAACCTAATGGGCAATATAGAAAAGATGTAGATACATCTATTTTTAAAAAAAATATTAAAGATTTTAACTTTAAACCATTATCAAAAGGAATAAAAGAAATATATGACATATATAAAAAAAGATAAAACAATATTAATTGGTCCTACAGGATTTTTAGGTCCTGCGTTTTTAGAAAAAGACCCATCAATTATAGCAGTTGGTAGATCTAAATTACCAGAACATTTAACTAATGATTTCTTTTATATAGAAGATGATAATGATTTTTCTAGATTAGATAATTTAGATTTTCAAAATGTTATATTTCTTATAGGGTGTTCAGATCATCATCTTTTAAATTCACATCCTACTCTTGCTATAGAAAAAAATGTACTAGCTTTATCTAAATTTCTTTGGTATTTAAGACAATCAAAACATAAAGTTAATAAAATAATAAACTTTACTACTATGTTACAATATGATACCTCTAAAATGGTTCTTCCCTGTAACGAATTACAACCAAGAAGCCCCTCTATAAATAATTATATTTTAAGTAAATACACTTCTGAATTAATTACTGAACAACATAGAGATAAATTTAATATTATAGATGTTCGTATTAGTAATGTTTATGGTCCTACAAGATTAATGAGACCTGATATAGTTCCATCAATTATTTGGTCTTTAATCCATAAAAAACAAGCATCTGTTTGGACTAAAAAACCTAAAAGAGATTTTATTTATGTAGAAGATGCAGTTAATGCTGTGTTAAAATTAATAAAAACTGATTTTTCAGGAGTAGTTAATTTAGGTACAGGTGTAGGTTCTACTGTAAAAGAATTATGTGACCATTTAAAAAATTTTTCAGGTATTTCAATTTTAGATCAAGACAAAAAAGTATCAGGACATATGGAATTTTATCAAGATATATCTTTTTTAAAATCTTTAATTGATTGGGAACCTAAATATACATTAGAATCAGGATTATTTAAAACTTATTCTTTAATGAGTAATTTTTATAAAGAAAAAAAAACAAAAACACATATTCAATCATTTTATAAAAACTAAATTATGATAAAATTAGTTAACGACACTATAAACAACAATGATGTAGATCAATTAATTAATTGGTTAAAAACTTATCCTAGATTAACTAAAGGACCTTTAACTGTAGAGTTAGAACAAAAATGGTCAAATTGGTTAGGAGTAGATAAATCTATATTCTGTAATTCTGGTTCATCAGCAAATTTATTAATGTTATGGGCTTTAGTAGAAGCAAACAGAATTACAAGAAATTCTAAAATAGTTATTCCTTCAACAGCATGGGCTACAGATTTATCTCCTGTAATACAGTTAGGAATGAATCCTATTCTTTGTGATATTAATTTAGAAGATTTTTCAGTAGATTTAACTCATTTAGAACAAATATTTAAGGAAACTAAACCTGAAGTATTATTATTAGTTTCTGTGTTAGGTTTAGTACCTAATATAGAACGTATTGTAAAATTATGTGAAGATTATAATGTTATTTTACTAGAAGATACTTGTGAAAGTATGGGTTCAGAGTTTAATAATAAAAAATTAGGTACATTTGGTTTAATGTCTAGTTTTTCAACCTATTTTGGTCATCATATTTCTACTATTGAAGGAGGTTTTGTATCTACTAATGATGAAGAATTATATGAAATACTTAAATCTATAAGAAGTCATGGATGGGATAGAGATGCTAGTCCTGAATATAGTAAAAAACTAAGATCAGATTGGGGAACATCCGATTTTGATGCTTTATATACTTTTTACCATTCAGGTTTTAATTTGAGATCAACAGATTTACAAGCATTTATTGGGTTAGGACAAATAGATAAATTAGATGATATATGTAAAAAAAGAAATGAAAATTTTAAAATATATTTTAATGAATTATCAGATATGAATCCTAATTTAATAGAAAGAGGATTTACATCTAATTTTGCTTATCCTGTTATAAGTAAAAATAGGGATGCTATAGTAAATTCTTTACTAAATGAAAATATAGAAGTAAGACCTATGATTTGTGGTTCAATGGGTACTCAACCATTTTATGTAAAAAAATACGGAAAAAAAGAACTTCCTGCTGTATCAATAGTAGATAAATACGGATTTTATGTTCCCAACCATCCTGGATTAAAAAAAGAAGAAATATTAAAAATTACTAATATAATAAAAGAAGTAAATAAGTTAAGAAGTCCTTACTTACCAACAAGATAAATATGAAAAAAGCACTAATTACAGGAATTAATGGACAAGATGGTTCATATTTAGCAGAATTATTACTAGAAAAAGGGTATGAAGTATGGGGAATTCTTAAAAGAAACTCAGTCGCAGAAAATCAAACAGCTAGAATACCTGATAATATATTTAAACAACTTAATTTAGCATATGCTGATATGAATGATATGTCATCTTTATTTAGAGTTTTACAATCATGTAAACCTGATGAAATATATAATTTAGCAGCCCAATCTCATGTAAGAGTTAGTTTTGATATGCCTATTTATACTACTAACACAGTAGCAACAGGAACATTAAATTTATTAGAAGCAATGAGATTAATATGCCCTAATGCTCGTTTTTATCAAGCTAGTAGTTCTGAAATGTTTGGTAATTCAATAGATAATGATGGTTATCAAAGAGAAACAACCCCAATGAACCCAGTTTCACCTTATGGATGTGCTAAAGTGTACGCATATAATATTTGTAGAAATTATAGAAATTCTTATAATATGCATATATCTAATGGTATATTATTTAACCATGAATCTCCAAGACGAGGGACTAATTTTGTGACTAATAAAGTAGTAAAAGAAGCTGTAAAAATTAAATTAGGATTATCTAATAACTTAAAATTAGGAAATTTACAAGCAACTAGAGATTGGGGACATGCTAAAGATTATGTTTATGCTATGTGGTTAATGTTACAAAAAGAAACCTCTGATGATTATGTTTGTTCTACTGGAATATCACATTCAGTACAAGATTTAGTAGAATATGTTTTTAATAAATTAGATTTAGATTGGACTACATATGTAATAACAAACACACCTAAATATTTAAGACCCGAAGAGTTAGATAATCTTAAAGGTGATAATAGTAAATTACAAAAAGAAACTTCTTGGAAACCTAAATATACTTTTGAAAGTATGTTAGATGAAATGATTGATTATTGGAAAAAAGAATTAAAATGAAAATATTAGTAACAGGTGGTGCTGGTTTTGTAGGCACAAATTTAATTAAAAGGTTATTAAAAGAAAACTATGATGTAATTTCAATCGATAATTACAATACAGGATTAAAAAATAATCATCAAAAAGGTTGTAAATATTTAGAATATGACATTACAACTATAAATGATTATAATTTTATTAAACCTGATATAATATACCATTTAGCAGCAATAGCTAGAATTCAACCATCATTTAAAAATCCAAAAGAATATTTTAATACAAATGCTAATGGAACTTTAAATATATCAGAATATTGTTCTAAAAATAATATTCCTTTAATATATGCAGGTAGTTCATCTCACCATTCAGGTAAATTTAAAAACCCTTATACATTTAGTAAAGATATAGGAGAAGAAATAATAAAATTGTATCAAAAACACTTTAATCTACAATCATCAATAGTTAGATTTTATAATGTATATGGTCCTTATCAATTAACAGAAGGAAGCTATACAACATTAATAGGAAGATGGTTAAATAATATTAAAAATGATTTACCTTGTGAAATATATGGTGATGGTGAAAAACGTAGAGATTTTACTCATGTAGATGATATAGTAGAAGGACTTATACAAATAATGGAACAAAAAGAATATAATCATATATTTGAATTAGGAAGAGGTAAAAATTATTCTGTAAATGAAGTTGCTAATATGATGGGTATATTACCAATATACAAAGAAGATAAACCTGGAGAAGCTCAAAATACATTAGCAAATTCTTCATGGGCAAATATAATATTAAACTGGGAACCAAAAATAAATTTAGAAGATTATTTAAAAACAATATAATATGGATAAGTACATTTACAGAGCAAAACTCGACAGAGTAGTAGACGGCGACACAGTAGACGCCCTAATAGATGTTGGATTCGACATCTGGTTTAAGAAACGAATTAGATTTATGGGACTAGATA
>VMHT01096484.1_pt1 | contig 13433 bp, 12 predicted proteins | sample 4693611 | NCBI WGS metagenome assembly VMHT01 (sample SAMN12280063, study PRJNA550983) | marine metagenome | isolation source: seawater sampled from same location over 5 years 0.02-0.2 micron viral filtrate | place: USA: collected off the coast of southern California halfway between the port... ... | reverse complement strand
CTCATCCGTTCACCCCTGGTGCGCCTCTTCAAGAGCGCTCAGGACCACCAGCAACTCGTCCACACGATCTCGCAACGATTGCAGATCGCGGTCAACCACGTTGATGGCCAACACCGCACGGCCGTCCAACGTTTCCATCTCGGCTGGATATCCCCGCTCGCGCGCTGCATCGGCCATCGCGTTGCCCAAGGAAACGTCGCCCGACCAGCGGACTTCCATCGTGTGCTCCTCAGCCATGATGAAGCCTTGAGGTGGGCTGATATGAGACTAACCATCCCGCAGGGGCATGGCTCGCACGTCCGAGGACCCGTTTGTCGTCGCGGGCAGCGGCGGGGTCGTTCTGGGAGAGGCCAGAACGAATCACGAAGGCCGTCGAGCCTTGTTGTTGGTTCGTGGGATTGAGGACACGACCGAACTTCGAGCGCTCGCTCAAACCATGGGTATCTCGATCGTGGAGACGGTGCTCCAAACCGGTCAGGCCGACCCTCGGACGTACTTCGGCAAAGGGCGATTGGAGGACATCGCTGACGAACGGAGCAGCACGGTGTCCGGCCATCCTTGGGAGGGCGTTGACCTCGCCATCGTTCACACCAACGCCACGCCTCGTCAACTGGTCGGCGTCAGCCAGGCGCTGGGCGTGGAGGTGTGGGATCGCGTGCGATTGCTTCTCGCTCTGTTCACGGCCCACGCCTCTTCGGTGGAAGCGCGTACGCAGGTTCGCATCGCACAATTACAATCCGACCGCACCATTCTCAGGGAGTTGGCTCAGCAGCAGACCACCGGTGAACGAGCTGGGTACGGTGGCGGGGGGATCACCGCCCTGCAAGGGGTGATTGCGAACCTCAACCGAGAGCTCACCAATTTACGTCGCCGTCAGAAAAAACACGCCAACGCACAACGGGAACATCGACGCCAACGGGTTCGCAGCGGTGCGATGACCGTCGGGTTTGTGGGGTACACAAACGCCGGAAAGTCGTCGCTGTTTCAACGTTTATCCGGAAAATCGGTGCTCGTGGAGGACCAACTGTTCTCCACGTTGGAAACCACCGTGGGCCGAATGGAGAAAAGTCCGAGAATTCTTTTGGCCGACACCATCGGATTTATTGATAACATACCAAACGCTACTCTGACAGCATTTAAAGCAACCATTGCTGAAGCAATAGATGCTGATTTGACGCTGGTTTTGCTCGACACCTCTGACCCCCTCGATGAGGTCAGGCGAAAGTTGGAGACCACCCGTCGTGAAGTGTTGGAGCGACAGGAACCTGAACCGGATTTGCTGGAGGACACCAATCATCCGTTTGTGATTTTGACGAAAATTGACAAGGTCTCTGCAGGGCAAACGGAGGCGGTGGCCGCCTTGGTGCGCGCTGAAGGGTTTCCTGAACCCGTTGTCGTCTCTTCCCACACCGGCGAGGGTGTTGAAAACCTTCAGTTGTTCATCCGAGAGCAGCTCTTTGGTGCACCCGTCTCCGTTCGTGTTTCTCCCCCAACCGATTCAAGCGGCGACGCCAGTGAACGCATCGTTTCAGAAGTCTACGACCGGGGGATGGTGGACGACGACCGCCGTGAGCCGGACGGCACGATGATGCTCGAGGTGTGGTTGACTCAAGCGTGTCAGGCTCAACTCAAGGCTCGTTGGGCCGACCGCATTGACATCAAGTAGGGCGCCCGCTTCGCGTAACGCATGTCGGCGGACAGCGATGACGACGCAACGTACCTCGACGAGGTCGTTGAAGAGACGCCGATGCTGTTTGCTTCCTCCGAGGCGGTGCTCACCATCGAAGACCCCAATCTTCACCCGATGGGGAAGGCGACGGCGGTGTTTCTCTTGTTCACCTGCATGTTGGGTTTCCTCAACGGCTTGGACTACGCCTCACCTGAGGAAGGCCTCGTCCGCCCTGACGAATTTGTCTACCGGCTGGCCTTGACAGCGCCCGACGATACGGCAACCTTTCGCGGAACCGTGGTGGACGAAACCGGCCAAGCGATGGTGAACGCCACCCTCTACCTCTCGTGGTTGGACGAAGCCTCCGGTGTGTGGGTTTCGCAAGAAAATTTGACCGACGAAACGGGTGCTTTTTCCTTTGAGGAACTCGACCCGGGGCTCATTCGCGTGGACATCATCGTGGAGCGAGACAACCACCGAGACGTGTTCTCGAATCGCGTCTTGCTCTCTCCGCCGGCACTGATCGAACCGATCGGTTTCACCACCATCGACTTCAGCTTCCCGTCGTCGGAAACCTTTGCCGCTCAGCCGTGCGAGGGGGAGGTCGAGGAATGCGAGATTCGAACCGTTGATCGAACACCTTCCCAGATGGATCATCCGCTGATGGACCCCACCGCAGCAACCGGGTACGTGCTGGTCGGGTTCGGGTTCATGGGCGTGGCTCTCATCGCTGCAGGCTTCGCCGCATGGGCGCTCAAATCCGGTTCAATCGTGCTCTTGCGCACGTCGTCGGTTCTGGCGTTCTTCACCATGGGCCACTACTGGAGCGCGTGCATCTTCGGGTTGTTGGCGTTCATTCTTACCTTCGCCATCCCTCGACGCAGGGTGCCCCTCCTTCAGCCGTAAGACGTTGCGTGGCCCGAATCAAAGGGTACCGTTTGAAACGGGTGAAGTTTTATCACCAGCAAAGCTTAGTTTTACCTTGGACGTGAAGTTTTGGTGCGAAAACGAGGCTTTTTTGGTTTCACCGAAGGGCCTGAACTTACTGAGTGGGGAACACATCTGAGACAATTAAGAGACGCTAAAAAAACCCCGACCAAACGAGGAATTCGCTGGGTGTTGATTCGAGTCGCTGTTGCCCTACCCTTCGTCGTCCTCATTGGACTGCTCATTCTCGGACAGTACGCTTTTGATCCTGAACCCGGAGGTTGTTGGGGCGTTTGCGGTATTGGGACAGGATGGGGGGGCTGACATCACCCGATTCTTCTTTAGTGCGTTTTCGTTGCGAGAACCATGAGGGCATCGGCGACGTGGTTGATTCTCGTCGTTCTCGTGGTCGCTCCCCTGTCCGGCTGCATTCAGGTTGAGAACGGCACGGCTGCTTCAACAGAGAGCGAGGCAGAGGCATCGCTTGAGCCTGAACTCTATTCGATTCACTGCGCGATGTACGACGACCTCGAGCGATGCTGGAAACTGCTCGTTCCAGAGAGCGTAAACGGCGATGAACCGGTCCCCCTCGTGGTTGACATCCACGGGTTCACCCAAGACATGGACAAGCACAGCAACACGACCGCCTTTGCTGACATCGCCATCGAAGAGGGGTTCATCGTCGCCTACCCGAACGGTTACGAGAACTCATGGAACGCCGGGGACCTTTGCTGCAGCGTTGCGCACGAAGAAAACATCAACGATGTGGGTTTTATTTTAGGCATGATTGAGCACTTGATTGAAACACAACCCGTTGACACCGACCGAATCTATCTCTCCGGCTGGTCAAACGGCTGCGCCATGACACAAATGCTGACCGTGCAAGCCAGCGAAGTGTTTGCAGCTGCAGGATGCATGTCGTTCTACTTGATCGCTGAAGCCTCACCAACCTACTCGCCCGTTCCGTTCATGGAGGTTCACGGGTTCTTGGACGATCTGATCGTGTACGGCAACGCAGGCATGCTTTACGTGTTCAGTGAAGACGAAGAGTGGGCCAAAGAAGGCGCGTTGCAGAACTTGGAAGACTGGAAGAAATTGAACAACTGCACGGGACTTGCTCCCGAGTTGTTCACCGTTGAAGTTGATTACGACATCCGGGGCTACACCGATTGCGAGAACGGTGCGGAGGTTCGCTTGATGACCCTAAATTATGCCGGGCACAACCCGTACGCAAAGGATGCTCCAGACTACCAACTCGGTTCTCCAGAGGATATCGTTTGGTCGGGCCGAAAGAACCCCACGGGCATTGAATCCACGCGCATCGTCTGGGATTTCTTGAAAGAGTTCTCAAGAAGCGATGAAACTTCCCTCGCATGAGCACTGCAAGCCTTCGGTCAAGCTGACTGGACCACTCAATCGAGCCCGCCTCCCAACAACGAGGCGACCCCCTTATGTCGGTGAAGGCCGTCTCACGCTCATGGACCTGAACTCGGCAACGTGGATGGTTCGCACGCTGGACCAGCCGGTCTCTGCGCTGCACATCACGTCCGAGAACGAGGTCTTCGCATGCGGCTGGGACGGTCGGTTGACGCTTTGGGACGATGGAGGGGAGCACCTCTGGACGGCTCAAACCAACGATCGAATCAGCGCCGTGGCGCTCAGCGAAAAAGCGGTGGTGGTGGCCAGCGGTCTCCACATCGTGTGCCTCGACCGTGCTTCCGGCGAAGCGATGTGGTCGGTGGCCCTCGAAGGCAGCGCCGACGAGGTCGTTTGGTGGCAGGGTGAATTGGTCGCTGTGTCATCGGTCTACGACATCGAGCACAACGATTTCATCGAGTCCGCCGTTTGGCGACTTTCACCTGAAGGCGATGTTCTGTGGGTCGAGCGCATGGACGAGCGACCGTGGGCGTTGGTCCAGGTCGGCGACCGGCTGCTGGCAGGTCTCGGACGACCTCGTTGCGGTTGTCTTGACGTGTCGTCTAAACCACCGTTTTCCCACACCGATCCCACCACGCCGTTCCCCACCACCTCCGGTTCCACCGGCCAAACGCGCGGTCTCTTCGGTCAAACCGACGGCACGGTGACGGACCACGAGGGCGTTGTTTTGTCCACGGAATCCGGAGCAGTTGAACATCTGACCTGCATGGTCAAGGGCTACGTAGCGACCACGGACAGCGGTCACGCCGTGGGCCGAACAGACGACGGTGAGGCGTGCTGGGAGGCCCAAGGTGCGCCGGTTTCAGCTCAGGCGGAAGCCATGGAGCACGACGGTGCGTCCCAGTTGTGGGTGGCCAGGAACGAGGGCGTCGGCAGCGTGGTCAACGTCTGGGCGAGCAACAACAGCCAGCGCCAAGCAACCGGTCAGTTTTCGCGGGTTCGAGCCATGCACGGAACCCCCCAGCGCGCCGCCATCGGCTGCGAGGACGGCAGCGTCGTGGTGTGGGACCGCGACATGCTCCTCCGGCGCCTTGATTCGGGAACCACGCCTGCAGAGCCGGTTGACGAACGCACGTCGGCGCTCCAAGCGAAGTTGCGAGCTCTGCGCAAGTGATACCACGTCCGCCACGAACCTGCAAAGCTGACGTTTTGCCCTTGTAAAAAACGGGCGCTTATTAGTACCATAGCGGGTTGGCGACCATGCAACACGCTCCCCTCGCCCAGTGGTTCGACCAAGCCGACATGAACGACACCTCAACGGTGGGCGGAAAAGGCGCGTCGCTGGGGGAAATGTTCCAGAAACTCACCACGATCGGTGTCAAGGTTCCCAACGGGTTCACGCTGACCACCGAAGCGTTCCAGCAGTTCATCACCGCCAACATACCGGAGGCCACGTGGAAGAACGTCGGAGCGGCAGAAGAGGTGGACGATCTCCGTCGTGCTGCCATTCAGGTCTCGACCCTTAGGGAGGCCCTCGAGGTGTGCCTGAGGGACGCCGACCCCACCGATCATCTCAACCTCAACAGCCGCGCCGCCCTCGCTCGTTCGCTGGTCAGGGAGACGCCGGTTCCTGAGAGCATCAGGTCCGCCATCGCTGAGGAATACGGCAAACTTTGCGAAATGTACTCGCCGGGCGTCGACGTTGCCGTGCGCTCTTCAGCAACAACCGAGGATTCTGCAGAGGCCTCGTTTGCGGGACAGTACGAATCCTATCTCAACGTGAGCGGGGAGCAGGACATCATCGAAAAATGGCGTCGATGCGTTGCAAGCATGTTCACGGAACGTGCGATCGGCTACCACCTCGAGCACAACATGCATCCACTCGACAGCGCCATCGCTGTCGTGGTGATGAAAATGGCACGGTCGGACAAGGCCAGCTCCGGGGTCATGTTCACCATTGACCCCGATTCAGGTCACGAAGGTGTGATTCACGTCGGCTCGTCGTACGGCCTTGGTGAACTGGTGGTTCAGGGCGTGGTCTCCCCGGACACGTTCACGGTTTGGAAGGAGGGGTTGCGAGCTGGGAAGTTCCCCATCGTGCATCGCACCCTTGGCTCAAAAGATCAGATGATGGTGTACCACGAAGAAGCCGCAAACGAAGTTCAATCCATTGCTGTGCCCTTTGAGGACCGTCGTCGCTGGTCGTTGACCAAAGAGGAATGCGTCGAACTGGCGCACATGGCTTTGAAAATTGAGGATTATTTTCAGCGACCCATGGACATCGAATGGGCGAAGGACGGCATCACGGATGAGTTGTACATCGTCCAGGCCCGACCTGAGACGATTCATTCCAGAGCGCGCAGCAACAAGATGACGGTCTACAAACTCGACGAGATCATGGCTCAGCAACTGAAGGACGACGGGCGCGTCATGGCCACCGGCCAAGCCGTCGGAAAACGCATCGGTGGTGGCAAGGTTCGCCTGTACCGCACCTACGGCGAAGTCCTGGAGGGGAAGCGAGAACTTCGAAGGCTGCTCGACAGCGGCATGTCGCCCGAAGAGATTTCGCCTGAGCTCTCGGTGTTTGACGAGGGCGATGTTCTCGTGACCGAAATGACCACGCCCGACTGGGAACCGCTCATGAAACAAGCGTCTCTGATCATCACCCGCAAAGGTGGGCGCACGTCCCACGCTGCGATCATCGCTCGAGAATTCGGCATACCCGCCATCGTTGGATGCTCCGACGCCATGGACCTGCCAAACTACGGGCAGGTCACGGGCAGTTGCGCTGAGGGGGACGTCGGATACGTTTACTCCGGTGATGTTCCGTTTGAAATCGAAGAGGTGTCGTTTGACGAATCCCTTGAACTGAAGACCAAACTCAAGTTGAACGTCGGATTCCCAACCAAATCTCTTGCGGACTCGCGTCTTCCGGTTGACGGGGTTGGCCTTGCGAGGATTGAGTTCATTCTCTCCTCTGAACTTGGCATTCACCCCCTTGCGTTCGTCCACCACGCCGCGATGAAAACATACGTGGAAACCGGGGCGCTTCCCGAGGCGCTGAAACCCTATCAGGAGTCTTTTGCTGCTGTTGACATCAACGAGGTTCGAACGCTGGTTGAGTCGTTGGACAGCCGCGCTTGGGCGTACGAGAACAAGGCCGATTTGTTCATCGACAAACTCCGGGAGGGCGTGGGGCTGATCTGCGCAGCGTTCCATCCTCGCCCGGTCTTGGTGCGTCTTTCGGACTTCAAATCAAACGAGTACCGAGAGTTGCTCGGCGGGTCAATTTTTGAGCCCGTTGAAGAAAACCCAATGATCGCTTGGCGGGGAGCATCCCGATACTTGGATGAAAAATTCCGTCCGGCTTTTGAGATGGAAATTGCAGCCATGAAGTCGGTGAAGTACGATTTCGGTTTGGACAACCTGCAGCTCATGATTCCGTTTTGCAGGACGCCAGAAGAAGGCGAGATGGTCAAGGATCTCCTCGAAGAACACGACATTGGGCCGGCGTCGGGTACGGAACTGTTCGTGATGGTTGAACTTCCCTCAAACGCCATTGAAGCCGACCGTTTCATGGACATGATGGACCTTGCCGGCGGATCGATCGGTTCCAACGACCTCGTCCAAACCGTTTACGCCGTCTCCCGGGACGATCTCGAAGGGTATCAGAATCCGGTCGACGCTCGTTCACCTGCTGTGAAATCGATGATCAGAGACATCGTGTCAAAATTCAACGCAAAGGGGCTTGAAATCGGTATTTGCGGCCAAGCGCCGTCGGACTTCCCCGACGAATACCCTCCGTTTTTGATCGAATGCGGCATCACAAGCATTTCGGTCACGCCCGACACAGCACTTGCTGTGAAGCGAACCGTCGCTCAGGCCGAACGAGACGCTGGCATGTGAGGGCCCCCCTCACGAGACATCACACGGGCCCGGTCATCTCTTCCGGTCGCACCCACTCGTCGAATTCCTCGTTGGTCAGGTAGCCGAGTTCGAGGGCCGAAGCGCGCAGCGTGGTTCCCTGTTCGTGAGCGTTCTTCGCAATTTTCGCCGCTTTGTCGTAGCCGATGCGGTTGTTGAGTGCGGTTACCAGCATGAGGGAGTTCTCCAAATGTGACTGGATGTTCGCTTCCACGGCCACCAGCCCTTCAACGCAACGCGTTCTGAAGGTGCGACATGCGTCGGTCAACAACTCCACGGAATGCATGAAATTGTGAATCATCAGCGGCTTGAACACGTTCAGTTCGAAGTTCCCTTGACTGCCCCCGACGGTGATGGCGGTGTGGTTGCCCATGACCTGACAGCACACCATCGTCATCGCTTCGGACTGCGTCGGATTGACCTTGCCGGGCATGATGGACGAGCCAGGCTCGTTGGCAGGCAGGGCGAGTTCGCCCAAACCGCAGCGAGGCCCGGATCCGAGCCAGCGAACGTCGTTGGCGATTTTCATCAGCGAAACGGCCAGCGTGTTCAAGGCGCCTGAAGCGGCCACGATGGCATCGTGCGCCGCCAGTTGAGCAAATTTGTTCTCTGCAGAACAGAAGGTCAGACCGGTGATGTTGGCGATTTCGTCGGCCACCATTTGCGCAAAGAGTGGATGAGCGTTGAGCCCCGTTCCCACCGCAGTCCCACCTAAAGCGAGCTCAAACAGGTCGTCGAGGGCAAAATCAAGGCGGCGCAGGTCGGCGTCGAGTTGAGCCACCCAGCCAGAGGCTTCCTGGCCGAGGGTCAGGGGAACGGCGTCCATCAGATGGGTGCGCCCGATCTTGACGACGTTGGACCACTGCACGGCCTTGCCGTGGAGAGCGTCTCGCAGAGCTCGGACACTGGGCAGCAAACGGTGGGTGAACGCCTCGGCCGCTGCGATGTGCATGGCGGTCGGGAAAGTGTCGTTGGACGATTGGGCTCGATTCACGTGGTCGTTGGGGTGGACGGGTGCCTTGGACCCCAATTCGCCGCCGGCGAGTTCAATGGCCCGATTGGCGATGACTTCGTTGGTGTTCATGTTGGATTGCGTGCCGCTCCCGGTCTGCCACACCCTAAGCGGAAAATGGTCGTTGAGATGGCCGTCAATGACGTCTTGGGCAGCAGCGATGATGAGGTCGCCGACCTCCGGCTCAAGCTGCTGGAGCGCCACGTTGGTTTTCGCCGCCGCTTGCTTGAGGATTCCGAACGCACGAATCACGCCCAGCGGCATGGTGTCGTGGCCGATGTCGAAGTTCAACAGCGAACGAGCGGTTTGGCAGCCGAAGTATCGGTCGGCGGGGACGTCCAGTTCACCCATCGTGTCGGACTCGATGCGCACGTCACCTTCAGGCGCTTCGGCTCGCAGCGACCGGGGTGGCGCGGCAACCGGGGGTTTTGCTTCAAGGCCCTGTTGGATCAAACGGGCGATGGTGGCAGAGCGGCCGTCTGCACGGCCTTTTCCGACCTTCCGGTCCAGTTTTTTTGCAAGGTCTTCGGGGATGCTGATGCTCATGATCCGGCGGTCGCCGGCGCGGTGTTTGGCCATGATTCCATGACCATAACGGCATTTAATAAATATATAACAAGAGGGCCATGAATCAACTGAAACCACTCAACATTGAAACAAACGCGCGGCACAGCGCCGTTTGAAGGAGAAAATAAGAAAGCCAGACGGTCCGTTGCCAAACCATGACCCCCTTCAGTCGCTTTTATTCACTGATGGTCCACACTGTCCCCGGGTTGTTCCCGCTGGGGCTGCGAACATTCCTTGCGATCGTATTTGTCTCGTTGGGCGGGTTAGCCCTCTTCCTCGGATGGCGGGCGTCCAACAATCCAACAGACCATCCTGAATGGAGCGGTTTTGGGTCGGCTTTGTTGATGTTCACAGGCGCCGTCGTGCTGTTTTACGGCTATTCGTTTTGGCCGCCCGATGAAGCCGAAGAGCATTCGAGCTCCACAGACGATGTGGCATCGTCGTCGCCTGAAATCAAGCCTTGACGACCGACTTGAGGACGCGTAAGGTGGTGCTTTCACCCGAGGTCATGTTGCCCATGGCTCGCATGTCTTCGAATTCGGCCCAAGCCTCAGCAAGGCGCCCATCGGTCCACGCATCGAGGAACCACGGGTGAATGTAGGAAGAGCGGCAGACGGTCCGAGTGTTGCCGAGGTCAGCGGCCACGGTGTCGATGACCGCCAACATGGCTTTGTTGCGACCGGCGTCGGTAGCGGGCACGCCCCAATCGCCTTCGGTCCACAATTTCTCCATGGACTCAACTGTGGGAATCGATTTCAACCATTTCTTCATCTCAGCGGCCGTCCGTGGCGACGACAGAAAAGCCAACCGCTCCGCACAACGAGAGGTCGCCGCCCACGTGCGGAAGTTCTTCGCGGTGAACCCCATGCCACTCGAATTTCGAATGTACTGGTTGATGTGCTCGGCCTTCAGGTCGACCTCGTTGCCCGCTTCCGAGATGTACATGAACAGGTCCGCATCCTTTGCTCCAAGCCGGTTCGTTTTCAAAATCAAATCCACGAGGTGGTCGTCTTCAATGGTGATGTCCCAATTCTTTCCCGATTTGCCGGTGAAGGAGAAGACGGCATCGTGTCGCCCTTCTGCGTCGTCGCCTCGGACGTGCTTGACGTGCATGGATTTCAGCGTTGTCAATCCGTAGGATTCGTTCGCTTTGGCGTACTCGTCTGAACCCACTCGGATGTTGTAGAGGTCGATGAGTCGAACCACCAAAGCCGACACCGTGTTCAGGTTCATCTCCCCGGCGCCGAGATCGCGCCCAACCTGTCGGCGAAGTCGGGGCAACTGAGAAGCGAAGTAAATCACATCGTCGTACTTCATTTCGGTTGTGATTTCCGTCCAATCCGGGTGATAGCGGTACTGCAAGCGCCCCTTTACGTCTCGACCGGTCGCCTGGATGTGGCCGCGGGGGTTAGGACAAATCCACACGTCTTCCCACGCCGGAGGCAACCCCATGCCGTTCCATCGCTGAATGCGGTCCTCTTCGTTGATGGGGTCGCCGTCAGGTGCAAGATACTCCCACAGAACGTCGTCTTCAGATTCAGCGATGTTTCGCCGCGTCACACCTCGAAGGGAGGGATCGCTGCGAATCAACGTTGCACGACGCAGGGCTTCGTCTGCGTCCACCGGCATAGCATCACTTCGCCAGCAACGGGCCATGAACTTACGGGCTACGACGGTTGGATAAACGATGGACCGATGCCCACTTCAACGGCTCCGTGTTGGTACACTCCTCGATACATCAACATCGTCTGAAACGGCATGACCACCTCACCGTTTGTGTTCACAGCGATCAACCCTCCACGTCCACCGAACGGAGCCACTTCGTCGAGGACGCGTTCGCCGGCGGTTTCCAGCGACATGGTGCGATGGTGAACGGCCATTGAGTGCGCCGCAACCGTGCGGATGAACGCCTCGCCCACTCCGGTGCACGAGACGGCCACGTGCTCATCGGCCCAGGTCCCTGCGCCGATGATGGGCGTATCACCCACGCGACCCATCGGCTTCCCCGTCATGCCGCCCGTTGAGGTGGCGGCGGCCACGTTGCCGTGCACGTCCAGCGCCACGGCGCCCACGGTTCCCCAACCGTCCTCTTCGCCATCGTGGTCGAGCAACGCGTCCTCTTCATCGGTGGCGCCCGGTCGAAGGCGCTGCTCTTTCCATTTTTTCCACTGCGCTCGGCGAAGGTCGGTCACAAACCACTCCGGTTTGTTCTGTTGGACGCCGTTTTTGGCACCAAACTCGTCCGCTGCGGTGCCGGCCAGGACGACCGGCCACCCCTGGTCGAGAAGGTGTCGAGCCACTCGTACGGGATGCGTTGAGGCGGTCAGGCCGATGACGGCGCCAGCGGCTCGGTCCTTGCCCCGCATGATGCTTGCATCCATGCTCACGCTTCCGCTTTCGTCCATCACCGAGCCGAGTCCAGCGTTGAACAACGCCTCGTCTTCCATGGCTTCGACCGCCAGCATGACGGCGTCGGTGGCGGTCAGCGCCCCGGCAGCGAGTTGCGTCCCGAGCGACTCGAGAAGACCCGTCATGCACGCCACGCGTTGCGGGTCTGCATCGGTCATGCCGCGCCACGGACCATCGCCACCTGCACCACCGTGCACGGCGAGGACCACCATGCGCTCACCTCACTCGGCAACCACGGTGCAGCGAACGATTTGTTGCGGCTCTGCCGGTCGGTCTCCGGGGAGTTTTCGACATCGCTCGATCGTGTGCACGACGTCCATGCCTTCGCTGACAGCACCAAACACGGCGTGGTTGCCGTTGAGCCAGGGCGTGGCGATCGTGGTCAAGAAGAACTGGGAGCCGCCCGTGTTTCGTCCAGCGTTGGCCATGGAGAGCACACCGGGCTTGTCGTGCTTGAGGGCGAGAGCGGAGGGTTCGCAGGGGATTTGCCATCCGGGTCCACCGGTGCCGGCACGGCGGGACATGGGGTCTTTCGAGTGTGGGCATCCACCTTGTATCATGAAGTCTTCAATCACTCGGTGAAAGTGCAGTCCGTCGTAATGACCCATTTCGACGAGCTTGACGAAATTGGCCACCGTGTCGGGGGCACTTCCGTGAAAGAGGTCGATGACGATGTTTCCTGCGCTGGTTTCCATGAGAACTTGCATGGCACGACCACCGACCGGCACTTCAAGAGGATTTGCCTGTTAAGCCGACAACCACACCTTGATAATTCATGGGTAGTGAAAATGAACCATGACCAGCCCACTGGACATTTCGTTCGCAACCATGGAAGGACAGCAGACCACCCTGAGAGACCTCGGCGGGAAACGCTGGTTGGTGGTCAACGTCGCCAGCGCCTGCGGCTCAACGCCTCAATACGCTGGCCTTCAGGCGCTTCATGAAGCGCACGATGATTTGACGGTGGTCGGCTTTCCGTGCAATCAATTTGGACGACAGGAACCGGGAACGCATCAGGAGATTTGCGACTTCACCTCCTCAAAGTACAACGTTGACTTCCCGTTGATGGCCAAGGCCGACGTGAACGGAGCCAACCGAACGCCGCTGTTCGAACATCTCTGCCAGACCGCCGACGCCGACGGTTATGCCGGGGACATCCGTTGGAATTTTGAGAAGTTCATCGTGGAAGAAGACGGCTCAGTCCAGCGGTTTTCTTCACGAATCAAACCGAACGCCCTCGGTGTCTGATCACGGCTGCTTGTAGCAGCGCTCTTTGAGATCGTTTTGATACCGATTTCCAAACGACGCACCGTGTTCTGCGATCCACTCCGAGAAACGGCGCGTCCCGTTGGGCGGCGCTGAGGACGCCATCAGGCCCTGTCGCAACCCCTTGATCTCCGCACGCGTGATGACGTCGTCCTGAAGGAACACGCCGAGCGCCCGTCCAAACAACCAGGCCGCAAAAGGAGGCATGGGCACGATCATCCGGCGCAGGCCCATGGCCTTCACCATGTGTCGGATGTAGTCCTTGTAGCGGAAGGTTTCGGG
>VMHT01025441.1_pt1 | contig 13435 bp, 24 predicted proteins | sample 4693611 | NCBI WGS metagenome assembly VMHT01 (sample SAMN12280063, study PRJNA550983) | marine metagenome | isolation source: seawater sampled from same location over 5 years 0.02-0.2 micron viral filtrate | place: USA: collected off the coast of southern California halfway between the port... ... | reverse complement strand
TTGTCAGTCCATAGGACTTTACCGTTGCCTAAGTATTGGCGTTGCTTCTTAGCCTCTCTTTCTTCTTTTGACTGTGCCACATATACGCTCGTATTGTTTCCGTATCGTGTTTCATCGTTTACAGCCATTGTAAGATTGACGTATACTGCGCCCTCCTTACCAGCAATAAATTTCTCCTTAGGGAGTTTATCTACTCTTAAATTAAAGTTTATTAATGCACTCATAGTTTATTTATTTATTTATTATTAATCATAAGGTTTTGTATTCTGTTTTGGGTTTCTTAAAACTCTCGCTTTCATCCTCGCCAAACACTCCTAACTCATAGAAGCCAGTTAGTTTAAGGACTGCTCTACTCATAGCACGTTTTTCTGCCATTTCAGCTACATAAAACGAGTTTGTGTTTCCGTCTTTGTAGTTCTCGCCTTTTAAGGCACTACCAAAGGTTTCAATGCTTTTACCATCCTTACTTGCAAGTGCTTTAAATACTGCATAGTTAGGCTCACACCTAATCACTTCATAGTTTACTACCATTTGTTCTAAGGCTTGTATCTTGTCAATACCTTGCCTTGTTATGATAGTGTAGTGCTGGTGCTTAAAAAAGTCCGATTTGTCTAAGTTGTATTTTTCGTAAAGTTCTTTTAGTTTATCTCTGTTCATTGTTTTATTGGTTTTAATTTTAATAATTCTTTAATGCTGTCTATGTCTAATTTTTCGTAAATTTCATAAAGTTTATTACGATACATTGAAGGCTCGTGTTTATAAATACCAGTATTTAAAAAACCTATATTCCTATAAATTGATGTATCTAATAAAGTAAGTTTATTTATTAATTTATCTTTATTCATTGTTCTGTGTTTAAGTGTTCTATTTCTATTATTTGTTCTAAGTATTTTATTCTTCTTTCTAATGCTTCAATCCTTGCATTTAAATAGTCTATCGTTGTTGGGGTCGCTGCTCGTTTAACATCTTCGTAATGTGTCATCTTATAAGTCTTTGAACATTACAAAAGGGTTATCTACACCAATTACAAATTTAATATCTAAAATAGTACTGTATCTAAGATTATGTATTAGACTTTCTTCTTCTAATTCATTTGTAATAGATGCAATAATATCTGGATATTTAAGGTTCACTCTGCCAAGTTCTTCAGAGTATTGAGGCTTTAGCCTATCAAGTAAGGTAATCATTTTATATGTCATTGTCTTTGTTTTAAGTTTCCCCAAAGCTACAAAAAAATATTTAATAAACAAAATGTAAACACTTAAGCAACAAAAAAACCACCCTTTACAAGGTGGCTTAATTGGGCTGGTTAGCCATAAAACAAAAACATAGAATATACAAACAAAGGTAAGTATTATATATGTATCTTAAAAGTTTTGCTTCTTTTTTATTTCATTTAATTTGTCGTTAAATTCTTCATATATCTCTTTCCAATCTGCATCTGAAAATTTTATCATACTTCTTGAGGTCTGTAATAGTTCTTGTGATAGTTCTTGCCCCAAAGCTATGCTGTATTCATATTGCCTACCATATTCAAACCGATTGCACTTTCTGCATTGTGCGTGTACGTTCCTTTCGTCATATCTTGTGATTAGATACTTTCTACTTATAAAGTGTCCAGCATCACTCTCAGAAAAATGTATCGTTTTACCACAGCTTACACAATCACAATTACCAGTATTGTTGTCCGCATCTCTACGTCTTATGTATTCGTGAAATACTTTGTCAATCTTATTCTTCCAGTATTTTTGTGTTTTTTTTGGCATCCCCCCAAATTAGAATAGACCACAGAAGTCATTATTTTATTATAACTGTTTTTGTTTCCCTTTCTTTATCTGTTTATGTTTCCCTAAATATATATCTATTTAAGAATACCATAATTTTATAATAAAAAGCTCAAAGTTATTAATTAAATTTTAAATAAAAAAATTATTTTTTACTTATAGCTTTAAATTTCTCTGCACCACGAGAGCCGAAGTATGCTACATAAACAGTAATAAGAAGTGATTTAAGTAAATCTACCCAAGCATCGTCAATAGAAAAATCTATCTCAAATCCATCAAGTAAAATAAATATAACTAAAGAACAAGTTAAAAATATAAGTGTTAAGGGTCTTGTGTTCTTAGAGAGATACGAGTCGCTTTGCATATCAGATTGCCACCTTTTTGTAATCTCTTGCATTTCTATCATATCTTGCTCAAGCAACATTAAGGCTTTCTCTTTATCCTCTGGGGGTAGTACAATATCTGGCTCTTTTTCTATAAGTCCTTTAACAACTCCTAAAACACCAGAATCTGGCAATACATCGCCAATTAATTGAACAATAGATGGTACTTTGTCGGTTAGGAATTTACCTACTTTAGTATCTTTAAATTTTTTCTTTGGCATAGTTATTTTTTTCTATAATCCCATAGAGCTTCAGTACCTCTTATGTCTATGTGTGTGAAAGTGTCATATCTGCCTAAGCCACCAGATTTTATAAACCCACCTTGTTGTAGTTTGTCAATAGCATTAGCAACCTCGTCTGGTGTAAAGTTTTTTACTACTATGTCTGCTGCTTTTCCTTGCAAGTGTTGTGATTTTAAAGACCCTCCATTCAAACCATTCCAAGCCTCACATCTGTAAGCACTATTTATTTTTATAGGCTCTTGTAATTCATCTCTAACAATTTGTAGATTTTCTGCCAGTTCTTTAATGTTTCTATATACATCATCTGAAAGTCTGCAATAACAACCCTCAAGATTGCCTTTGCATTTAAACTCACTTAGCTTAAAGTTCTTTGTCAGCTTCATTCTTTTTTTTGTAAGTATCGTATATCTTTTGGAACGTATAAACAATAGAAGCTAAAAGAAGTATGATTTTTAAACCATCCTCAACAGCAGTAAAGCTAACCCCTAAAGTAATTATGTTAAATGTGTATAATCTCAAATCATCTAAACTCATAGCATTAAACCTTTTAAAAAAGCGTTCCATTTAGCAATAAGATAAAATTGCAATAATTCTATTTTGTCTGCTAAATATCTTAATCCTCTAACCATTACATCTTATTTAATTGATAGTCCACACCATAAAAACTGTGTACTCCATTTCCATCTGCTACTGCAACTGCAAAGGACTTCCATCCGTAGGGGTGGTCTTCTATTCCGTTCCACATTACGTCAACGTGGTATTTTTCACTTAATACACTTGATGTTATTTGATTTCCTTGCTCATCAAATTCAGCGTATTGTTTTATAACATTACCAAGTTTTATGATAGCGTGTGCGTGATTCTCTGGTAAAGCATCAATTTTACCATCAGCTTGACTTTCTTCTGAAAATTCGTATTTGCCTATCTTTATCATTACGTTGTTAATTCTATTGCCTCTGATTGTGTTAATACTCTGTCGTAAACTCTTACATCGTGTACTTTACCTTCAAACGTGTTGCTTGAGTTATACTGTCTAAATTCTAACTCGTTTAAACCAGTTGGCATATCATAAACGGTATCAGTAAACTCTAAAGAACCATTTATGTAAACTTTGGCTTCATTTTCTTTAAAGGTTACTAAAATCTTTTTTCTTGCACCCATTGTCATTGTAAACTGTCTATCTAAACTTGCAGATGAATCGCCTTGACCTAAAACCCTTAATTTGTTTGTGAATGTGCCACCAGACCCATAAAACATAAGTTGTAATCTGTTTGTATCAGTACCATCTGAAATACCTAAAATGCTTAAATCACTATTAAAGGGTGTTACATCTGCATAAAACGTACCTTGTGTAATGCTAAATAAAGCACTATCTCCACCCCCAGAACATTCGTCTTTTAATCTTGTAACCCCACTTACACTACTATCGTTTTTAATATAACTTGAAGCATAAGGTGCAGCTTCCATCTGCGCACCCCATATAAACACGCTTCCTATTTCTGTCAAAGATATTTGCACACCAGTTGCACCGCCACCTAAAGGGTTGGGAGATGTACCAGTAACTTGTAATCTATACCAACCATCATCTAATTTGTCAAAACTTGCAGTTCCTAAGCTACTTGTGATTGTTTCAGTTGACATATCAAATTGAATCGTACCATAAGGAGTTGCACTTCCACCACCATCAGCATCAAAAATTAATATCTTACAAATGTTTGTTGTGTTGGCTTTTACATAAAGCGAATAAGAATAAATTGTATTTGCAACTATGGTAGCAGACCCAGTCAATAGACCAGCAGAGGTTGTGGTTTTAAAATTATAAGCAGTCAGCTCTCCGTTTGGAGATATACTGCTATTTGCAGTTACAGTAGAAAAAGCAGCAGACCAAGCAGCACCTCCAAAGTTTTCACTAAAGGCTTGTATGTTTGTTCTGGTTGGCTCTAATAGTAAACTCGGACAGTTGCTGTTTAGCCAATCAAGTCTTGGTACAGTTGTAGCCACAGCCTCAATAAGTCCATCTTTACGCACTCTTGTAGCTTCGCCAGTTCTTGCAAATGTAAAATCTCCATCGCCATCATTAGGCAATACAGAATAAACTTTTGTGGCTCTATATCCGCTTGGTATAAGTGCTAAAATGGGTTTACTCATCTTCTTCTTTAGGCATCGATTCGTTTAGTATTTTTACAATCTCTTGTGCTTGTGCTAATACTGCGATAGGCAATGTGTTAATAACTTGATTTACTCTTGCAATTTGTTCTTTTGTAATTTCCATAATTATTTTTTATGTAAATATACAAATTATTCTGGCAAATCTTCAAACTCGTCTTGATAGTCGCTATCTAAGTAAGATTCCATTTCTGTAATCTGCTCTGCGCTTAACTCATCTTTGTAAAAGTCATTTGCTAAAACCCACTTAAAATGGTCTTTAATTGCTTCTGTGTTATCATCATCAGATATTTGTGCTAATTGGTCTGGTATCTGTGAAGTAATTACCGCTTTGTGGTTTTCCTCTGTGTTTTCAGATGTTACTACGTTTCTATACATTATTTATGATTTTAATAATTCAACTTCTTCTTTTAATTCTTGTATTGCTTTTACTAATATCGGTACAAGTTTTCCGTAACTCATTTCAAGTTTATCTTCGTTTTCAGTATAAACTAATCTTAAAGTATCATTGTCTAACTCTCTAACTTCTTGTGCTATGAAACCAAAATCTTTTTTACCTTTATTAGCTGATAAAACTTCTGTTTCATCATATACAATTTCGCCTTGTTCGTCTGTTTCATATTCTCCAGTCTCAGTTCTTTTACCAACTCTTATAACTTCTGTTCTATTATCCCAAACAAACTCTCTTGGTTGTAAAGCATCAATAAAAGCCAATCCGTATTCTAAATCCTTTATTTCTGATTTATCTCTTTCGTCAGATAATGATGTTATAGAAGTAACTGCACATCGTAAAGCAGTAATACTTGAATTGCCTAAAGTAATCTCATTATCTACTGTTATTGCACTTGGCGTAGCAGTATTACCTAAAATTAAGTTATTATCTCCAGTTGTAAGTGTTACACCAGCTTGATAACCAATCATTGTATTACCATCTCCGTTACTAGCTATTGACTTACCAGCTTGATAACCCATAGAAGTATTATTGTCAGCAGCAGCAAAAAAAGCACCTTGTAAGGCTTCTGCTCCAACAGCAGTATTACCACTCTCGTTTTGCATATATGCACCACAAGCATATCCCAAGAAGGTATTGTTACTACCAGTAGCATTTAAAATACCAGAAGAATAGCCTATATATGTGTTTTGTGTTCCGCTTGTGTTTCCGTTTCCAGCACTAGCACCAAAAGCTGTACTATAATCTGCTGTATTGTTTATAAGACTCTCAGCACCAACTGAAGTAACATTTTGTTGAGTTGTTACGTTAATAGCTGCTTTCAAACCAATTAAAGTATTTTTAAATCCAGTAGTTACAGCAGTTCCAGCTTCATAACCTAATACAGTGTTGTTAGCTCCACTTGACAAAAAAGCTAATGCTGAATAACCTACACCAGTATTATTACCGCCAGTTACAGTTGCATTCGATGCAGCTCTTGAACCTATAAATGTGTTATTACTTGCAGTTGTATTATTTTGTCCAACTTGAAAACCTAAAAATGTATTCTCTGCACCAGTTGTAATACCAAGTCCAGCCGACTGCCCTATGGCGGTATTTTTTGAGCCAGAATTTGTTTGTCCGCTTGAACCTCTACCAGCTCTACGACCCATAAAAGTATTATCACTTCCAGTACTATACTCCCCACACTCATAACCTACAATAGTACGACTGTCTTCAGTTGTGTTAGAATACCCAGCTTTATAACCTATGTTTGTGTTATTAGGCGCAGAAGTATTTGAGTAACCAGCTTGATAGCCTATTGACACTCCATAAGCAGCAGTATTAGTTTTTAACGCATAATAACCAATACCTATTGAGCCAGTACCACCAGAAGCACTGTTAATAGCATTTGTTCCTATTGCTATAACATAGTTTGAACTTGCATTAAAACCAGCATCATAACCCATAAACACACTCCATAGACCAGTGTAATTAACACCAGCTCTATATCCAACACCAACAGAATATCCACCGCCATTTCCAGCAAGTGCTTTATGTCCTATCGCTGTCGCAGCAGTATAACTTGTCATTCCGCTACCAGCATCGTTACCTATAAATGTGCTATTTGTTTGGCTTGTCATTGAATTACCAGCATCTATTCCCAATATTGTGTTCCCTTGCGGATTTCCACTTAAACTACTTGGAACTTCTCCTACATATAAAGATAAGGTATCAACTAAACAATCTGTAAGACCATTTAAAGATGAAGCACCACCACCGCCAGTTAAGTTAGCTGGTGTTATTCTGACGTTGTCAGTTCCGTCATAACCTACAACAAAATCTACATCAGAAGTCGAGGTTTTTACTGTAAATTCACTAAATTTTTTATTTGCCATTTTATTTTATTTTATTCTAAAGTTATATTAATATCTTGTTCTGTTAGTAAGTAATCGCCATTCTCCGCTAAAACCTCAAAGAAAGGTGTAGGACTTGGGTAAGCATCATTATAATAAATACCACCCCATCCATTTTCTGCTGGTAATCCCCAGTAAGTAGTGTCATATATTTTGCCCCAACTCATATTTTTTCTTTTTTATTATTTTTATTCATTTTCTTTAATGCCTCGTCTATGTACCTTTTTAGTTTGATGAGGTTTGTTTCTTTTACTTTATATTTCATAAAACCCAGCCTTTAAAGGTTGTGTCTGTGTCTGGGTCTATGTCCTCGTTTGTGTTAGTGTTGTACTCTGGAAACAAGTTATCGTTAAAACTTAAATAATCTACAAGTCGAGTAGAGTAGTAGTTGGCATATTCCCTTGCTTTTGCTACTAAGTAATCTACTTCGTTTTTATCTACGTTCTGTGCGGTTTCGCTTGAGTGCTTAAACACACCACCATTTTTTATTTGATAAGCAGCAAAAGGTATATAGTTCATTTGTGCGAACCATATTAAAGTAGGTTGTACATAAGTATTAACTAAGGTTAAGTAATTGCCAGCTAAACCAGTACCACCAGCAGCACCAGAAGCTATGTCTGCGCCTATCTTATTGTAGAGGTCTGTGCCTAACAAGTTTTGTATGTCAATCTGCTGCGCCACCTTAATAAATTGTATGAACTTATCTGTGTCTACATTACCATCAATGATAGAGTTTTTAACTAAGTCCGTTCTGTTTATAAATAATACTGTTGCCATTAGTTCTTAAATCCTATTTTGTTCCAATATTCAGCGGTATAACCTTTATACTTCATATCCTTTGGTGCTACTGGTACTTTCTGTGCGTTTGGTCTGCCCTTTGGATTAAAACCTCTTGACCTTGCTTCTGTTGTAGTTATTTCTGTACCCATTCTTTTACCACCTAACTTTCTAACATAAGTTTTTCTAAACCATTTATGCTGACATCTCGCACCGCCCTTGTAAAGCCAAATGCTATAAGTGTCGCTTCCATTCTTACCAAAGCCTTTGTTAACTGTTTTTTTAGTCATTGCCATTATATCCTCTTTACGATACACCTTATTAGCATCAACCATCTTTTTACAGAATGGTCTTGAGTTTGCGCTGTATCTTTGTGGACTGTAAACATATCTTACTAAAAACTCATTACCTTCTTCTTTTGTTTGTTTGCTTGTTCCATCTTGTTCGCTTGGTGCTGTTTTTTTAGCTGTACCAGTACTTACAAACTCCCATATTTTAGCAAGTGTGCTTTTTTCTTTTGGTTTGTTCAAGTCTGTTATAACCTCGTCTAAGCCATCTTCTTCGTCATAGTTTACTTCTCGCTCATCCATTACGTCAAAGTCGCTTAAAAGGTCTGCTTCGTCCTCTCCTAAGTCTATTAAGGCGTCTGCTATGTCGCTACCTAATTCCTTTGGTAATTCTTTGGCTAATTTTACGCCAGTTTCTTCTTCTCTTGTTTCTTCGTCCTCTACGTTTTCTAAGTCTGTAAATTCAAGCGGTTGTAAGGTCTTAAAATATAGTTTTAAAGAGATATTGTTAAAAGCTAATATACTATCAAAGGCATCTATTAAAAGTTGCTGAAATGGTCTAATAACTGTGTTATCCATAAGGGTAGATGCAGTTTTTAATTCATCTGCATTATTACCTAAACCAGTATTGTCTTTAATTCCTAAAAGCATTGGACTTACAATTCTATGACCTACCATTATTTTAGCTGTTGCCTCACGACTTGTGTACTCGTAAGTATTATGTGCATCACTTATCGGTAGTGTTTCAACAGTCGCAGCAGCATCTTGGTTATCATTAAAAGCAAGTATAAATTTATTCCCTCCAGAACCAGTAAATTTTTGTGCTATGCGATTTTCTAAGTTTTGTCTTTCTTCGGCATTTGGAGTTCCGTTATTAAATTGGATAAGAGTATTGGGGCTGAAACTTCCTTGAACATTGTTTAAGTGGAAGTTCGACACCTCGCTTTCAATCTCACACCATTGTAAACATCCAGTATAGTCTGGACTTGAATAGTATTTATATCCAGCTCTGTAAGGCTTAACGTATATAATCTCAATACTTTCTTTGGAATAGCCAAAAGCTGGTATGCGTTTTAATTCTGTTCTTGGTTTTACATTACTCCAATCATCACTATAAAAATAGCCAGTTATTTCGCCTTTCTCGTTACACTTCTCAGCTCTTAAATTCTCAACTGGGATGTGTTCTACTTGTGCTATTGTTTTTCTGTCCTTTGAGTAAATGACTTGTATTGAGCATTGACCCATAAGCTTAAGGTCATAGCACAACTTGCGCACACAATCCTTGTTAAACAAAGTAATCATTTTAGCGTATTGGTCTGGCTTTCTATTGCTGTCTAAAGCATCTAAGCCTTTGCCGTAAATCATTTGGCTAATAGCGTTTATAATAGCGTTGTTAGTTGGACTGTTCTCATAGTTTGAGATTAAATGCCCAAAGAAATTATTATCACTACCATAGGCTACCCATTGTTTGTTAGACTTCTCTACAATCTCTGGACTTGTGTAGGTGCTTAAATTAACTATTCTTAAATCGTTCATAAAATAATATAATCGTTATCAAAGCTATTCTCTGTGGTGTATTCGCCATCATTTACAGAATAGTAATCGTTGTTAGCTTGGTTTATAGTTTGGTCTGTGCAAAATACTTTGTCTTTGTAAATTACAGCAGCACCATTCTTTATCTCAAGCATATAAAAATCGCCCTCAGTTAATGTACCGAAAGCTGCTACAAACGACATATAATTGCCATCTGCTGAAGCGGTAGGAGTTTTATTTATAGTTGCGCCAGTACTTTCACTTGTTAGGTTTACAGTAATTGCACCGCTAATAAATTGGCGTGGTATAACCTTAAAAGTTTTATCGCCATTAGTTCCTATAATCTTCATACTAATATATAAACAAAACTATTTTATTTTGTATAAAAAAAAGCCTCCCCAAAAGGAAAGGCTAATTTTCTTTATGTCGTCAACCAAAACGGACATAGGACAAATATACAAAAATATATTTAAACCTAAGCTGGTGTGATTGGAGTTGCTCCAGCGATATCTGGAACAGTACAGAAGAACGGAGGGAATACCTCAGTTGCTACTGCTGTTAAAGTGAACCCTTGTAAATCTCCAGGAGCTGCACCAGTAACAATAGTACCGCCAGTAATTTCCGCGCCATTATCTCTACCCATAAGCAAACGCTTAGTATTCCCAGCACCATCTGGGTACATTTCTACAACGTAATGCGCACGACCTCTATTTAAGAGTTTGATTTCTTCTTGTGTCGCTACGTCTAACAGTTGAAAGGTAACATTTAAAGTACTTTCGTAAAAAGTAGTTCCGTTTTCTCTACTTGATGTTACAGTAGTTTCTAAAGAACTTAAACCGCCCTTTACTTCAAACTTGAAGAACTCAGCAGAGTTATCCGTTGGTAGTGTTATAGTACCACTACTATCGCCTAAAGCAGCAATGGCAGCACTATAATCTAAGATGTAAATATTTTTAATTCCAGCAAAGGCGGTCTTACATCCAACCCCTCTACCTTTTGTTATTGCACACGCCATAATTGTTAAAAATTTTTTTTTAACTTACTGAAAATCAATAAGTTAGGTTAATATTAAAAAAGGGTAGGCAGTTTTGCCCACCCTCTTTATGTTGATTAATTTAATTTATTAAGAATAAAGTACGATGTCGTTTCCAATTCCGATTTGTACCCCAGCTGTGTAACGCATTACAACACGCACATTCTGAGAACCATCAAGGTCAGCCATATCGATTACTTTAACTTCGTTTCTGTCATCTAAAAGACCAGTTCCAAAGAACAAGTTTGACTTAGGTGTCAATAACGCTTTGTTGCTTCCGAAACCTTTAGCTACAAACATATTGATACCTTCAAAAGATAAAGCACCGCCATTGTACCATTGTGTTCCTTTGTTGTCTGTACCAGCCCCGCCGATAGTAGCAGCAAAGCCACCTAAAGCGCGAATGTAAGCTTGTGCTACGTTAGTAGAAACATACATAGTCAAATCTTCTTTTCCTAAGATACCAGGACAGTTAGTAACTGCGCTATCTACAACAGAACCTAATTGAGCAATTACGTTTGCTGAAGTGATAGCTACGGCAGTAATGTCGTTTACATCGCCATCAGCTAAAGCAACTTGTAGGTAACCATCAAAAGAACCTTCTCCAGCAGCACCACTCCAGATAGAAGTTTCAGTTGCGTTAGCAACCTCAGCAGCTACTCTTGAGATAACATAGTCAGAAAATAAAGGAGGTAATTGGTCAAATGCAGAAAAACCCATTTGAGCAGCTTCCCAATCTGCGTGTAGTTCTTTCTTACAGATTTGTAGGTTTACTTGTAGTTCAGTTGGTGTTAATACTTTTTCAGTCAATGTAAGACCAGAAGTAGTAGCATCAAAATCACAATCAGCAGAACGTACCAAGTTTGAAAAAGCACCTACTTTCATAGCAGCTTTATACTTGATGTTCGGTAAGATTGTTACAGCTCCAGCGTCTAATGTTGAAGCAGATAATAGGGCAGCACCTAAGTACTTCCCAGCAAATTCCCCAGCATAACTGGAGGCAGTAATTGTTGGATTAGCCATTTAATTTAATTTTAGTTGTTAATTATTTTGTTCATTACTCTATCAAGTGTGCTTAGTTTTCTTTTATTAGCAAACTTGAAATTTTGTTTTGTTTGTACCTCTGGGTTAGCCTTAATTGGCTCAGCAGCTGGTTGGTTTAGTTCCTCTTGCACTTCTTCTGGTACTTCGCTTAACTCTAATTTCTCGTGTTTAGCAAGTTCCTCAGTCATAAGGTTTCCAAGTTCATCAGCACTCAAGTCCTCTTTAGGCTCAAGCATAGCTTTGATTTCTTCAATCATTTCTTTAACCTCAGCAAGTTCTGTTTTAGTAGCATACATTTCTTCTTCTTCTTTAGCCTCTACTTCCTCAACTTCTTCTACTTCTTCTTCTTCAGCTTTAATCTCAGCAATAAGACCTTCTTCAGCTACTACTAAAATACGTCCGTCTTCCATTTGGTATTCCCCAACTGGTACAGCAATTTTCTCATCTTCAGAAACAATAAAAATCTCTTTACCAGCCTCGAAAGACTCAGCTTCTAAGATAGCACCATTCTCTAAAGTTTGTTGCTCAAGCTTAACTTCTTCAGATAAGCCTACAACTTCTTTGATTTTCGATATCATATCATTTGTATTCATATTAATATATAAGTGTTAAAAATTAATTTTGCATTTTTATACGTTACCTACACCTTGCGCCCTTAAACTTCCATCACAGCATTTGGTTTTGTAAGTGTTATCTTCACACAAACAACCGCCTCTACGACTTCCCTTAGGACTTGTTTTACTTGGTGTTATAAATCTTTTAAATATTTTTCTCATTGTATCGCTGCCTTAGGTATTTAAGATATATTTATTCTAAGACCTTTTTGTATTGCAGAATAATTACCACTTAATATATCTCCAGCAATTCTTTCCCATTCTTTTCCAATGGGTGTTTGCTCAAATCTTAGCCCTAATTCCTTAGCTTGTCTATTACCTTCTTTTTCTTGTTCGTCTAATTCTTTTTCAAATCTATCAAAAAGCCTTTCGAGTTCTTTTGCTTCTTGTTTTATATCTCCAGCCATACTATCTAAAGCCTTAAATTTATTATTATATGCTTTAAACTTTGATTTTAAAGTTGATGAAAACTGTTTTAAACCGCCTAAGTCTAAAGCCAATTCTATTTTCTGTGGCTCTTGCTTTGCTAAATACTCGTTAATTCTTTTAAGTGCTTTTTCTCTACTCATTTTAATTTATTTTATAGGTATACAATTAGGAACTAACTTCCCATTTTTCATTTTCATTCCATACTGCTCATATCCAGCAGTACAAGGTGCTTTAAGGTTGTGCTGTTCGCAAGGCATAAACCAAGTCTTACCTTCAAACTCGTGTTCGTGGTATTTATCACATCCAATATCTTGTGCTGCTTTTATAGCAAGTTCTTTAGTGGCATAAGCCAAGCGGTCATCAATAATAGCCATACTGTCATTAATAACTTCACTTGCTAACTCAATCTCTCCAAGTTCTTTTAGTTTGCTTTCTGCCCAACGCTTACCAGCTTTACCACCCCACAATAAATAAGAGATAGTACCACAAGCCTTAGAATCGCCTTCATCGTAATACTCCTCCGCTCTTGACAAATAAGAATACATACGTTTGATGGTTTCCTTAGAGATTGGCTTACCTTGTGCTAATTGTGTCGCTCGAACCTTACCAACTTGTGTAGCGCATTTGTTATTGACCTTCTCGTTTAATTCTAAGCCTCTTTTAGCGTTGTTCTTTACTCCGCTTGGGTAATCTGTGTAGCTTTCAAGAATCATCTTCTTACCGCCTTTAACACGCTTATCGTTTTTGATGATAGCCTTTACTTGACTTAGTAAATATTCTGCTTCTGCTTCTTCTAT
>VMHT01019146.1_pt1 | contig 13435 bp, 13 predicted proteins | sample 4693611 | NCBI WGS metagenome assembly VMHT01 (sample SAMN12280063, study PRJNA550983) | marine metagenome | isolation source: seawater sampled from same location over 5 years 0.02-0.2 micron viral filtrate | place: USA: collected off the coast of southern California halfway between the port... ... | reverse complement strand
CCACTCAACAGTTATTTTTTTATAAACATTTGGTATATATTCGTGATTTAAAGTTATTGCTTTTGGATATATTTGTTTTACTTGTTGTGCTATAAATCCTATTTCTTTATGTTTTGGGTTCTTCCCTTTACCGTCAATATATTTATAAGATTTTACTTCTAATTTTCTTAATAAATCTAATCCATTATTAAATGGTTCAATATCTTTTTTTATTCTTTCATCTGAAGCAACCCATATCTCATTGCCAGTTTCTACATACAGGCCATACTCAAATCTTGCTGACATATTTACTGCTCCGTTGATGGCGATTGCACGGCCCCCAAGACTCGGCACATTTTGATAGTACAAAGCACTACCCTGGCCAGGGTCAGGGGCAGGATAGTATCCTACAACTTCTAGTGGATATCTTGTGGTAGAATCAACTCCATAATCACTCTGTATCTGGACTGGGCCAACATATTTTATCCTATCACTTTCAAAAGCAAATGCTGAATTATTATTAGAAGAATTTTGAAAAATAGTTGCTTGTGCTACATCAACTACAGCATAATTGATGTATAGTTCATTATTATTAAATTGTATATAATCATTTGTAGGGTCTGAACCATTTGCTATTTTCCCGCCCTGTATAACCTCTGTTAAAGCATAATTTATATATAAATGACCATCACGCCAACTTACAAAATCATTTGTGGGGTTGCTGTCGTTTCTAATAGAACCATTTTGAACTAAATCTATTTGAGTATTTACATAAATAGCATCACTTTCAATGCCTATGAAATTACTACTATTAGAAGCACTTCTTATTTTTGAATTTAATACTAAATCTATATTTGTAAATGTGCTTTCCAAAGTTCCATTCAAAAACTTTAAATAATAATTATCATTTACTTCTGCTACTAATTTACTTTCAATTGAAACCATATTTGACGCTAATTGTATAGTTTCATTTGTTGAACTTGTTTGAGAAAATTTAATAAATTGGTTTGTATCTAATTGATTTCTAATAAAACAATTATTTGGTATATCAATTGAAGTTAAACTTGTATTTGTTGGTTTAATTATGTTTGTCCCACCAGTAGTCCATAAATTAGTTGAATCAAGAACAATTGTTCCAGTAGCATTTGGTAGATATACATTTCTATTATCACTTAAAGTATGTGTTTCTCCCCCTGTATGTAAATCTGTATAATACGGACGACCAGTTCCAGTATTATCCGCTTTTTCATAAAATCTAACAAATCCACTTACACTTGTAGAACTCGCATATCTTACTTCTAAACTATCACTAAATCTTGTTTGGTCTGTAAATGTTTTATTACTTAAATTATCTGTGCTTGTTGCTGTAAATGCTGTTGAAATAACACCAGTAGTGTTATTATAAGCAATTGGTGAAGTTGCTGATAAACTTGTAAGACTAAATGTTGATGAAATAACACCAGTAGTATTATTATAGGCAATTGGTGAAGTTGCTGATAAACTTGTAAGAGTAAATGATGTTCCAATAGCACCAGTTGTAGAATTATATGTTATAGGTGCTGTTCCACTAAAAAATGTTGTATTTGCCAATGTGCCGCCAGTTGCCAAAAAATTATATTCTTCGCCTGAATTAGCAAAAAATCCACTAGCAACATCTAATCTTTTTTTTACTTGTAAGAATCCGTCATATGTAATATCAAATATATCTATGCTTGTGCCACCACCTCGTGAATAATCAACTTTAAAATTTAATTTAGCATCCAAACTACCATTATCTTTTATCTGATATTTATAAGTTAATATATCTGTTCCAGCATTAGTATTTGTCATTAATAAAGTATCTAAATATGTAGCATCTGCTAATGTATTAATCTGTATTTTATCATTTGCTACTATTGTATCACCAGTAACAGTAGGAAATATATTGCCACTACTACGAGTCCAATTACTACTAAAACTACCAGTTTTCATATTAGCACCAGTAATTTTCTTAATAACACCACTTGAAGTTTCTAATAAAAATAAATCAGTATCAGCAAAAGCACCACCAACAGCACCTTGTTTTGATATATCAACATTAATAGTTCTTGAACCAGTTGTAGTTGATACAGCAATAGCATCACCACCAATAATATTTTCTATTCCTATTCCTTCTAACCCATTAAGACTTCTAACATTATTTGTGGATAATCCATTTAATGACCTAATACTCATTTATATTAATATAATATATTTTTTTATTTATAATTAATTTCTAATTATTATATATAAATGCCTCGAAAAAAGAAAACCGAAGAAAATCCTGAAATTACCGAAACTTCAACGGACAATACTATAAATGAAAATATGAAGATGGAAGACAGTAATAATGAAACAATACAAAAACCAAAAATTAAAAGAGAACGCACTCAAAAGCAAAAAGATGCTTTCGCAAAAGCACAAGAGGCAATAAAGGCAAAACGCTTAAAAGCAAAAGAAGATAAAAATAATAAACAAGTTGTTGAAGAAATAAAAGAAGAAGTTAAAGAAGAAGTTAAAGAAGAACCAATAATTAAAACAAAAAAAAAAGTAGTAGAAGTAGAAGAAGAAGAATCACCTGAAATTGAATATGTTAAGAAACCAAAAAAAAAGGCAAGGAAAAAAAAAATTGTAATAGAACAAGATTCTAGTAGTGATGATGAAATAGTAATTAGTAGAAAACGAACTAAAAAAAAACAATCACTTCCAGTTGATATACCCAAAATAGAAGAACCAAAAAAAGAAGAACCAGTAGAGGATTTAAAACCAGTAGAGGTTCAATATACACATAAACAAATGCTTCAGGCATTCGGATTGTAATTATTTTATAATGAACTTTTAACAAGTAACTTTCTTACTTTAACTAAATAACTATCATTTATAGTATCATAATATATAGGTTTTCTTTGACTTATCATTTCAACTGGTTCATTAAATTTTAAACATTTACTACCAATTTTTTTTACACAATTTATATACATTTTATATATTCATATTTTAATTTTTAAATAGTTTATGAATATAAAAATAAAAAGGAAAATAATTAAAAAAATTATATAATAATAATATAGAATGGAAGAATTCCTTGAAGAAACAGAAATTAAAAATGCTGTTGAACCTGCTGTATTTAAATATAAATGTGATGATGAAATAGATGGTATACCTTATCCCTTACCTTCTAGTATATTTAGAATGGGATTAATAGGACGCTCTGGTAGTGGTAAAAGTAATTTAGTTCAGGCATTAACACAGGCAGGAGGGAAAAAACGAATATACAATAGAAAATTTTCTAATGTATTTATAGTATCTCCTAGTGGTGCTAGTCAAGCAAATAAACCAAAATTGCCTGAAGATAGATTTTATCAAAGTATAAAAGATTTACCAACTATATTTGATAGGTTACAAAATGAAGAAGAAATGGAGGGGAGAACTTTAATTATTTTGGATGATTTAGGAAGTGAAATTAAAAATGGTGGCGAAGATAGTATAATAATGAAAAAATTATTTAATAATGGCAGGCACATTGGCAGACCATTAATAGATGAAAAAACAGGAGAACAATTAGAAGCAGGAAGTGTTAGTATTATGATTACCGCACAGAAAATGTCTCAACTGCCACGCTGGATAAGAAGTCAATTAACACATTTAGCAATTTTTGATTGCCGTAATACTAAAAGTGAATTAATGACTTTATATGATGAATTTTTTGCTTGTGATAAACCTGTATTTAATGAGATAGTAGATAGAGTATTTGGTAAGGCATTTAATTTTGTATTTGTAGATTGTAGAAAATCACAAATATTTAATGGATTTAAAAGTAAATTTAATATAAAATCTAAAAATTATTTATAGGAATATAATATATGACGATTAAGTTAAATGAATTTGATAAAAAACTTTTATCTAATATTAAACCATCTGATAAATGGAATAAATTAAAACATTTATATAGTGTAAATAGTGTAGTAAAACACTTAAAAATTGGTAACAATAAGATAGGGCCTAAATGTGCTAAACATTTACAAAAATTATCAAAAAAAGATTCAATAACTTTGAATGAAATAAAAGATGGTTGTAAGGATTTGATACAGAAAAAACAGAAACACGGATTAGCAAAAAGTAAAGAAAAAAGAGAAGTATTAAAATCACATACTAAATTAGATATAGGTCAAGATAAAGCACCACCAACAAAAATAAAAAATCCTCCAAAACCAAGGCATATATCCGCTACACAACAATTAGTAAATTTATTAACAGCACAACAAAATATTCAAAGACAACAAACAGTTCAAAGACAAGTACAAAGTGTAGATAAAATATTAACAGATAATATTAAAACACCAGAATTGCCACAACAACCACAATTACAATTGAGAACACAAACATTAGGAAATCAAGTTCAAAATAATTCAGAAAAATTAAGATTACAATTATTAGAAGGAAGTTTATTAGATAGAGAGAGAGGTGTAATGAGACAACAGGTAATATTAAAAGATAAAATAGATAATGCTACATTAATACAATCAGTGACGGCAGATAAAGAAAGAAAACTACAAGTAGGTAATCAAGTATCTAATTATGTTAATAAACAAAGACAAAGATATTTACAATTAGTTCGTGATGGAAATATGACTCCAAAACAAGCACAACAAAATATACAAAATTTAAATAATACATATATAAATCATTTAGCAAGTAGAGAAGCACAAGAATTACAATCTAAAAATATTTTAGAAGATATTGAAGAATTAGAAAGAGTAAAAAAATTTAGAGGTCAAAAACATAAAGCGGTATTTGAAAGTTTTAGAAGTCAATTATCTGATAAACAACAGAATGAAAAACAAAATGAATTATTAAGTGATATAACTACATTAGGAAAAAAACAAAAACAAAAACAAGTAGAAAATACATTAGGAAATTTACAAAGTGGAGTTATGGGACGAGTTAGTGGAATAGGAGAACAACAAAATATTTTTGATAGAAATACAAGATTAGATTTAACAGAAAGTCAATCATTAGGAGATGTTAGGCAAAATCCATTAGCATTCAAAAGAGATATTAGTGCTCAAGAATTAGATACAAATGAAGAAATAAAAAGAGCAATAAGAGATAGAGATAAATATTTACAACAACTAAAAGAAAAAGGAAATGTATTAAAAGAAATGTCTAAACAAGAAAGAACAAAAGGAGTAGTTGAAAGAGATAGTCCAGCACCAGAAAAAAAACCAGTTCAGAAACCAAGAGGGCCAAGATTAAAAAAAGAAGAGGAAGAAGTTGCTATGGAAGAAGACCCAGTTGATAAATCTAAATTACCTTTTACAAAATTAAGACAAATAGAAACATTACCAGCACAAAAAGGAGATACAGGATTTTATAATAAAAATTATAAAGGGGTGTTACAAGAATTAGAAAAATCAAAATTAAAAGAATTAGAAGGTAATGAGAATTTGGGTGGGCCAATCAGGTTTTTAGGAGGAAGTGTTTTAAATACTAAAGCATATGATAATGAAGAAAAACCTTATAGACAAACATTAAAAAAAAATATATTAAATCATATATATAATCACCAAGAAGAAAAATATATGGATTTATATTTAACAACAGAAGACCCAATAAGTAAACAGTATTATAAAAATATGGGAATAGCAGTAGGAAAACATTTTTTAAAAGAAAGGAATGAATATGATGAAAGTTTATATCAAAAAGGTATTGCTAGACTTAAAGGAGAAGAACCACCAAAAAAAGAAAGACTAAAGAGGGGAAATCTTGCTGACTTCCAAGAACAATATAAAAAATTAGGACTAGACCAAGAGGGATTTAATAAGAGATTTAACGCAAGTGAAGAAGATAGTGAAGAGTGGGATGATGAAGCAGAAGACATAAAAAAAAGAAAAAAAGAATAAAATATATATATATAATATATGAAAATTGATATTCCTGATACTATATCACAAAAAGAAGAGGAAAATAAAATTGAAAAGAAACGGAAGAATAAGTTAAAGGAAGAAGACTTAAAAAAATTAAAGGATAAAAATATATTATTAGCAATATTTGGAAAAGGATATTTAGATTATGTAAATAAAAATAAATAAATTAAAAGTATATATGTTATATAATACTTTAAAATTTTTTGTAGAAGATATTAGAAATACAATTAGAAATTATTATTATGAATTTTATTTTAATTATTATTATCAATATAAATTATCATATTAATTAAAAGTTTTTTTTTATATTATAATATAGTATGTCCGAGAAAACAAGGGGCGATATATTTATTACAGTTCGGAGTAAAGATTTAACTAATTTAAATACAGAAGGTTCAAGTGGTAGATTTGTTTTATTTGAAAATATAATAGCAGACCATAGTGAAATATTAAGTATAAAATGTGTATCAGCAATAATACCAAATAGTTTTTTAAATATATCAGCACATAATAATAATAATAAATTAAGATTTTCTGAAGCAGGAGGTGGAGGTGAAAAAACAATTACTATTCCTGATGGTTCATATGATATATTAGAATTAGGAACTCAAATAAGTGGTTTAATGGGTGATGCTTCTACTGGAGGATTAACATATACTTTTACATATGATGAGATTACAAATAAACTAACAATAACAAGTAGCGACCATACAAATAATACAGCATTTAATTTTTTAGGAACTGATACTTGTAGAAGGTGTTTAGGATTTACTCAAAGTGAATTTACTATTAATAGTTCGGCAGGAATAAGTAGTGATAGAACAGTAGATATAACAGATGGTCGTAATAGTATATTTATCAGATTACCAAGTTGTAGTAATAATAAAATAATAGAATCTAGTAGTGGAAAATATAGTAATATAGTTTCTCAAATACCAGTTACATTATCAAGAAATACATTTTTTACTTATGAACCAGCACGGGCATTTGAATGTGAATTAACACAAAAACAAATTAATTTTATTGATGTTAATATTACTTTTCAAGATGAGAGTGAAGTAGTAGATTTTGTAAGAGGAGATTGGGAAATAAATTTAGTAGTAAGTTTTAGAAAAATACCTTATAGTGAAAGGCAAAAACATAAACATAATTTAAATGAAGCAATACTAAATAAGGTTAATCAATATCAACAAAGTATAATGGAACAAAATCAAAGACAAGATAAATTAAATGAATTTTTTAAAAATAATATATTAAATAAGAATATAGATGGCGCATCTGACTCGTGAAGAATTATCAATTTTAAGAAAGTATAAAAATGAAATTACTAATATGCCTAATAGAGAAGCATTAATACAATATCATCAGGAAACATATACACCTTGGCAATTAGTGGATAAACCAAAGGAAAAAAAAAAAGATAAGAATGATGGTTATGAGCGTCTAGGACAAGGATATAAGGGTTTTATGATGGCACACTTATTAAAACCAAGTCATAGTGGATTAACTGTAGATGAATTAGAAAAGGCACAATTAGCAAGAGCAAATAAAATTTATTATCAGGATGGATTAGGTGCGGCAGAACAATATTTATCACAAAAAAAAAATCCATATAAAATAGATTCAGAATTATCTAATAGTGAAGGATTAGTAGTAATAAATAAAAATGGAAAACCTGAAATGGCATTTCGTGGCACAGATAAATTTAATTTAGATGATATTAAAACAGATGCTAGTATTTTAGTAGGAAGAGAAGGAGAAACACAACAATTCAAAAGTGCTGATAATCAAATACAAGCAGTAAAAGAAAAATATGGAATGTTGCCAGAACATTATACAGGTTTTAGTCTGGGCGGTTCTAAATCATTACATTTCGGGCAAAAATATAATACACCTTCAACAAGTCTTAATCCATTTATGGGGCATAATTTAACAAAAAATATTAGCACAACAAATGAAATTCAAAAAGTAATAAGAACAACAGAAGACCCAGTATCATTAGGATTAGCATTAAGTGATAATGCTACTCATCCAAGTTGGAGAATTAAAAGTGTTTTACCTTTAAAAAAAAATAGTTTAAATCCTATTGAAAGTCATAATTTAGATAATTTTACTAATGAAGATATGTTAGAACGAAGTAGTGGAAATGCTTTAAATTATATGGCAAAAAATATTGATATAGGTAGAAAACAAGCAGAATATGAAGATTTAGATAGAGCAATAAAAGCAGTAGATGAGGGCAAAACATATAGTGAATGGTTAAGAAACGACCAAACAAGTGTTAATGATACTTATGTAAAATCAGATGGTTCTATTGGATTAAAAGGTGCTAGACATAATCCAGAAGGTAGAGGAATGAGAGCGTGGCACGATGCTGGTGGTTCATTTACAGGTGAAGAAGCAGTATACATTAATTCATTAATGGCAGGTAAAATACCACCAACTCCAAGAGAAACAGTTGTTAGTAAGGAAATGATAGGAGGAGGTGATATGGCACAAGGAGTTCCTAATATTGGCCCACCAGAACCAAAAACACAAAAAATTCAAAGTAAATTTAGAAGTGATAAATTTAGTAGTCCAGTATTACCAGAAACAAAATTAAAAATGTTAATGGCAAAAGGAGGAATGCCTGCTATAAAAGAAGATGGAACTATAACAGGAATATATGGAGAACAAAAATTTATTGAACCAGAAAAAAGAGCAGACTATAATAGAATGAGAGATTTATTTAATAAAGCGTCAGGTATAACACAAGATTTACAATTTCAACAAAATATTAGTTCAAGAATGAAAAAATTAACTGATACAGATAAACCTCCACAAATGAGTGAAGGTGAATTAAATACAAGAAATGATATGATTGATAGTGCTATTAAAAAAGCACATTCTAATACAACTGGAGGTTTATCACAAGAAGAACGAGATATGTTTGTAGATGAAGATACACAAGATAGACAAAATATAATAGAAGATAATCGTCAAGAAATGAATGAATCTAATACTAGGGCAGATACTTTATTAGAACCTATGGAAGCGTCAGGATTAAGGGAAGAAATAACAAGAGCAGGACATCCAACAAATTTAGTAGTAGGATTATTGGCAGGTTCGGCAACAGAAAAAATATCCAAATATACTGGAATAGATAAAATGCCTCTTGTACCAAAAGATTTATCAAAAGGAGCAATAATGGGAGGTATAACAGAAAAATTAAGTTCAGGATTAACTGGTGCGGCGATGACTCGTAAAAGTATCTTGACTAATGTAGGAGCGGGTGCCGCTTCATATTTAGTAAGTGATGTAGTAGGAATTGGTGCTAAAGCAGGATTAGAAAAATTAGGTGCTGGAAAAGAAGGTGTAGATTTAGGCAGTAAATTATTAAGTAGTGCCGCTGGAGGTGCTACATATGGAGCATTTTTAGGAGGTGCTGAAGGTGCCGCAATAGGAGGAGGCATAGGAATAGTAGGAGGAGCGGCAGATTATGGATTAGAAAAATTAGGTGCTTCAAGTAAAACAGGTAAAACAGCAGAAGAATCAGTTGATGTGGCATTAGCAGGAGCAGGTATAGGAGCAACAATAGGAAGTGTAGTGCCTGGTGTAGGAACTGGTATAGGGGCATTAATTGGTGGGGGAATTGCCGAAGGAGGATATTGGTTACATAAATTATTTTAATTAAAAAAAAAATATTATAATATTTATAATGAAAACTCCAAATACATTCTTAATATATTTGAGTAGTGCAAACGCACAAGATGCTACAAAACCCTTTAATATGTTTTTTAATGTAGGTTCTGTAATGGGACAAGCACCTAATTTAGTCAATTTTGAAAAACAAGCATATTGTAAAATAAAATTAAGATATTTTTCTATTAAGAGAACAGCGGTAGAATTAGCAGGAAAATCAACATTATTAGTTAATATGATGATTCCACATCCAAACAGTTTAAGGTCTTCTACAGATGGCACTACTGTAACTTCTAATCTAATAGGAGTTGTTCCTACAAGTGTAACAGCATCTTCATATAGTAATAGTGAATATGATAATGATTATGTATATGTAGCAAATCCATTTCGAGGAGATATTAATATACAAATAGCAGACCAAGATAATGATTTATATTCAGGATTAGATAATACTATGCCTGTTGAAATGTTATTAGAAGTATGTTTTGATGATAATCCAGCAAGAGTAAATGATAATAGTGGTAGATTAAATACAAATATAATAGATTATAATTTAAATGGTGGATATACAGATTAATATAATGAAAAAATATTTAAAAACTCCAAACCTCCACAAACTCCATACTTTTTAAAATTTTATTTTTAAAATTTAAATTTTTTTTTATTTTTAAATTAAATTTTAATTTTATTTAATTAAATTTAATTTAATTTTTTACTTTAAATTTTTTTCTAATTAAATATTATAAAATGGAAAGTGATTCGATGACCCCCTCTGTTTTAAGATATAGCGACCAAATACCTCAAATGGCACCTCAAATGGATTTTAACTATAATGTTATGATTCCAAGTAATGGCAGCACTTTCTCGCCTAGTCAGGAAATTCGTATTCCGATAAATGTGCCCGCTGATTCATTTGCCGATATGAAAAGAGCATACATTAAATTTAAACTTAATAATACAACTGCTACTGTTCACGCTAGTAATGCTATGCAGTTAGACCCTACTGTTGGTGGTGCCGCAGTTATAGACACATTCAGAGTTGTTTCTGGAACGGGTGCTCTCCTTGAAGAAACCCAACACTACAACGCTCTCGCCTCTATAATGAGAATTAATCAGAATGAAGGTGTTAGAGCATCAAGAGGTTCAATAACAGAAGGTTCTTCTGCTGCCCCTTTAACTGCTAAATCTGTATCACAGATTGCTGGTTTTCCTGTTGCCGATGGTGTATTTGACAGGGTTTCAGTGCTTGCTGGTGAAAGTGTTATTCTATGTCACGAACCTGTATCAGCAGTATTTAATGCTGATAAATTAATGCCCTTTGGATACACACAGGGAACTTCATACATCTCTTTAACATTAGCAGATGTTAATGCCGCTATTAGTGCTTTCACTGTATTAAATACAGTCACCAGTTTAACTTGGACTGTTAGTGAAGTTGAACTTCATTTACCAGTTCTCCGACCTGGTGCTGAATTCGCCAATAATTTTAGAACTTTAATACAATCTGGATTACCTATTAATATTCACTCTGTGGGTTTCCAAAATTCTCAACAGAATATTGCCGCTGGTGCTTCTGGTATGAATACGATTACATTCTCTACTAGAAAACGAAGTGTTAAATCTGTAATGTGTGGATTAAGAATTAACTCTATGCTTACTAATCAGAAATGTGATAGTGCTTCTTGTTGGAAAAATAATGAAATAACGGAATACCAGTATTCTGTAGGAGGCAGACGTATACCAAGTGCGCCAATCAAAGTTGCTGCAGGAGGAGCGAATGGAAATAATGCTGATTTAGGCAGTGCTTATAATAATACTTTAATGGCACTAGGACATTATGATAGTAATTTAAGAGGTTCGTCTTCTACAAGAGCAACGAATTTCGGTCAGTATATGCAGTTGATTGCCGCTGATTTAACTGAAAGTTCTAAATGTGTCTTTGCTCTTGACCTTGAATCCTATGGTGAAGGCCTTTCAGGAATGAATCTTGCTGGCCAAGGACTTCCTCTAGTATTACACGCTAATTTTGCTGATAGTGCTGCCACTCGTGCTGGTCGTGATAATGCTATACTCGCTGATTTATATGTAGTGCACGATGTGATATTTACTCTTGACGGCGTGTCTGGCACGATGTCTGCCTCATCGTAAATACTAAAATAAAATATTATACTATAATATATGTTTTGGTGGTTATTTAATTCAAATACTAACGATGATTTAACTTTTGTAAATAATATGATTACATTCTATAATGAAAAATATAAAAGTATTGATAATCAAAATTTAGAAGAAGAACAAAAACAAATAAAAAAAAAACGAATTACAATTATTATAAATTGTTTAAAGTATTATTATAATATATAAATATGGAACTAGATAAAGAAATTATTTCTGTACTATGGAACTCTATTATGATATATAAGGACAGGTGTCTAAAACACCCTGAATTAAGTAATCATATTAAGACTGATAATGAATGTAAAGGTGAAGATGATTATGAATATTTTATAATGTTATATTTAATTCAGGCATTCACAAAAGAACATAATGGAGTTAAACTTATTCACGACAAACTCTTAAATGCTGGCATTAATAAAAAAAAAGTAAATAATTTTATTTACTCATTTTTAAAAATGAATCACAAAACTGAAAAAGGGATTTGGTCTTGGAATGAAATAGAAGAATATAATATACAATTTGATAAAATTAAACAAACTACTACAAAATATAAATTCTTCTAATTATTTTTTTTTATTTCTAAATAGTTTATTCTAGAAATTGTAATTGTTTAAAATTATAGCAAAATGTATTTTTAATTGGTTGATAATTATCAAAATTTTCATAATATTCTTCTAATCCATCATCACTACTATATAAATGTCTTATTATTTCCTTCAAACTCATAATATTATTATATCTTTCATATTCAAAATATCCTCCTTCTACAATTAAATTAACTACACTCATAACTTTTATTTTTCTAAACAGAAATAGTTTAATATAACGAATTATATCATCTGTATATTCCTTATATAAATTATGATGTCTATTATTAGTAATATGATAACTAGAAATAAATCTAAATTCTTCAACCTCTACATTACCAAGAGCAAGAGGGTCTGTTTTTTTTAATTTATTAATATAATCATTTACATCATCTAACGAGTCAAAATAATCTTCTTCATAACCATTTATATAAATTTTATATTGGGAACAACTTTTTGTTTCAAATAGATTTTTTGTAATTTTTTTCACCTTCACATAGTTATTCATATCCATACATTTTGGTTGGTTTTTTTTAGAGGACATTAAATTATATTTAAATAATATCAATTTTAAAAAACAATTTAAAAATGTTGATAGACTTTAAATTTATGAATTATAATTTTTTATTCACAATTATCTATTTCAGGAAGATTTTTTTTTACTTCTATAAACCTATGTAAGTCAATCCAAGTTAATACTTTTATTTCTATATTCAAAATATCAAAATTATTATTTTTTTTCATATTATCAATAAATTTATTTACTTCGTCTAAACTGTTACACTCTGCTAATGTTTCGCCCATATCCTTCATTTGAATACAATAATAATGTGAATCTATTTTTTTAATTAAAGTTTTTGTTATTTTTTTTACCTTAATACAATCATCAAGATTAGTAATAGAACTCATTTTCGTATTAAATAATGTCTAACAAAAACCAATTTTATTTTTAAATTTTAAAATTTTAAAAAATTTAAATGTATGAATAAAAAAAAAAAAAAATTTATTTTCTGGGCAAATGAATGCCGAAAACAGCGGAGGTTGTGGAGGTTTGGAGGTTTGGAT
>VMHT01112476.1_pt1 | contig 13437 bp, 13 predicted proteins | sample 4693611 | NCBI WGS metagenome assembly VMHT01 (sample SAMN12280063, study PRJNA550983) | marine metagenome | isolation source: seawater sampled from same location over 5 years 0.02-0.2 micron viral filtrate | place: USA: collected off the coast of southern California halfway between the port... ... | reverse complement strand
TCTTTTGAAAGGCTAACGCTTGTAGGAGTGCGTTGGTAGCTTTCAAAGAAGGCCGTTTTCGCTCAACTTGCCAGTGCCCGCAAGAACCACGGCGACGATGGACATCAACTTGATGAGGATGTTCAACGAAGGGCCAGAGGTGTCCTTGAATGGGTCGCCGATGGTGTCGCCGATAACGGCGGCGTCGTGAGCGGCATCGCCCTTCTTAGCGCCAGGAATGTGATCTTGCTCGATGGCTTTCTTGGCGTTGTCCCAAGCACCACCAGCGTTGGCCATGAAGAGGGCCATGAGCACTCCGGTGACAAGCGAACCAGCGAGCATTCCACCGAGAGCGGCGGTACCAAGCCCCATACCGATGACGAGCGGTGCAAGGATGGGAACCACACCAGGTCCGACCATCTCTCGAAGGGCGGCCTTGGTGGAAATGTCAACACAGGTTTGTGAGTCGGGCTTCACGCCTTCTTTTCCTTCAAGAAGTCCTGGGATTTCCTTGAATTGACGGCGGATTTCAACAACCATGTCGCCAGCAGCCTTGCCAACGGAAGTCATGGTCATGGCGGCGACGACAAAGGGTAGACCTCCACCAATCAACAGACCGATGACCACACGAGGAGTGGTCAAATCCAGAGCCACGCCACCAACAGCGGTGGTGTAAGCTGCGAAGAGAGCAAGGGCGGTCAAAGCAGCGGAGCCGATTGCGAAGCCCTTTCCAACGGCAGCGGTGGTGTTTCCAATCGAGTCAAGTTCGTCAGTGATGGCACGAACGTCATCTCCAAGTCCACTCATTTCTGCAATTCCGCCGGCATTGTCTGCAACCGGTCCGTAGGCGTCGACGGTCATGGTGACGCCAACCGTAGCGAGCATACCCATGGCCGCCATGGCGATGCAGTAGAGGCCGTAGGAATTCTCAGCACCGATGCTGGAGCCGAACTCGCTGGCACCGAGGATACCTGCTGCAATCAGGACAATGGGGATGAAGGTTGACATCATTCCAACAGACAGACCAGCGATAGCGTTGGTGGCAGGTCCTGTTTTGGACATTTCACCGATGTGAGGGATGGCCTTGGTTTTGATACCAAAGACGGGTTCAATACCCGTGTAGTATTCGGTGACCAGTCCGATGAGAATACCAACAATGCTTCCTAGAACCACTGCATGCATGACGGCCATGTCTACAGCAATCAACTCAGCACTGATGGCACCGTAGCCACCGGCCCAAAAGAGAATGGCACCGATGAAGGTCGTGTTTCGTAGGGCGGCAGCGGGGTCGCTTCCGTTCTTGAGGAAGGTCATGGAGAACACGCCGATAACTGAGGCAATGTAGCCAATCAAACCGAGAAGAATGGGCATCAAGACATAATCTGGTGCAATGTTCTTGCCGTCAACGGCAACGAATTCATTGGCGATGACCATGGCAGCGATGATGGAACCCACGAAGGATTCGAAGATATCTGCTCCCATACCAGCGACGTCGCCAACGTTGTCGCCAACGTTGTCGGCAATAACACCGGGGTTTCGAGGATCGTCTTCTGGAATACCAGCTTCAACTTTACCAACAAGGTCAGCGCCGACGTCAGCGGCCTTGGTGTAGATGCCTCCTCCCACACGTGCGAAGAGGGCGATTGAAGATGCACCCATACCAAATCCAGCAGCGGCTGAAATGACGTTCATGCCGCCGTCGGCGTTGGTTTCACCTGCACCGAGCCAAAAGGCAACCAAAGAAATCCCGAGGAGGCCAAGACCGCCCACGGAGAGTCCCATGACGGCGCCTCCGTTGTAGGATACAGCAAGAGCGCCTGCTTGACCATCGGTCTTGGCGGCCATGGCAGTTCGGCCATTGGCCGAGGTTGCAGCACGCATGCCAGAGAAGCCAGCAAGGACGGAGGTCAAAGCACCTGCAAAGAAGGCAAGGGTTGTCTCAATTTCATAATCGTTCAGCCAGAAGAGCAAACCTCCGACAGCGACACAGAACACAGCAAGGACGCGGTATTCTGCGAAGAGGAAGGCCATGGCCCCTTTCTGAATTTCATCGGTAATATCGGCAACGGTTTCGTTGTCAATCTTTACTTTGTTCACTTGTTGGTAGAGCATGAACGCAATGACCAATCCAATGGCCCCTGCGGCTGCCGAAATCAATGCAATATTTTCCATCATCAATAAACACCTATTGCCTCGGCCACTTGAGAACCCTTGATAAGCCGTTCCCACCAAAAATAACGACTCCAGCAGGTTTTGAGGGGCCTGCATCAACACCAAGCCCCCACCGGAAGAATTTGGGCAATCGTTCAAAGAGGAGGAACCGCTGGAAGAAAGCATGAGCATCACAGCCGAGGAAATCCTCGCTGAAATTGGACCCGTTCAAGAGGTCCTCGATGAGCATGACGGAGTCGTCAATGTCATCGATACCGCTGACGGTAACATCATGCTTTCTCTTGACGGTGGTTGCAATGGGTGTTCATCAACGCCGATGACCGCCATGCAAATTTACTACTCACTGAAGAAACTTGACCACGTCAACGATGTCATCTTTGTCAACGGTGAGCTCCCGGAGTACATGCGGACCTTTATCGACCAAAAAATGGCCAAGGAAAGCGCCAACAATACCGATACCGACGAGAGTGAACCTCAAGGTGAAATTGTCTGATCATTCCTCTTCTTCGGAGAGTTGGTCATCATACCATCCTTCTAAGTGGTCGATTCTTGCTTGATCAAGCCCAAGTGTCTTGGCCTGTAGAACGAGGAACTTCCGTTCCTCGGCCGTGATGATTTTATCTTCCATGGCAATTTCATAGGCTTCAAGATAACTTTTTTCACCAGCCGTAAACGCTTCTGGCATGAGGACCGATGAAAAGTTCTGAATGGCTCCAAAAATAGGTTTCCGCAGAACCACCAACGGAACACCAACAATGAATCCTGCCATGAGGCCACCACCGGGAATCACGCTTTCAATCAGTTCAGAAGTGATGACGAGGGCGATGCCTCCTGCGGTAGCAAAAAGGGCTGTGCTAAATGTTCGCCGCAATTGTTCATCAATACCAAGAATTTCATTCTTGAGAATAGCATATGTGAACATGAAACCTTCGAGCATACCCGTCAGAAGAATGCTAAACAAGAATCCGTAGAACAACAACAGATACATGAACACCACACCTTCTCCTTCTGTGTCGATGATGGTCGTCACATCTGCGAGGTTGAAATCACCAAATCGGATGGCCATGAAGACGATGCAGAACACCATCGTTCCCTTGATGATTGCTTTACCAGCAAAGCCAAGGAACAATGAACGTGCTTCAATGGCTTCATTTTCACGACCCGGTTCTTCGCTGAACCGTTTCCATCCTGCCCGCATGAACAACATCGCTATGGTGGCTGAAAAGACCGGCGAAATCAGCAAGATCTTCCCGATGGTTGATGAGCCCGGAACAAAGAATGAGTAGGGGACATAACTGGTCTCATCGGCCTCTCCGCACGAGGCGGTGATCGGTTCCGAGTCAGCGTACGAGATAACCCGTGCCGGCCCACCTTCTGAACCTTCTTCGCATTCCACATAGTACGCCCCACCAACGGTACCGACGATACCGTTTGCTGAAACAAGAGCGGTGATGATGATACCTGCGACAAGGGGTAGGAACCACCACAAGTTGTTTCGAATACGGGGGTGAGCCATGAATTCTAATTTCTTTGGAGGATAAAAGGAGACGGTTGAAATGTACATCAAGATGCACATAATGGAACAGAAATACCACCCCACCCTGTAATAGGAAATCCATTCAACAAAACCAGCAGACCCCTGAAACGGATAGGCATTGTACCAATTTGAGACAACCCTGTATGCTTCAGCAAGTAAAAGAACAAACATGAACCTGTTTTCCGGGTTCTTTGGCCTTGCCTTGATGATGAGAATGGCAAGGCTGACCAAAAATATGAACGTGATAGCGGACAACACCCCGTAGATGTAGTTGACGCCCAGAACATTGCCTGTGGAAAGGTCAATGGTTCGAATCGTTCGCAGATAATACGGAATGATTGGACCGACATCTGCCATGGGTCACGCTCGCTATGACCGTCAATAGAGATTCCCCTTCCTTCTTCAATGCCAAGGTGGGTGATGAAAAGAACATCCGAAGGAAGAAAAAAAAGTTTCATTCCTCTTCAGATTGACGCTTGATGCTGTGGGGGTTGGCTCCGAAAGAGACGTTCTCGCCTTTGATGTTCATTCGCGCTGAAATAGCGAGGATGATGCAGAACAGAGCCAGAGGACGAGGCAGGTAGTCAGAACCCCACAACTCACCTCCCAAACTCGGCAGCATCCATAACACAGCGGCAGCGGCGATCAATAAACCAAAAATGAGGTTCTGAACGATGTTTTCCGCCGTGGGGGAACGCGAAAATGTGGCGATGAAGGTAAACAGAATCGCTGAAGAGGCGCACAGTATCTCTGCGATGACCTCGACCAGTCCTGCATCCACCATGTTGAGCCGAATCGTCCTGCGTTCTTGAACATGGGGGCGAGAGCGAACCTTTGTTTAGGGTGGTCAGCCTCTTCTTCCTATGGCAGGTGGTTCTTTTGCACTTCCAAAACCGCGACCATCCGGGCCACCGTTTTTCTCCCGCAATCAAGTGGCCAACGTTTTGCATCAGGTAGCCGTCTTGTTGGAATTGAAAGGCGCCAACGTGTTCCGTGTACGCTCTTACCAGAATGCCAGCCGCATGCTTGGAAGTCTGACCGAAGACTTGGGCGAACTCGTCGCCAGTGGCGACATCTACGACATGAAGGGGATTGGAAAAGGACTTGGGAGCGCCCTGACCCAAGCGATCTCTGAAGGCCGGTGGCCAGACGATTGGGTGGAACTTCACACCAATACTCCACCCGGACTCATCGAGATGCTCGGTATACCTGGGCTCGGCCCGAAGCGGATCAAGTTGATGGCCGACGAGTTGGGCGTGGATTCAGTCGCTGGACTCAAAGAGGCAGCGCAGAACAATCAAATCGCACCGATGAAGGGATTCGGTGCAAAATCCCAACAGCGAATGTTGGATGGAATTGAACTGCTTTCAAGGTTCAGGGCTCGGCGACGCCTCGACATTGGACTGCGGTATGGCGAAGCATTTCAACGAAGGATTGCCGGCATCGAGGGCGTTCACCGAGCCACCTTGGCTGGAAGCGCTCGCCGTAGAAAAGACACGATCGGTGACCTTGACGTGGTGGTTGCTGTGGACGAAAGTGACCATGAAAAGGTGGCCAATGCCATCCTCAACCTCCCCGGTATCGCTGATGTAAAAGGAGCGGGCGACTCCAAAATCAGCCTCATCCTGGATACATCCATCTTCGATGACTCATTCACCGTGGGCCACATCGACCCAAATGTACTGGATGCCATTGGAGGAGACGACTATGAGCAATTGGAAGCCACTGGCACCATTGACGCACAGGTCCGCTTGGTCCCGCAACGCGTCGAACCGTTCACATTGGCTTACTTCACAGGAAGCAAAGAGCACAACATTGCGATGCGGCAGCGGGCCATCGACCGAGGCTTGCGGCTGAACGAATTCGGACTTATTCCCGAAGACAAGGCTGGAGAACTCAAAGGCATGGATGCTGCCGCCTTTTCGTTGACGGCCACCGACGAAGCGGCCATTTACGCCCATCTGGACTTGGCCTACGTTCCACCCGAGCTTCGGGAAGACATGGGTGAAGTGGAAGCGGCACAGAATGGCGCCTTACCCACGCTGATCGAGACCAGCCACATCAAAGGCGCCCTCCACAATCACACCACGCTTTCAGACGGTGAAGCCAGTTTGGAAATGATGGCAGACACTGCTCGGAAAATGGGATGGAACTGGTTGGGAATCGCCGACCACTCACCGACCCTCAAAATTGCCAATGGGGCGAGTGCAGACGACCTCCTTCAGCAAGGTCGCACCATCAAGCAATACAACGCTGACTGGGCCAATGATGGCGTGGATTTCCGACTCTTTCACGGGGTTGAATCTGACATCCTCGAAGGCGGGAAACTTGACCATCCCGATGATGTACTGGCCGAACTCGATTACGTGGTGGCCAGCGTTCACGCCATGACCAAGTGGCGCGGTCGGGACGAATTGGAAAACACCGAGGAGTTGATGAGGGTCATCGACCATCCGGCCACCAACGTCCTGGGCCATCCAACCGGTCGCATTTTACAGGGGCGTGAAGGGTACGAAGTGGACCTGTTTGCCGTCCTTGAGCACATGGCAGAACACAACGAAGAGGGGCGGCTCAAGGCCATTGAACTCAACGCAAGCCCTTACCGGCTTGACCTCGATTGGCGGTTATGCAAACACGCCAAAGGCTTGGGCGTCCCGGTCGCTATCAACCCTGACGCCCATTCCATCCGGGGCCTCAGCGATATCGCCTACGGCGTTATGACCGCCCGCAAAGGATGGATAGAACCTCACGACACCCTCAACAACCTCACTGGAGTTGAACTTGAGGAACGAATGCGGGGTTAAGTGGAAAGCACACCTTCTTGACTCACCTCTTCTTCGTCAACACATGCGCACGCTTCGTACCATCATCATGGGAAGCATGATGATCATCCCCGGCCTTGTCCTCGGCCTAGTCGTTTGGTACATCCTCGGCAAGCCGATGGACAACGGCAGTCCAGGCGTCATTTTGGCCTGCAACGCCATCCCGCTTGCCTCGGTGCTGGCTGGCATCTACTTTGGATGGCAAACCGGTGAAGAATACAGCGCCACCTACGAAGGATGAGTGGTGTTGTGAAGCGGCAAGACAAGGCCGACATCATCGTTGAGCAACTCCAGAAACTCTACCCCGTGATCCCCATTCCACTTGACCACAGCAATCCGTTCGAGTTGTTGGTCGCCGTGCTCATGAGTGCCCAGACCACCGATTTGAAAGTGAACGAGGTCACGCCTGCCCTTTTCGCCAAAGCCAACTCAGCCGAAGCCATGACCGCCCTGGAGGTGGACACCATCCTTTCAGACATCCGTCAAGTGGGACTCGCTCCAACCAAAGCAAAGAACATCAAGCGACTTTCTGAATTGCTCGTAGAGCGACACGATGGCGAGGTCCCCGCATCGTTTGAAGACCTTGAAGCCCTTCCCGGGGTGGGCCACAAAACAGCCTCGGTCGTGATGGCCCAGGCCTTTGGTGTACCAGCATTCCCGGTCGACACCCACATTCACCGATTAGCCGCTCGTTGGGGCTTATCCAACGGGACAACCGTGGAAAAAACCGAAAACGATCTCAAGGCCGTGTTCCCACGTGATTACTGGAACGACCTCCATTTGCAAATCATTTTCTTTGGTCGAGAATACTGCCCTGCACGCTACCACGACCTTACAACGTGCCCCATCTGCTCATGGGCCGCAACGAAAAAGCGAATCCGAGAAGAGATGAAACGCTGACCTCAGAAGAGGGAGAAGCCACGACCAACGATGCTCGTGATCATCACCACGCCTGCTAGCATCATAGTGATGCGAACAGCGACATGTTGGTTGCCGTCCTCATGCGATTCACGGAAGAAGGTGTACCCGAGCATGACAATAGCACCGGTTTGAAGGATGGTGGAAAAGGCACCAAAGAGTGCAACTTGGCCATCATAGCTGTCTACGTCATCGAGGTATTGGTCCGCTTCTTTTTCATCCGTAAGGTCGTAATCGGTGACGTTTGGTACAGAAGAAGACAACGGGAACTGTGCAAACACGGCTGAAAACACAAGAAGAATCATGCCGATCATCAACCACTTCTGGAAGGAGTACATGCTCCCTTTTGCCATGGTTCCCGCAGGTGGCTGATAGGGAGAAGCGGCGGCTTGAGGAGGAGGAAGTGGAGCTTGCATGAACATTACTTAGCCGAGTGGGAGTATGAATGTTCCCGCCTATCAGACACTGAAGATGCTGCTTGACTGTTCAAGGACGATGGCAGTGAAGAGCGAGGCCAAACCCGCCACCCAAGTGAGTTGGATCATCTGCCCGATGGCACTCGTCCTGGTACCACCGCGCAGCCGTGTTGCAATGGATGAAACAGCTATCACTTGCATCAGAATCAAGAGTGAAATGATGATCTTGAACATTCGAATGTTATCGTCAACCGACGATGCATCTTCCATCACCGGCAAAGCTACGCCCCCAGCAAATTCAGAGAGAGCACCAACTTCGGTCTCGACCAGACCCGAGGCAACACCTGCAATGGCTTCACCGAGTTGCAGGACGATGGATGTGGTGACGTTGAGGGAAGCAACGCTGGAAATCAACAAACCGAGCGCCACACCCCACATTGTGTTGGCTGAAAGCGAACGGCGGTTTCTGAGGGAAAGCAAATTTCCGACGCTGCGGGACACCATTTCTGCGGTGCCGGCTGGCTGACCAGATGATTGTGAACCTTCGATGTAAATGCGGGTGTAGCGTGAAATTACCGCAGAGTTGGTGTCGGCGGTGAAGTAATCCCAAGCCCTGTCAGAATCAATTCGGGTTGAGAGACGCTTTTCGAGGCGGTCGATTGAATTGTCAAGCATACCAAAATCAATGCCTCGCAAGGCCTTGATGGTCGCCGAGGGTTCGGACGAACGCGCCTGGGCCGTCCCACCAAGAGCACGAATGAAGTCAGGGTATGTCTCATCGCGACGTTGAATTTGATTTTCCTCTCGCCGCACCATGAAGGCTGGAATCATCAAGGGTGAGAAGGGCAAGACAATGAACAACAATCCGAACTTATCCCACTGAGTGGTGATGATGTCCCACGTCCAAATTAATGCGAGGGTTGACAAGACCACCAAGCCGATTGTAATCACTCCTGAGAGCAACAAGGACCGCCGGAAATTGATGCGGAAGGGCGTGTCCATCTCATCACGTGCAAACGTCGTATCTTTGGGAATGGTGGCACGGAATGCGAAGACTGCACCGACTTGAATGAACATAAAGACAAGAGAGGCGAGCAGCAGATAACGCAGTCGACTCGCCACTTCAATGGGTGTATCGTCGACGCCCCCCACCTCAAACAACACCAGGTGAATACCTGCGATGACCAAACCAAACAACCCTGCGGTCGTCAAGGAGACATAGATCTCCTTGAGTGCGTCAACCGATTCGAGCCGTGTGTCGTAGAGTGTATTGTATTGCTCGGCGACGGTTTCCTGTTCCGAGCGCATGAATTCATCAATGGGCTGACCTGCTTCAATGGAAAACGCCATGCGATCGAGGAAATCCGACCAGAGCGGACTTGGGCTCTGGTGAGCCACGATACGAGCCGCCTCAGGCAAGGATGTGTGCCATTTTTCGACCAAGGTCTCAATGCGTTTTACTTCGGAAGCCAACTCACCGTAGTCTCGCATTTGTTTGAGAATATCAAAAATCGACTGAGCACCCACCTCCCCAATGGAAAGAATGCCCATGCGCGTGATGAACATGTGCATTTCTTCTTCAATCAGCGTTGCAGAGCGCTGGACTTCGAGGACAGGGAACACCACAGCGCCAGCCGCCGACATCAGCGTGAGCATGAGGACAAAGAGAACACCGGTGAACCCTGCAAAGAGCGCACCATCTGCCAAACCCCCGGTCAGGAAGACCAGTACAATGGAGATGAAAAACGTCGCCACCACGATGGGAGCGACGTAAAAAGACAGAAAACGCGGAACCGGCATTTCAAGACGTCGAAGGGCAATTTGCCAAGTCGGCATGCGCTCCATGTCTCATCATCCTCAGTTGTGATTAATCCCGACCCACGTGTCAATGGCTCGGCTAAAGTGGTCCCAGCCGTTTGAATAGTAGAGGCCGAGAAGGTCGAAGACATCATCATAATGCGTCAAGTCTCGGTCTGCCATACGCTGAATGGCCTCAGCACGGCGAAGCATTTCGTCGTAGATATCACGCTTGTTGGCGAAGCCGGCCATGGCAGCAATCTTGTTTTCCAACAGGTGGGATTGGAACATACCACGGAAGTAGTGCTTGTCTTTGACAGGATCCCACTCAAACATACCACGGGTCAAGACACCGTCGCTGTGCTTGTTGTAGCCGATGACCTCATCAATTCCGGTGATACGTCGGGCGATACCGCCGCCTGGCGCCTCGACCACTTCTTGGAAGATAGCGAAGTTGAGGTTGTCAAAGAAACGAATGGGCACGTTGATCGGGTCACCGGTGAAACGTTGAATCATCTTCACGATGGAGGAGGCGTGGAAGGTAGCAATGACGGGGTGGCCGGTCTGCATGGCTTGGAAGGCCGTAGCGCCTTCCACACCACGAATCTCACCGATGATGATGTATCGTGGACGGCTTCGCAGAGCAGCCTTCAAGAGGTCGAACATTTCCACACGAGAGTCCTCGTTCTTGGCATCACGTGTGACCAAACGCTGCCATATCTTGTGGCGCACTTTCACCTCAGGTGTGTCTTCTGCCGAATAGATCTTGACGTTGTGGTCGATGAACGGGAGAATCGCATTCAGTGTTGTGGTCTTACCAGAAGCGGTCTCACCAGAAACGAGAACAGACATGCCGTATTCAAGACAAATCCAAATGTAAGCAGCTTGTTGGGCAGACATCGTACCCCATTGGATGAGTTGAATCACAGAGATGGTTTCCTCTGCGAATTTACGGATGGTAAACGATGGCCCGAGCATGGAGACGTCGTCTGAGAAAATGATGTTGATACGGGAGCCATCGAGGAGCACGCCGTCAATGATCGGCTTGTTGTCCGAGACCGGTCGGCCAATACGTTCGGACATCGCCCGAAGATACCGAGAGAGCAATTCCCGTTCTCTGAAACGAATGTTCGAGGTGACCATTCCAAACACCTTGTGGTCCATGTGAATGTGTTTCAGACCCACTGAGTGAATGTCTTCCAACATCTCATCGGACAGCAACGGTTCCAGCGGACCGTTGCGAATCAAGTCGCGAACCACCACATAGCTCAATCGCTCGCGCTGGGTAGAAGTGACGGTCAATCGTTTGTCATCCATGCCCACCATCTCCCAAAGTCGGCCTTGCCGGCGAACGAGATTGCTGGCTTCAGTGTCCAATATGGTGTAGCGATCAATCATCTGTTGGAGAATGTTTTCAAATTCGTTGTCAGTGGTAAATGAGGGGGCAGTGGGCGCTTCTTGGAGCAAGGTTTCAACAAGTTCTCGACGAATGTTTTCTTCCTCTTCAGTCAATTGGGGTTCAAGACCGAACCACATGACAGTCCCTCCGCCGTCATCATCTGCCGGGGGTTCGTAGATGTGGACGAAAATCGGTTCGCGCGTGACGTAGATGAGGTTCAGTGGACGCTGTTTTTTGGCATCTCTGTCAAGTGGGCCGTAGTAAATCGGGCGAGAGCCATAGCGCATCTCAAAGTCTCGTACCCATTCCGCAACGTGGGGATAGGCCGCCATGACGCCATTCAGGTCGCCCTTTGCAAAACGGGGTTCTTCAGCCATCCTTGTCCTCTCCTCAGCTCACCGCTGTAATGTCGACAATGAAGCCCATGCCGGGTTCAACACGCCAGCCAACGGATGTTTGAATCGGGCCGGCAGCACGTAGGAAGCGAGTAATGACGATGCTTCGTTTCAATTCTCCACCGATGAGAACGTTGTCTAAATCAAGAACCACTTCAGCAGAGGCGCGAAGGGTGTGGAGCAGTTGGCTGTCCATTTCTTCGGGATCAGCGCACAGCATGAAGGAGCGGCCATCGGACGCAATCTTGCGTAGTTGTTGAATCAGGGCAAAGTGGTCTGCTCGGGTCCCACCTTCTGGCATGAGTGAACTGGCAGAATCCAGCACGATCACGTCAGCAGCGGGGATGGCAGGGCTGTTGAGCACCTCACTCAACGTAACATCTTGGCGAGCATCGGCAACCGTTCCGTAACGGCTCAAAACCATCACTTGACCCTCACGAATGGCGTCGGTCATCCCGTATCCGATGCTTTCCATTTGCTCAATCCAGCCACGGGTGGTCAATTCGGTGGTGATGACAAGCACCTTCACACCGTTGTGGACCATACCGTGAATCAATCGCTGAGCGATAAGTGATTTTCCAGCACCCACCTTTCCTTGGAGAAGGTAAAGCGAGCGATTCGGCATTCGTAGTCCCATTGAGTCGGCTAGGGAGTCGGTTTCAACTTCAAACGGGAAACCATCCTCTACCGGCTTATGGGCCGTCATGAACGGATTTTCATCAGGCGAAAGCATTCAATCTCACCTCCCCATCGGCCACCGCTGAGTGCGTGTAGCCGTTGACTCGTTCGGAAACTCCGATGAAATACACCGAAACATCATCGCCGTCCGAAAATGACCAACTGGTATCGGTTAAGACGATGGCTAACAGATAGCCAGGGTTCCAATCGGTTCCACTGGGTTGAACGGATGCTGAGGTTGAGGTCGGCGCTTCTCCATTGATGAGCACTTCGTAATTGGCGGTATCAAGGTCAAATTTACCCGTGTTCACGAAGTACAGCGTGATGGTGCTGGCGGTCGTGTTGTGAGCCACCATTGCCGGGTCGCCTGCAAGAGCTACGCTCACATCGTCCTTGTCGGAGGATGCACGTTCATTGATTTGGACCACACGTAGAGCGTCGCCCCATTCCGAGATGAGAACGGCGCTAGCACCGCCTGAAATCAGCAATGCCGTGACGAGCATGATCATCGAAGAAGTACCTCCGTCCGCCATACCATCACCACAATCCGTGTCCAACCGTTGTTGAACCTACCGTAAGGGCCAGTCGTTCGCCTGCCTCAAAACCGGTGTCAAACCAGTTGAGCGACAAGGTTTCTCCAGAGAACCAGAGATCCGAGTTAATCGATGAGGTGTAAACCGTCGAGAAAGGCGTCGGGTCTTTTCCATCTGTAAACAGCCACATGTCATCGTGATCGATGGTTGTGGAGCCGGTGTTGGTCAGGTTGGCGTACACCACGGTTCCTCGCACAGGCGTCAAACTCGCCGGAGTTGACGGCGTTCCACCACCGTTCACGACAAGGGTTGGGAGCGATGAGTAATTTCCGTGGCTGGTGATGGCCACGGAAGTTATGGCTCCCGAACTGTTGATCGTGTAGGTGGCTGAAAATCCGCCGTTCCCGCTTGAGGCTTCAATCGTGCCTCCGCTGCTGTATCCCAATCCACCGCTGTTGATGGTGACATCGACCATGGCGCCAGTGAAAATCACCGCGTCGTCGATGGTGAAGGTTGGTATGGGCTCGTCTGCTTCCTCGATTCGGTCTACACCGGAATCGATTTGCAAAGAAATGGCCTGATAGGCCATTGAAAAGACCACCAGCATCGAAATGCCGATGATCAATCCTCCTACACCAACCGAAGCACCCATGTCACTCTTCTCCTCGTAGCATGTGGAGTTGTCGCCATGAAGAGACCAAGGCCGAGAACACCAACAGTTGTCGGTGAGGCAGATGGTCTTCCAAGGCGGTCTCTGGGTCGCCGGGTTCCGCAAGTTGAACGATCGCAAG
>VMHT01040866.1_pt1 | contig 13438 bp, 20 predicted proteins | sample 4693611 | NCBI WGS metagenome assembly VMHT01 (sample SAMN12280063, study PRJNA550983) | marine metagenome | isolation source: seawater sampled from same location over 5 years 0.02-0.2 micron viral filtrate | place: USA: collected off the coast of southern California halfway between the port... ... | reverse complement strand
TGAAGTTTTAGGCTGTGAACCAGAGCCAAAGAAACTTGAAGCAGCAGTACAAAATGCAACACCAGAACAATTAGCAGAACTAAAGAAAATAGATAAAGACTTTGAAATAAAAATGAAAGAATTAGATGTCGATTTGTATGCTTTAGAAACTGCTGATATCCAAGATGCTAGAGACTCATTTAGAGAAGATTGGACTCCAAAAGTATTTGGGTTAATCTCATTATTAGCATTTGTTGGATATATTTTTACAGTCACAATTTTACCTCCAGATCAAAACTCAGATACGATAGTCAGTCTTGTGCTTGGGTATCTTGGCGGTCTAGTGTCAGGGATATCTAGCTTTTATTTTGGAGCATCAAATAAAGAAGAAAAACAATAGGTTACAAAGTAAACATAAGAAAATACATAGTACAATTTCTAGTCTTGTAACCCTTTAAAAACAAAAGAAAACACCAGCAATTCAATCTTAAATTTATAAAAATAAGTTAGTTGTATCGGTGTTTTTTCAAGATTAGTTTTGGTGATCTTAATACAAAAGATTTGACATGTGACGAAAAAAATGTAATCTAGTAACCATAAACATACAGAAAGCGATCAAGCTTTTCTATAAAAACAGACCAATAGATTCCTAATCTTGAGGTCGTAGGTTCAAATCCTACTCGGGGTACTCCCATTTTTATAGGTAAAAGGTTGCAAGATTTTTTCCGCTTTCTACATGTAATAAATAGGGAGAGATAAAAAATGAAGCAAAACAATTATGGCGACCTTCTAGGATTCAATTAATGGAGGCGACCTAAAGTGAAAATAAAAATACAAGACTTTTACATCAAACATAATGCGATGCTTTGGAATAAATCTTGTGAACAACACAGAGTAGAAAACACAAGAAAGATAAAACGATTCTTTGAATATCAAGACATAGCAAACAGATACATTGACGAGGTAAAAGAAATTGATGTCGATTTATTCATACATCACATAAATACTGTAGACGGTTTAGCAGACTCGACATGTAATAGATACATTGCTGCGATATCTGGATTCTTTAAACTTGCAGTTAAATATGGGTACATCAAAGAACCTTTGAAGATTAAGCAAACTAGAGAGATACAAACTAGACCAAGATTCTTTACAGATGAGGAAATCAATAAAGTAAATCAAATATTAGACAACAGCCGTCATCCTTACGTTAAACATTTCTTTACTCTTGGTTTAGAAACAGGAATGCGAAAAGGAGAAATACTATCTATTGGTTTAGATAAAGAAGAATGTAAAGAACAGAATAAAACTTATGGTGTTATATCTAAAGATCGCAAGATAGTACATCTGTATCAAACTAAAAACGGACATGAACGTATAGTCCCGATTAATAAGTACGCTAATGACGCATTAATTTCGCTACGAGATAAACCTAGTCTATTTTATACACAGAAAAGTTTTTACAACACATGGAGAAAAGCTAAAGAGGATGCTGTAGGTAATGATGATAATTTTGTCTTCCATGTAACTAGACATACATGTGCTACCACATTAGCCAATGATCATGGTGTACCTACAGTTTTGATTGCTGAGATATTAGGACATAGATCAATGGATACAACTAAAAGATATGTTCATGGGAAGCAGGAAAATTTATCTGCGATTATGAATCAGTTAGGAGGAATTTCAAACAATAGAGGAGAGAAAGACAATGCGATTAATCAATGAAAAAGAGCAAATCTTGATTATGACAAGTAACCATGATATAAAAAAAGAACATTCTAAAGGGAGAGGTAAAGAAGATATGTTCAAACATAAGCAAGCATATCGTCTACAAATGTTACGAAGGAAACATGGATTAACTACAAGGAAACTTGCAGAAAAATTAGGTGTTTCAAACGGTATTGTTAGTAGATGGTGTAGGGGAGAGGCATACCCAACAAGAAAACATGTCAGAGTGATCTGTGAATATTTTAAAGTTGAGCCTGCATGGTTAATATACGGTATTGACGACAAGCCACAAGAAAACGATTTAAGTTTTGTATACGAAAGTCTCAATGATAAAAATAAAGATAGTTTACTAGATATTGCTAAAGCACTTCTAAACGCACAGATAAATTACCATAAAACAGGGATAGACGAGGAGATTAGTAATGGGACTAATGGTGACAAAGAAGGATAGGTGTAGGGAGAAAATTAAAGATGCTCAAAAGTATTTTGTAAAAATAGTAAGTGAGTTTATTTATAACGATGAACCTGTTTTTGTTGTGAATAAAAAAAGAGAGATAAGATTATCAGGTAACACAAAGAGACATATAGACAAGCTGAACCAAGATAAAGAAAAATGGCTACAAGAGATATTTGAAGATGAGCTTGATATTGTAGTGCAAGATTGGATTAAAACAAGAGCGTCTTATAATGAAGATCTTGAACACCCATCATCTCAAATGAAAAACTTTTTAGCATGGCAGAAAGTGGGTATTTTGTACCTCTACATAATTGATGGTAAAGAATCTTATATTGATGTTGTACCTCATGAACATGTCGAATCATTTGTATATTGGGCTAAACTGGCAACTCGTTTTATTGACTGTAGGCATTACCCAAAAGTAAAGCATTATTTCAATGATGACACTAATGAAAGGTACGTCAAATCACCGAATAACAAAGATATTCTGGGCGATTTAGAGATTGCTATTGGCGATTATGACGAAGGTTCTGGATTTCCACGTTATGTGAACTACCACAACAACATAGTCACGACAAAAGCAACAATAGAATGATACCTTACATGTTCTAACGTATAGCCGTTCACCTACTTATGAATACATAGGTGTTCGGCTTTTTTGTGCCTGTAACGGACACTTTGAGTAACCAAATAGTAATTATGGTGATCCTTTAGGAGGGGAATCTATGGAGAACATTATGAAAAAAAGTAATGTGATTGATGAAGTTTTGAGAGAAAGAAAGATGCTTGAAAGAGGTAAAGACAGGTATCTTAAGAGATACTTAGGAGACGATGGGCAATTAGACAAAAGAAGGTCTAGTCATAATAACCCTCATAATATAATTAAAGGAGCTTTGTCTAAAGTATCTAAAGATATCCAAGAAAGCATAGAAAAAGAGAAAACTAAAGAAGGTGGTAGACCGTCAAGATGGTATTCAGAGATGAAGGATTTGGATGTCGATATCTTAGCTTACTTAGGTTTAGTTACATGTTTTGAAGCTGTAACTCAAAGTCTTTCCCATACTTCATGTATTGTTAAGATAGCTGAAAGAGTAGAAAGAGAAATATGGTCTAAAGAATTAAGAGATTTTGATAGCAACTTACCTAAAGAAGACAGATTTCTAAAAGGTGTTGTCGATAAAGTAACTAAAGAACACTCATCAGAAAAATACAGAAAGAACGCTTTGAGTGCTATAGCTAGGAAAAAAGGATTTAAATCTAAGTTTAAAGAAAGATGGAAAGGTAAAGATAAGATACCTTTTGCTGAACCTGTAATCAATGCTGTCTTACGAACATCAGGTGTCTTTGAGATATGGGAAAAGTCTATACCTAAGAAGACACATAAGATGGTCGGGTTAACTTATGAAGCAAGACAGATGCTAGATAAGATGGATTTCGATTCTATGTGGAACGAACCCATGTTAGCACCTATAACTTATAAACCTATTGCATGGGAATCTATAGATACTGGTTGTTATAAAGATGATGTAGTAGCTAGTTTTGTACCTTTAGTCCGTGCTGCAAACTCACAACAAAGACAAGCGATAAGACACCAGTTAAAACTTAAGAAACTAGCAGGTGAAACTCCAGATTACATCAAAGCCCTTAATGCTATCCAAGATACCCCTCTTACGATTAATACATTTATGTTGGAGGTCGTAAACTTTTGTTGGGAGTCAGGAGAGCTTGTCGATAAATTCCCAAGAAAGGAATACTACGAATACCCTGATAGACCTGAGAACTATGATGAGTTATCAGATGAAGAAAAGAAAGGGTGGCGATTGAAGTGTAAAGAACGCATGATTAAAAACAGAGAAGTAGATGGTGCTAGGGCAGTATTTGATCAAGACATCCGTACTGCTAGAGAACTAAGCGAATACGAGGAATTTTATTTACCGTGGAATCTATGTTTCCGTGGTCGTTGCTACCCTGTACCATTTTTTAATTACCATCGTGACTCACATGTTAAATCATTATTTTTATTTAGAAACAAACAGAAAGTAACTAGCGATGGGTTTAACTGGCTGTGCATCCATATAGCAAACGTAGGTGACTTTGATCGTATATCAAAAGCATCATTAGATGACAGGTTAAAATGGGCTGTAGATAACCAAGAGATGATCTATGATTGTGGTCGAGATTTTATTACCAACATAGATAAATGGAAATCTGCTGATAAACCATTTGAGTTTCTAGCGGCTTGTCATGAGTTCGCTAATATTATTGATGATGAAGATTATGAATGTGGTCTACCTATAGCGATTGATGGTAGCTGTAGTGGAGTCCAACATTATAGTGCTGCTTCATTATCGGATACTGATGGTGCTATGGTCAACTTGACTAAGACAGACAAACCTCAAGATGTTTACCAGAATGTAGCTGATAGAGTAGTGGAAAAACTTAAGAAGATTAAAGATGGAATTGACATTGATCAGACTATTTTATCTTTGTTTCCTAATTATGAAGGGAAACTAAATTCTACAGCATATAGAGAACGTAAGAAGACATTTCCACAGTTAGCTGAATTGTGGTTAGAGTACGGAGTCAGTAGGTCTACTGTAAAAAGAAACTGTATGACTTATGGGTATTCAAGTAAGAAATATGGATTCTCAGACCAACTCTTTGATGACTTTATGAAACCACTAAAAGATAAAGTTATGAGAGGTGAAATCGACAAACATCCATTCCAAGATGTAGAAAGAAAAGCCACTTCATTTTTAGCCGCGATAAATTACCAAACCATAGAAGAAGTTATATCTAGTGTTGCAGGTGGTATGAAGTTTTTTCAGTCTACTGTAGATGCTTTGACTGCTGAAAATAAATCTATGCGTTGGGAAACACCCATTGGTTTTCCTGTAGTACAAAAGTATACCCATTGGAACGCTAAGAAAGTCAGGATCTTCTTGTACGATAGAGTAGCTATGGTAGAGAAAAGAAGTCAAATAACTGTGAGAGAGCGTGATGAAACTAAGATTGATAGGAAAAAATCAAGATCAGGTATATCACCTAATGTAATTCACTCTATGGATGCTTCTCATCTCATGTCTACAGTTCTCTATTGTAAGAAAGAGGGTATCAATGATTTCTTTGTTATACATGATTCATTTGCTACTACAATCAATGATACTTCAAGACTCTATGGTTGTGTCCGTGAGGCATTCATAGACATGTATAAAGACTGGTGTATGTATGCTGATATACAGGATCAGATACGACAGCAGTTAAATAACCCGAACACAAACAAACTAAAAGAAATACCAAAGAAAGGCAAACTTAATCTGGAGGATATCAGAGAGAGTGCTTACTGTTTTTCATGAGTGTAATGGTTACTTTCAGTTCACAAAACTATAAAAAAGGAATAAAAATGCACCCAAGAGAAGCAATTTTGGGATTAGCTCAGAATTTGATGTCTAAAGGTAAAAAGCTACCGAAAGATTTACTAAAGGAAGCAGAGCGTTTAGGTATCAATTTACCGCAGGAAAACAATGTTAAAACTAAAGGAGTAAATAAAGATGGCTCAAAAGAGAGTTAAGTTCGTAACCTCAACTGGTAGGTGTCAGTATCCGTATTTGACAAAACCTGATGTTCAGTTTAATCCAGAAGGAGTCTACAAAGTAAATCTAATTGTAGATGACTGTAAAGATCTTCTTGATACATGCAAACAGCTTGCCGAAGAAGAATTTGGAAAGAAAGGAAAGTATCGTCTACCTATTTCTGTAGATGAAGATTCTGGTGAACACATCATCAAGATCAAATCTAAGTATGCACCTAAATTCTTTGACTCTAATGGTCAAATGCTTGCAGGTAAACAAGTACCTGATTTATGGGGAGGATCAATAGTCCGTATTGGTGGGACTATAAACCCATATACAGTAAGCGGTCAGAAAGGTATCACACTACAACTGAATAAAGTACAGGTCATTGAACCTGTAGATGCAAGCACTTCACAAGATAGTGAAGGATTCGATTCTGTAGAAGGTGGATTCGTGGCTAGTGAAGCAACTGTAGAGGATACATTCGATGACAAAGAAGAAGAAACCAAAGACACGGCAGACCGCTTCTAAGATGAGAGGTATCCGTTATGGATATCGTTCTGGTTTAGAAGAAAAGATAGCTAAACAAATTGCAGATGCAGGTCACAAAGTAATCTACGAACAGGAAAAGATTAGTTATGTCGTACCCCAAAGAAATGCCAAGTATTGTCCCGATTTTAAGTTACCCAAGAAAGGCGGTTTCTTTTTCGTAGAAACGAAGGGTATATGGAATGTGGGTGATCGACAAAAACACTTGTTTATCAAAGAGCAATTTCCTGAGATAGATATCAGATTTGTATTTAGTAATGCAAAAAGCAAGTTATACAAGGGTTCTAAAACTACTTATGCACAATACTGTGACAAGCATGGATTTAGATATGCAAACAGGTCAATTCCCCCCGATTGGCTAAATGAGCATAAGTAACTCTTAGGAGAGTAGGGGATGGCTTCGGCTGTCCCCTTTCATTAATTTAAGGAGAGAGCAATGGATGATGGTAGTGATAGTAATTTTTTAAGACACATACCATGTGACAACTGCGGATCATCTGATGCTAACAGTTTATATGATGATGGGCATTCTTACTGTTTTGCGTGTGAAACGCATACACCTGCTATGAGTGGATCAATAGATATTGTTGCTGTAGTTAACAATCAAAGTAAAGGGTTACTGGATGGAAGATACGCATCACTAAAGAAGCGTGGTTTAACCGAAGAAACCTGTAGGAAATTCAACTATATGTTGGTTGATGATTACAAGGGTAAACCAGTACAAGTAGCTTGCTACAGAGATAACAACAATCAAGTAGTAGCTCAGAAACTTAGAGACTCCTCAAAGAACTTTACGATACTTGGGGATGCCAAAGCAATGACACTTTATGGTAGTCATTTGTTTAGCACTGGTAAAAAGCTAGTGATAACTGAAGGTGAACTAGATGCTATGTCAGTCAGCCAAGCTCAAGGTCACAAATGGGCAACTGTAAGTTTACCTAATGGGTGTCAGGCAGGTAAAAAGTCACTTATGAAAGCATGGGATTACTTAGAAGCTTTTGAAGAAGTAATCTTGATGTTTGATAATGATGAGGCAGGTATAGAGTCAGCCAAACTATGTGCTGAGAGTCTACCAGTAGGTAAAGCTAAGATTGCCTCTATAGCACCATACAAAGATGCTAATGAAGCTTTATTAAAAGGTGATACCAAAGCAATCATTAATTCTATTTGGCAAGCTAAAACTTATCGACCTGATGGTATCACCAGTTCAGCAGAATTAAGAAGTGTTGTCGGTAAATCGGATGTAGCTTCATCAGTTTCTTATCCTTACCAAAGACTCAATGACATCACTAGAGGCATAAGAACTTCAGAATTGATTAGTATATGCGCAGGAAGTGGAGTGGGTAAATCAACTTTCTTAAAAGAACTTATCTACCATTTACATACAAATGGAAATACTTGTGGCGCAATCATGTTAGAGGAATCTACTAAGAGAACTATACAAGGATTAACAGGTATTGAGCTAAATAAAAACATTTGTATTGACCATGATGTAGCTACTGAAAAAGAGATAAAGAAAGCATTTGATAAGCTATTTAAGAAACACCCTATCTATCTATTTGACCATTTCGGAGCTTCTCAAGTAGACACTATCTTGAATCGAATTGAGTACATGGCTAAAGGTTTCGGCTGTAAATATTTGGTTATAGACCATTTATCAATATTAGTTAGCGGTTTGACTGGATCTTTGAAAGGAAACATATCAGAGAGACAGTTAATTGATTCAGCAATGACTTCATTAAGAACTTTAGTACAAAACTTAGACATTTGTTTATTCGTTGTCTCCCATTTGAAAAGACCAAGTAACGGAGGTAGTCATGAGAATGGATCTAAAGCAAAACTTAGTGAACTTAGGGGATCACATTCTATAGCGCAACTAAGTGATTTTTGTCTATCCCTAAATGTTGACAAAGATAACCCATCTGATTACAGGTCACTAGAAGTTTTAAAGAACAGATTTACTGGTGAAGTAGGTTACGCAGGTACTTTAGCTTACAACAGGGAAACTGGTCGTTTATTAGATGCTGATAAAGACAGTAAATTTTAAGAATAAGGAGTAACTAATGTTGAAAGCCGATGGTTTTGACAAAGCAATCTTAGGGCAAACTTTTGATACAGCAGTCCAAGAAGAAAGACTTATTTACTCTTTAATTAAATGTATTGATGTACTTGTTACTAGGGACAAAATGACACCTGATGAGGCATTTGAATACATGGAATTTAATGTTTTAAACACCTATATCGGAAAATCACAGCCGATATTTTTATTCGATACTCAATATGGAGATGGTATATGTCAAAAGGAGACAACTACAGATCTGTAGATAAAAAGAAATACGATAGCGAATTTGATCGCATCTTTGGAAACAAAAAGAAAAAGAAGAAACCAACAGAAGGATCTTGGGATGCCAATGGTTCACCAGTAGAAGATGTAGCTGAAAGGAGTAACAACTGATGTCAAGAATTGTATTCGACTTGGAATCTAATGGATTACTTGAAGAATTAGATACGATTCATTGTATTGGTTATGTCGATTTAGACTCTAAAGATAAACAAATAGAAGTTTCTACTGATATTGAAGCAGTCTTAAAGTTACTTGAAGATGCTGATGAGATCATTGGGCATAACATTGTTCGATTCGATATCCCTGCTATTCAAAAAGTTTACCCAAAGTTTAAAGTAAAGAAAGCCACAGATACTTTAGTTTTATCACAGCTAGTCAAAGCTAATTTATACAATGATGATTTCAGTAATGTGTCTTTACCTCCTGAGTTTCTCAAAAGAATGTATGGAAGCCACAGCTTAAAAGCATGGGGTATGAGAATGAGTAATCTAAAGGATGATTATTCAGGTGGATGGGAAGAATGTAATGAAGAAATGCTCAAATACTGTAAGCAAGATGTAGCAGTAACCAGAGATTTATATAACTTATTAATGGCTGAGGATTTCAGTAAAGAATCTATAGATCTTGAACATTCACTCAATGAAATCTGCTATCGAATTGGAAACAATGGATGGTATTTTGATGTCGAAGCAGCCAGTAATCTTTATGCAAAGTTAGCTCAAAGAAGAACAACATTAGAATCTGAGTTAACTACTTTATTTCCAAACTGGATTGTAGAAACACCCTTTACACCTAAAGTTAACAATAAGAATCTTGGGTATGTAAAAGGTGAACTATTTATAAAGAAAAAGGAAATCCAATTCAATCCTAACAGCAGGAAACACATCTATAAGTGTCTAAAAGATAAATACGATTGGAAACCTGATAAATGGACTCCTTCTGGTGAAGCTAAGATAGACGAAAGTGTCTTGAGTACACTCCCATATCCTGAAGCAAAGAAACTAGCAGAGATGTTTTTGTTAACTAAAAGAATCTCACAGTTAGCTGAAGGTAATCAAGCATGGCTAAAGTTATGTGGTAAAGATAACTACCTTAAACATACTTTAATAAGTAATGGTGCTGTATCAGGTAGAGCTTGCCATAGATCACCAAATCTTGCTCAAGTACCAAGTGTAAGAGCTAAGTATGGAAAAGAATGTAGATCATTGTTTACTGCCCCAGAAGGATATTCAATTGTTGGCTCAGATTTAGATGCTTTAGAGTTACGTTGTTTAGCTTACTGGTTAGATGATGATAATGAATACTACAGGCAGATACTTGAAGGTGATATCCATAGTTTCAATCAAAAGAGTGCAGGTTTAGAAACTAGAGATCAAGCTAAGACATTTATCTATTCGCTTATCTTTGGTGGCGGTGATTTTCTTATTGGAAAAATCGTAGGTGGTAACTCAAGAGATGGGAAGAAACTTAAAGCAGACTTTGAGAGATCTGTCCCTGCATACAAAAGATTAAAGAATGAGTTAGCTAGAGCTTATAAAGCGAAAGGTTATATCAAGGGACTAGACGGAAGAAAACTCTATGTTCGTAGTGAGCATAAACTTCTTAGCCAATTACTCCAATCTACAGGAGCAATAATTTCAAAGAAATGGGTACAAGAAGTAGATCAATTGATAACAAAAGAAAAGTTAGACGCAAAGATATGTGGTTTTATCCATGACGAAATACAAATAAGAACTTTAAATAAGGATGCAGAATATGTCGGTAACATCTCTCGAAGAATGGCGGAAGAAGCAGGAAATAATTGGGAGATGCAAATCTCCGCAGGATTTACCATTGGAAGCTCTTGGGCTGAAACCCACTAAAGATAAACCTGCTGAATTTAAAGAAGATGTAGAGCAGATCTTATCTTTCTATATTGTTTTAGATAGAGCATGGAGAAAACCTCCAACACTTAAATCTACATTTTCAAGAGAAGGTGCTTTTCATATAGCTATTTGTGCCTCAATGAATTTTATTACCAACTGCATTAATTATGAAGATGATATCTATGGTAATGAATGGTTAATAACTGAAGCAGGTATGAATTTTAAAAAGGAGTTAGACAATGCGTTACGCGACCTTATCGAAAAGTAAACCAACATTATTAATTGATGCTGATTTATACCTATATAGATCTTGTGTCGCCTCAGAAGAAGAAATTTGTTGGTCTGAAGAAGAAGACATTTGGAGTCTATACGCAGATCTTAAAGTAGCTAAACAGATTTTCACAGAACAAATAGATAGCTTTTGTCAAAAGTTAAATACATCAGAAATACTAATGTGTTTGTCTGCACCAGATAACTTTAGAAAAGATGTTTACCCTCTCTACAAATCAGGAAGAAAAAAGACTAGGAAACCACTTGGATATAGAGCATTTGTTGATTGGTGTAAAGAAACTTACCCATATCACGTTGAGCCTAAATGTGAAGCTGATGATGTTATGGGATACATCCAATCATCTAATAAAACACCTACAGTTATCGTGAGTGATGATAAAGATCTAAAGACAATCTCAGGCAAGCTATATAGACCCATGAGTGATGAGTTACTTGAGATTAAACCTAAAGATGCTGATTACAATTGGTTAACTCAATGTTTAGTCGGTGATTCAGTAGATGGTTATAAAGGATGCCCAAGAATAGGAGAAAAGACAGCTATTAAAGTCTTAGGAAATCATCCTACTTGGGACTTAGTAGCCCAAGCATACATCAAAGCAGGATTAACTAAGAAAGATGCTGTAGTTCAATCACAGTTAGCCAGAATACTTAGGCATACCGATTGGGATACAAAGAAAAACAAAATAAAACTATGGAAACCAAAGTGAAACAACAGAAAGAAAGACTATGTGAAATCGTAGGTAAAAAGATGACACCAGAAGGCGATTGGATAGAAGTAAGTTTCTTTACAGGGACAATCTTTGAGTGTGAATGGTATTGGGACTCAAGAGAATGGATTGGATTTAAAGACATGCAAGTAATAAGTAAGGAGAAAAATAATAATGAACAAGAAAGCAACTAAAGAAGATTGGCAGAGACTACAAAAAGAAGTACCTGCATTACCAACTAAAGAAGAATGGGAAGACATAGCTAAACACCACAAAACCTTAGATAACATTAACCCTAGTCATTACAAAATGCCAAACAATATGGAATGTATAGATATCATGGTAGAAATCTTTGGAAGACCTGCGGTGACTAAATGGGCTGAGATCAATGCCTTCAAATATGTTTTCCGTATGTATAATAAAGGTGCAAGAGTAGACAACATCAAGAAAGCAATATGGAATCTTGAGTTTGCTTTAGGAAAAGACCCTAGAGATAAAGACAATGCCTGATTACATATTCAATCTAAAACAAAAAAAACCAACAACACTTAAAGCCAGAGGAAATAACATAAAAGAAGCAAAGCAAACCATTGTTAAAAGATGCTTTCAGTCATTCAATGGTTTAAGTGCTGAGGATTTCAGTCTTGAGTTAGATCGTGTATTAACTACCAAGAAAGAAAGAAAGAAGTTAGGCAGCACCTAAAATACTTTCAGTACCATCTACCCATATTATTTGAACACCATTATCAGGTACATCTAAACACGTTAATTCAGATATAATATCAACTGGTGATTTAGCATCTATTTTTTTAATAAATACCATTACCTTATCAATAGTATCTTGTGTTGTTTTTGTCCCCTTAATTACTTTTATTGCTTCTTTACTCATATCTCTCTTTCCTTTTTTAGTTGTCATATTCATTAAACCCTAAATTATATTTTTTTGCAAAACCCTGAATTGCTAAATAATCTTTACATGACCAACGCGGTATATTGCCCCAATCATTAGTAATAGCTACCCATATTTCATCTTTATCTAACCTTAAAAACAATTCTTTCTCTATGTCTTTTTCTGAATTGATAACTATGGTATTTCTACTTGATTGAGTAATTTGTGGTTTATCCATTAAAGTAAATAAATCTGATAACATCCACGGATCATATAGCCCATCTTTACAAAGTGTTTCTTTTTTAGCCATTTTCATTCTCCTCACCATAAAAATTATTAACGAAATCATAATAATCAACAGAAATCATAAGCATATACGCATCTTCATATTCAGCGTTGTTTACTTTTACTAGAAGATTATATCCGTCATGTATTTCTGCATCAGAATGACATAAACTCTCTATCTTCAAATCATCTTTACACCATAGAGTTATTTCTTCTGCTGTATCTATATCAAAAGCTGATAAACCTACAGCGTTCTCAATCATTTGTTCTTTTGATATGTTGTATAATTCACCCATCTTTGTTCTCCTCTTTTTTATATGCACATACAACAAAGTTATAACCATTAACATCAGTATCTAAATCTAATAAATCAGTTAAAATATTTAACACATTAACCTTATGAGACTCAGCGTAATCAACTCCAAACCAGACTCCATCTGGAACAACAGTCCACCCTTTTTTTACGAGATCTTTTTTAGTCAACATCTTTATTCTCCCTTGTTATTTGCATTTCTATATTTAAGAAACTTGAGAGCTAGAGATCTACTGGTAAATGTTTCACCAGTAGATATCTGAAACTCTCTTTTGTTTATCTTTTTAATCTGATGACACATACAATCACCAGTTACTACTGACGGCTTGATAGTCAACGCTAGATAGATTTCTACCTTGATTGATTAGGTCGTTGCATAGCTGTATGTTTATGCCGTGTTGTTCACATAGATCTTTTACACTTAAGCACTCTGCCTGCCATTGTTTATATATGTAG
>VMHT01111929.1_pt1 | contig 13439 bp, 13 predicted proteins | sample 4693611 | NCBI WGS metagenome assembly VMHT01 (sample SAMN12280063, study PRJNA550983) | marine metagenome | isolation source: seawater sampled from same location over 5 years 0.02-0.2 micron viral filtrate | place: USA: collected off the coast of southern California halfway between the port... ... | reverse complement strand
GCAATTCAGTGCAGACACACACATGAGTCTAATTGTATATTAGATGAAACTAGAACTGGCTTCACATTAACTCATGTAAGTAATCAATCTAATCCATTCAATGTTATTCAAGTATTTGAAAAGCAAAGTATGGCTCAACGCAGAAGGGAAAAGGCTGTTAGATTCTTTGAAGGAATGGGTTATGAAGTTGTTACACAAAAAGAACTACTTTCTTAAGGACTATTATGACAACTTTAAAAACAAGAGACGGCAAAGGTATCACATTCACTGGTACATGTACCGAAGTAATCAGCATAGATGATGTTGTTGAACATTCAGCAAACAAAGCATGGCGTTCTAATAGTGAGAAATCAGTAGTAGAAGAAAAGAATGATCTTTACGATAGTATCAAAACGCAAGGGCTACGTGAACCTATCACAATGTATGAAGGCTCTAAGATCATTATTAGTGGTCACACTAGAATTGAACAACTACGTCAGTTAGGTGTTACAGAAGTTCCGATCAATAGATTACCTAGAACAGAGAACATGCCTGCTGAAGGTGAGATTGATCCGATGCATGATGATGTAATACGTGAACATGCTATATCAAATACGAGAGTGAACACTACAGTTTTTGGTAGATATAGTTATGCCAGAGAGATCATGGCCGCTCGTGTAGACGGGTTTAACATCGATTTAAAGACATCTGATCATAACATGCCTAGAAAACAATACTTAGAGATTATTAAGACTGCTGGTATTGGAGATGATAGTTTTAAACTTATCGAAGACATACGATTTGGATATTCTAAGACTTACAAAGACAAAGATTGTTTTGTCGAAGCAAGATCAGACTTGTATGATGACCTTAAAAACCCTGCTAAAGACTATGCTGTAAGACAATTATACAAATGGCAATGGGAAGCATTTAGAGTAGCAAACTTTAATGATGCATTTCCTCAACAAGACTTTATGGACGATACATTAGATACATTGAACTTTAATAATGTTATCAATGCTGTTTATAACAATCTTGCTAGTATCGAGGCAGCCGCATTAACAGATGAGTATCCAGGAATCAATTGGTTCAATGATACAGATGATAACTATATCTCTGCTACAGTTCATCACATGATTGGTGCATTTACATGTATCGAACTTAACAAAGTGTTTGAAGAATGTGGCTTTGATGCAAGAGCAGAACAAGCAGGTAATCAAGGTCACTATGATATTTTAATCAAAGACCGTGATAACAATGACATTAGTTCACTTGAAGTTAAGACAACATTTGGCAAGACTAAATGGTCTAGTGGCTCTAATAAGACAGGCTATGGACTGTTCTTTGCATACAATAAAGAACGTGAAAGATTCTTTGCTGTTAGTACATTCGTAGGCGAAACTGAATGGACAGATATGGGTAAAGGAGCATTTGAAATGCGAGTCGAAACACTGTATAATAAAGATGATAACGAAGTAAAATATTATCTAGGTGACATCGAAGTAGACAACGATGTTTATAGAATACAAAAATATAAGGTGACTCAATAAGAATGAATGATGGTTATTACTTGATGATAGATGCTAAGAAACTTTGGTTAGCAGACAACCCTGATAAGACAGACCGAGAATTCTTTAGAGCAGGTGTAGACGTACAAGACGAATACACAGAAAAAGCAGGTGGCAAAAAGATTAAGTATATTGGCGCCGGTGCTTGGATGTGGGAGAGGCATGTATAATAAAAGAATAGCATTTGTAATCTCAACGCAAGGACTTAAGCCTCATGGTGGCATAGGTCAATTTGCGTTAGGGTTTGTAAGAGAAATGACAAAAGCAAATGTCAAGGTAGACATTATCATTGATCTATATAATCCTAAAAAGAATGGTGAGTTTATGCAGACCCTAAAGAACTGTGGTGCATCATTCATCTATACTGACTCTATGAGTTATGCTAAACATAATGCAACTTATATGTTTGGAGGCGATAGTTACAACCTAGAACGTCAGATCAATTTCAGAAATGCAATGCTTAAGGCATTAGAGACTAATCTGTATGACTCTATTGTTTGTAATTCACATGAGAGTTATCGTGTTATCTCTGAAATGGGTTTAGAAAAATGCATACAAATCATTAACTATACTCACTATGAAACTCAAGTGTTCTCAGGAGTCACTACAGACCCGTTCTTAGAGTCTGTGAGAGAGTCTATGCTGTTAGCAAATCAAACAGACAATGTTGTAGGGACACAAAGTCAATTTAATGCTGATGCATGTAATGGTGTAGAACTTCCTATCTTTACTTCAGAAACTGCTCTATTACAAAAGTATGATTATGAACGTAAGGGCGTATTATTCATCGGCACAAACGAAGACAGAAAGGGTGCTAAGACATTCTTAGAAGTAATTGAAGCAACAGGATTACCTGCAAAGATTCTAACAAATGCTCCTGGTGCAAAGAAGTTTGAAGCAAGTCTTAAAGATATAGGCGCTGAGTATGAAATCAAAACTAGTATCATAGGACAAGAGAAAGTAGATTTTATTGCAAGTGCAAGAGTTGCATTGAATGTTGCGATTGGTGAAAGTTTTGGTATGGCATTCCAAGAACAATTGATGCAGTTGCCTACAGTAGGACTTTCAGGTATGCGTTGGTTAAACAATCATCCTTCTGAGCATTACTATTTTGCTAATAAGAATGACTTATCTGTTTTTGTAACACAACTGTATAATGAATTCCCAACTGCTGAAAGTTATTATGCTACAGGTGCATTAGAGTATTATCAACAACGAGAAACTCAGATTGCTAAGATGTGGATAGATACATTTGATTCATTCAATTCTATTCAATCAACATCTTCTAAGGCTGGTATATTACAGCATTCAACAATAAAGTATTCTGATTATATCACATCACTCAATAGAGATGATTGTTGTATTGATGATTTTAGAAGTGTTTACACAAACAAACACAAGTACAGAGTGATTCACACTGATTCTGATACATGGTTGACTACAGATGCAGACTTTATTGCTCCTGAAGCAGTATCGACTGCTCAATCTGCAAATTTATTTGAAGGATTGTAATGCAAAAAGTTACAATGAATAATATTGGTGGAGATGTCATTAAAGATAATGATGTTTATAAACTAAAAGATAATTCATTTGGTAACAAGTTAGTACTTAGCAGTACATTCCTTAGAGCAAACCAACATACTAATGGACATAAGCACGAAGGACAAGAAGAAGTTTACTTTTTTGTTACAGGTAATGGTGAAATGGAAATAGATGATAATAGATTTCCTGTGACAGAAGGCGATGTTGTATGTATTAATGACGGAGAGTTTCATAAAGTCTATAACACAGGGCACTTGGGACTATATTTTGTCTGTGTATTTGATGGGAATAGAAATCATTAAAATTATATAGGGAGGTTTTCCCTAGTACATCAACGTTATTGATAAATACTTATATTAATTAAGGATTGTATCAATGAAGTTTAATGAAATCACAGAGACTGCATCTGCAGGATCAACATCTTCAGGCAGTGTCGCACCAGTAGTCGCTCCTCTAGGAAAAACTCATACTCGTAAGGGTGATAACTTACTGACAGGTAAACGTTCAAAGGGCAAATATGCTAATTCTGTCGAAGCACGTAAGCAAATGAATCTTAAAGAAGCCAATGTCACTGAAGAAGATGTGATGGAAAAAGAAGTTCTTGTTATCCCAGGCTCCAAGAAAAGAGATCGTAAATCTGGATTTGTACCTCACGGGGAAAGCAGAGTAGACCATGAAGTCAAAATGGCTAAGAGTGATCTCTTTGCTACAGCACAAAATGCACAAGACATTATGCGATATCTTAAAGATAGAAGTGAAGAAGAAGGTATTAAAGGCTGGATGCAGTCTTATATTACTCTAGCAAATGACTATCTCAATTCAGTTAAAGAATCCTTACAATACGAAACTCAAATGCACGAAGATCAATTAGCCGCATATGGCAATGGTGCAGATGATCGTATCAATACAAGAAATAAATTAGACAAAGAACCATATGGAGGACCAAGTTCAAGTTATCCAGGTGGTCAATTACAGTCAACATCCGGAGTGGGATAAATGAGTTCGATATTAGAAGGATTATATAAAGAAGAAGAGCAATCTGCGGAGAGCGAACTTCGCCGCAAACTAGATAAAGTAGAGTCTATCTTAGGTACACGTACCGATATGAGAGGTAGACAATTCAATCAAGCAATCCAAGACATAACAAAAAATATAAAATATCTTCAACAAGATGAATTAGTTATGGAGATTTACAGTAAGATGCAGAGTATGGCTCAAGCCATAGGTCTTTCAGAAAAAGAACTTGACTATGTTGAAGATGATGTAAGAGAAGCATTTAACAATTTAGAATCTGCTGTCTATAAAATGGAAGAACCGTTTGAAGATTATGTACGTGACTTACAATACAAAGTAGAAGAATTAGAGTTAGACGAGGGCATGTATGACCAAGAAGCCTTTAATAGCATCTTTGGTGTAGATAGCAAAGACAGAGCAAAGAAAAAAGAAAAACAAAAGTCTAAACCTAAAGATACAGGAATGTATAATCAGCCTAATAATAAAGAAGAAGAAGGCCATGATGAAAAGAGAAAACAATGGTTACAAAAATACATAGATTCCTCGGCTGATGAACGTAGAGAGATGGTTGGACCAACCAGAGGCCAGCCTATGTTCAGTATGAGAGATTATGAACTCATCCATCAGTTGCTCTACCCTAATAATAAAGAAGAAGAAGGCGAACCGTTAACAGAAGAGCAGTTTGACGAAGCGGCAGGCAAGAAAGATGCTTGTTATCACAAAGTTAAATCCAGATATGATGTATGGCCCAGTGCATATGCAAGTGGTGCTTTAGTTAAGTGTCGTAAAGTTGGTGCCAAGAATTGGGGGAAAACAACAACAAAAGAAGATGAAGATATCGAAGAAGGTACACGTTGTTGGAAAGGATATAAAAAGAAAGGCACAAAAATGATGTTCGGTAAACGTGTGAACAATTGTGTCAAAGCAGATGAATCAGTAGAAGCAGTAGAAGAAGATTTAAAGGCTTGGTTCGGCAAAGGTAAAAAAGGCGGAGCCGGAGGCGGCGGCTGGGATAGATATAACAGCAAAGGCGAACGTGTAGGTAAATGTGGCGACGGCAAAGGCAAAGGAAAGCCTAAGTGTTTAAGCAAAAGTAAAGCCGCAAGTCTACGTAACTCTGGTGGCAAGAAAGCAATCGGAGCGGCCGTCAAAAAGAAAAGACGTAATGATCCAAATAAAAACAGAAAAGGGAAGGCAAAAAACGTGAGTAATAAAACAAATGAATCAAGGATCTTGCAAGGATTAACAGAAGGCCTAAATACACCAACTCCATTTCAAATCGTACAAGATGTGTACAAGAATAAACAGCATCAAAAAATAGATGGTGTAGTAATGGATTTATTTACTGCAAGTGCATTAGTAAATGCCTATGATAAGATAAGTGATGCGAACAAAAAGAAAATGGAAAATGCTGATATCGATATGTTGGCAAAAATGGCAAGTAAGATATTTGAATTATCTGAATCTATGGAACTAGAAGAAGGCAACGGTAAAATTCGCATGGGAATATTGGGAATGCTTTTAGTATCAGGCATTTGGAAGATTGATAGAGATATGGCAGAGAAAGTATGGGATAACAGTCATCAATTACAACAATTAACACAAGTTTACGCAAAAGCAAACGAGTGTGGTGACAAAGAAAAAATGAAAGATGTTAAGAGACGTATCGGTAATCATAAAATGAGACTTGACTTAGGTAAAGGCGATGTTGATTTTGATGGACGCCCAGGTGACGATGATATTAAAGACATTGGTTATGCAACTCAAAGTTGTGATATAAGATAATGAAGAAGGCTGTATTAACTTTTGTAGGTGCTTTTATACTTGGATTTGTAGGTTATGCTAATTATGTAACTTACACTGATACTTCATCAACATTTAAGCCTACGTTTGATGTTGATTACACAGATTGCGGCACTGTTACTCACAGTGAAGGATCAATACAATTTGGAGATGCATCTACATCATGTGGTGGAAGAGTTGTATCTGAGCAAGGCTACACAAACATTTCACAAATTCGTTTTACAGCAGACTTGAGTAATGTCTCTGGTAACTTTGTTACTAGTACTTTTTATATGGTAAACAATCCAAACAAGCCTAGTCTACAACCTAAAGGTGATGACTATTGTGATGCTGGTGGAAACAACCCAAGTTGGAACTGCCAAGAGACTGACTTCTTTGAAGTAAACAACAACGTAGTCTTTCAACACACAATGCATATTGGTGACGGTAGTGCATCTGCCCCACAGAACTTTCAGTTAAGTTATTCAACAACAGACAATCAATGTTTCATTAACTTAGAAGAATCACAAGGTCTAGTCTCATGGAACGGTATCGATATCAAACAACCCGTAGACTTTGTAGTTGACTTAGATGATTCAGGTATGACTGTAACTGTTAAGCAAGGATCAATATCAACTGTTGTATACACAATGGGAGACGCATATCCAGGTTCAACAGTGTTTGACGATGATCAAATCAAACGTTGGGCAGAAAGTAGAGCCCAAGGCTATTGGTTAAACTTAAGTCGTTGGCAAAGTACTAGTTGGTCACCTGGCTCAGCACAAAACTTATATAATTGGAACGGCCCCGATTGCCAATTCGGTAATCTTTGTGGAGCAACAAAAGCCGACTACTTCAAAATATATGATATTGAAATAGACGCCGACAGCACCCTTTAAGGTATCTTATGCGATTACGTGAATTGCAAGAAAACGAAGTAGTCGGCTTATTTAAAGAACATCCTCTATCTGATCTTCCTCATACTATATTAGAAATGCTACTAGATTATTATAATCTTAATAGTTATGGTATGGCAACTCAAAAAATGAAAGAACTTACTAATTCTATCACAGCACAATTAAAACAAAATGGTTACACTATTTCTCACAATGGAGATATACTACAAGTAACTAAAGGCAGAGATCGATATGTTGCACATGAAGAAGAGATAATGGAGATGCTTCTCAACACATTGTTTAAAGATGGTATAGATGAAACAACAGACGATGATTTGGCTGATAGAATAAGAGCCCGAGACGATGAAACAAATTGGGAGCCTAATCCTGATTGGAAACCAATTTATCAGTATGGTCGAGATAACAATCCCAAAAGATTCAAGTATAAAGAACCCTTCAATCCACAATTTTCTCGTACTAAGACCAATACCCATGACTTCTCCGACTTAGATGAAGGCATGGGCGGATCATCTGGAGGAGGCACAGCAGGTTCTGCAGGCGCCGGCGGTTCATCATTAGGTATTCCTTACCCTACAACATACGAAGAAGAATACAACAAATTTAAATATCGTAGTCCAGTGCAAAGACAGATGTCATTGACAACTGAAGAACAAGGTGAAATGTTCACTGATCATCAAAAAATGAAACAGATGATGAATGAAAAAGATTGGCCACAAGACTTACAAACAGAAGTATTGCGTAAGTATGCTAGTCATGCACATGAAGGACAAATGTTTATTAGCAATGTAACATATGTAACTACTAAAAATTTATCTAATTATGGGTTATTGCAAAACACTGAAAATATGTTCATACTATCGCAATTACCACAATCTGCTATCAATCGTATTAATAAAGAATGGAATTTAAAAATACAACCAAGTAAATTTATTAAAATGTCAGACTTAGAATATCAAAAGTGGATCAATACTTCTGGCTATGTATCTCAACCTACAGTCGTAATTGATGCAGATGTTATTATGGCAGAAGGCAAATGGATTGCTAGTGTAATTAGAGGTCATCGTTCTAAATTATGTCATGTTTTAACACCAGGAGGTCCTAAAGTAAAATCTGACAGGCCTAATCCGGTATTGTCTCCAGGCAATCAAAAAGAATTAGCGTTTGTAGAGAATAAAGAACCTATAGAAATTACACAAAGCAAAAAAGAAGACATCATAAACGCTTGGGAATACCAAGAAGATGTTATAAAAATAAGCAATGGCATGCAAATACTTAGTGGTGAAAATCACGGTTATGCAGACAACGTAGCATTACTGATAGACAAAGATTATAATATTATAGACAAAGATGATAACATTGAAGATTTATTAGACAACAACTTTGGTATCATCTTAAGTGAGGAAGATAAACTTTGGGCAAGAGACGAACTTCCTCAACTTAATATAAAACATTTTAAAGATTCAAATTATGAATTAAAACAATTTAATGTTGATATATCTAAATTAAAACCTGCACAGGATGAACGTGTTAAGGGTCTTGTAAAGAAAAGCATGGAGATGCTAAAGAACGGTAAACATAAACCTATGGTCATTGATAAAATGGGTTATATTGTAAATGGACATCATAGATATGATGCTTATAACAACTTAATAAAAAGTGGATTTTTTAAGACACGTGCTGTTCCCGTTATCAAAGTAAATGCTACGATAGAAGAACTAATCGATAAATACATGTAACAGGAACGATTACAATGCTCACAGACAGTCTTAAAACATTATTAGCAACATCATATGCTTTTGTGATTAAAGCACAAAACTTTCACTGGAATGTTGAAGGTTCTAACTTCCCACAGTATCACAAATTCTTTGACGAGTTAAACAACGAAGTGTATGAAAACGCAATTGATAGAACTGCTGAATACATTCGTACCTTAGAAGCATACACGCCAGGATCTATTGCACGTTATTCTGAACTTTCACTTATTCCTGATCAATTAAAAATACCTAAAGCACATTTGATGATGGCTGAATTATACAATGATAATGAAATTATTATAAGTCACTTAAATATATGCTATGATTTTTCTGAAGAAGCAAAACAATATGGCATTTCTAATTTTATTGCTGAACGATTAGATGCTCACAATAAGCATCAATGGATGATCCGCAGTATACTTAAGACATCTAGGGAGTAACGTATGCGTTCTAAAGATGTATACGAATCATTAGGCGATAAGGCTTACTATGCAAATCAGAAAGCCAAACGTAGTTACAAACCAAAAATGAAAACTATTTGGGACAATCAACCATGGCCTTTAAAAGGCAGTTATTCTAATCAAAAACTACTAGACTTAGGTTTTAAAAGATTCGATGGTGGTTGGAAAGTGTCACAAGATAAGTATGATGAACTTTCTGAAATGACATCACGGGTATTAAAGACAGGCAAAAACAAAATACCAAAAGTAGGCTCAAAGAAAACTATTGAAGAAGGTAAAAAGTTTCCAAGAACAAGTGAGTTCTTATATAAGAAAGTTGATGCGATAGAAGAAATCAAACAACTAGCAGGCATCTATCAGCCAGTAGAAGAAGGTGATGGATCAATGGGTTCAAACATATCAAAGACTGCTAATCAAATATCAAGTATAATGAAAGAAAAGAACATACAACCTGGTACGCCCGAGTGGTTTCAATTATGGTTCTCAAAGCCATACTTGACAGGTGAAAAACCATACGGAGAATAACATGAAAGAATTAGATTATGACGATCTAAATCGTATTAGAGAATTATCTGGTACATTGAAAGAATCTTGGCAAGAAAAGATGAAAGAAAGACCAATGCCATTCGATGCAGACATATTAGATGACGAACCAGAAATGATACAAAACCCATTTAGCGGTGCTTCTATTGAACTTGACCCACAAGAGATAGCAGTCTATGATGTAATCATGGGTTCAACTATGACAGCAGAAAAAATGTCAGCACAAGGTGAACACAAACAAGCAGAACGTTTATACAAAGATGTTAGAAAAGGCATAGACTGGTTTATAAAACACAATCCTAAAGCATACATGGTATTGCTCGACTAATGAGAGCCTTTGAGTTTCTTACTGAATTAGATGTTAGATATGGTGCGAAACGTCACACTATAGGTGATATCTATGGCAAAAAGAATCTAAAGGTTCCAAGAGCAAAATACAAAGATAAAAGAACAAACAAACAAAAAGGCATCTTTAAAGAGTCAGTAGATGATCTCGGGGATTGTTTTGAATCTGCTTTACGAGAGTTAATTAACTCTAACCCTTTCGGCAAAGATCACATAGACAACATGACACTAGTACATGCTGTTGTTACTGGTCAAGGTGAGATCGAAGGACTCAAGCATGGTCATGCTTGGAATGAAATTGGCGATGTAGTTATTGACAAAAGCAATGGTAGAAACATTGTAATGCGTAAAGAAGATTACTACAAAGCAGGCAACATTAATCCTAACAACACAAACGAATTCAAACGATATACAAGACAAGAAATGTCTAAGATGGTAAGCAAATTTAAGACTTACGGGCCATGGGAATTACCAAACGATTTAGCAGAAGGCTTTGCAGGGATACCTGACTATAAAACAATGCCTGCTTATAAACTTAAAAGAGCATCTAAAGGCAAACATAAATTCTTTTTGCCTACAGATGCACCTGTACCTGCAAGTGTATCAGCATTAGATGAATATAAACTAGATAATGAGAGAGGCTTGGGCGTTACACCAAACAACTCTAACGTAGATTACATGGGCTTTAGAACAATGATGAAGCCAAGTATGTTCTTAAAATTAGCAAAGCCTTTACCAGAAGAAAATAGATCAAGTGGCTACCAAGGACTTGTTCAAAAAATAAAGTCAGGAGAAGGCATCGGCAGTCCATTCTTAAGTATAGAGATACCAGATGGATGGGAAGATGAACCACCAGACTTTACTCGTCCAACAAGAGTTACTGGACATGAAGGCAGACATCGTTGCTATGCTATACTAGAACTTGAAGGAGATGTTCCTGTAGAAGTTCATCTATGGGGTAGATTTGAAAAATCTGAATTGCGTAGAAGATATCTAACAGATGAAATGTTTGATGAATTAGAAAAAGGACTAGTTTCTGAAACAGGACAGTATATAGCCAATCCTTTCTTATCAATAAAAAGATAATATATGTCTAAAGGGCATATGATCATGCTAGGCGGACTCATGGAAAGACATGACGCCAGTGATGTTACTTTTAAAGGCCAAGATGATCTTTCTAAAAGTATATGGCCTAGTATCAAACGATCTCCCGGTGGTCATCGCATCGCCACATATCTCAGAGAACAAGGTTATGATGTAGAAGTCTTAGACTTTTGGCCTGCTTGGACTCGTTTACAACTATTACAATTTTTTCATCAAAACATAAGAGAAGATACATTAGCCATTGGATTATCATCAATGTTTACATTGGGTCAAATGGGAAAAGATGCAAAGTCTCAAAATAAAGTTATAGAAATGATTCAAACTATGGATTACTTGAAAGATTTATATCCTCAAGTTAAATTTGTAGGCGGAGCACAGAATTTATCAGCACTAACAGTGTACAATTTAGATTACTATGTTAGTGGTTATGGTGAATATGCGATTGTCGAACTATTCAAATATTTTAAAGGTGAATTTAATACATTAACGATACAGCAAAAAAAGATAGGTGGCGGCACTATAAATCTGATTGATTGTCAAAATGATTATCCTGCATTTCCTATGCCTAATGCCGCTGTCAAGTATGAAGAAAGAGATTACATAGAACCACAAGAAGTGTTGACATTAGAACTAGCACGTGGTTGTAAGTTTAAATGTAAGTTTTGTTCTTACCCCATATTAGGAGTTAGGGGAGACTATTCAAGGTGTGCAGACAGTCTTAAGGAAGAACTACTAGATAATTATACTCGTTGGGGAGTTACCAATTACACAGTTAGTGATGAAACAATCAACGATAGTCCAGAAAAGTTAGCCAAACATGCTACAGTAATTAGAGAATTACCATTTCAACCACATCTATCTGGATTTGTTAGGGCTGACTTATTAGTAAATAAACCCGAAACTTGGCAAGATATCTATGATATGGGATTACGATCACACTACTATGGCATAGAAACATTTCATCAGCCAGCAGGAAAGATTGTAGGTAAAGGTATAAACACTGATAAGTTAAAAGAAGGATTACTCAAGGTACGAGATTGGTTTACAGACAAAGATGCAGGAAGAGGAGACTATCATTGTGAAATATCAATGATTATCGGATTACCAGAAGAAACAAGAGAGACATTCTTAGATGGTATTGAATGGCTTAAAACTAATTTTTCTGGCTACTCTTATGCAATTAGTCCCTTATATATGGCTAATGATAAGACACCGATGATGAATCATTCATCAGAATTTGATAGAACTTGGAGAGAATCAGACATCTTCCATGAAATGACAAACGAAGAGATGGGCGTAGATGAATCAGAATTAAATCCTAATACTGCACAACATACAATCGATCAGTTGGTCAAGTCTAATAGATTAAAATGGGCACACAGTACTATGAATATTTGGGAAGCATTTAAAGTATTTGATGAAATTTTAAATGATGAAGATTTAGTAGAAAACACAAGACCAGGAATATTTTATTATCACAGATACCTTACTACAAATAAATATACTATAGATGACATTTATGCAAAACAATTTAGTAATGAAGTATCAGATGATGCAATTCAGCCAATAAATTATAATGACATAGATGATCATGCAAAATTTATACAAAAGTACATTTTTAAGAAATTAAATCAATGACAAAATCTAAAGGGCATATGATCATGCTAGGTGGTAACATGGAAAGGCATGAACCACAAGCACTTTTAGAAGTAGATGATGAACTACTGAATAAAGGCTGGCCCTGCATAAAAAGATCACCAGGCGGGCACATGATCGCCACGTACCTTAGAGAACAAGGCTATGATGTAGAAGTTATTGATTTTTGGCCAGCATGGACTCGTATACAGTTATTAAAATTATTTCATAAACGTGTAAGAGAAGACACATTAGTTGTCGGTATTTCTGGTATGTTTGCACTAAGTCACATAGGTCAAAATGTTGATGTAGATCAATTGCATGAAATGCTTCAAACTATAGCCACATTAAAAGAAAGATATCCCCAACTTAAATTTGTTGGAGGCGCCCACAACGTATCAGCAATTCAAGCATATGATTTAGATTACTACGTCAGTGGTTATGGCGAATATGCTATCGTTGAGTTATTCAAATATTTCAAAGGCGAGTTTAATACTTTAAAGATACAAAGAAAACATATAGGCGGTAAAGTGTTAAATGTAATAGACTGCAAACATGATTATCCAGCCTGGCCCATGCCTAATGCAAGAGTTACATACGAAGAAAGAGATTTTATTCAACCACAAGAAGTATTAACACTTGAACTAGCACGTGGTTGTAAGTTTAAATGTAAGTTTTGCAGTTTCCCTATATTAGGAGTCAAAGGAGATCACTCTCGTTGTGCAGAAAGTTTAAAAGAAGAACTGTTAGACAACTATAATAAATGGGGACTTACAACTTATACTGTAAGTGATG
>VMHT01081931.1_pt1 | contig 13439 bp, 20 predicted proteins | sample 4693611 | NCBI WGS metagenome assembly VMHT01 (sample SAMN12280063, study PRJNA550983) | marine metagenome | isolation source: seawater sampled from same location over 5 years 0.02-0.2 micron viral filtrate | place: USA: collected off the coast of southern California halfway between the port... ... | reverse complement strand
GTTCAATTGTTGGACGGCATGGGATGCACCCATTCCTGTGTGGGAAGAACTGCATCGGTTGGGCATCGAAGTCCAAGCAGAGTACGAGGTCGAAGGTACGGATTGCGTTGGTGAGTTCACGTTGGGTGAGCACCATTGTCGGACACTCACTGATGAAGAGATCAAGGAACGAGAAGCAAGATGGGAGGAAGAAGATGCCTAAGGTAGATCCGATGGAGGTTATGTTGAGCGATATCTTTAACAAGGTATTTTATAGCAAGAAATGGGAGAGACCTGATCACTGTTGGGATTGTGATGGTGAGGGGATCGTTGATGTGGAGGTCTATCGACCCCACAACTTCAACCGAGACGTAGGGATCATCGATGTCAAACCAATGGAATGTGAAACGTGCGGTGGCACTGGAAGATTGGAGGTCGAAGATGAGTAAGCGAGTTTTAGATTTACCGATGGGGCGCACATATCTTGTGCTCCCGAATGGAGCGGCTGCTCAACTCAACTACATGGACGTGAACACGTTGCAAGTTGCGTTGGATCATTTGCAAGAGCATCTGAATGATCTGGACGTGTCACGCGATCCGAGAGAGAAAGAGATGCGTAAGGCAGAATTGGATAGCGTGGACTTTCTCATAGAACTGGTGGGAGGCGTGAAGGAATGAGCGCATACTACAACGAGATAGATCCCTATGCTGCGGCATGGTTACGAAACTTAATTAGAGATGGTCACATTGCCGATGGTGTGGTCGATGAAAGGAGTATATCGGATGTCAAACCAGAAGAGCTTTATGAATTTACTCAATGTCACTTCTTCGCGGGAATTGGAATCTGGAGCCACGCGCTCCGACAATCAGGATGGGAGGACGACAGACCAGTCTGGACAGGATCGTGTCCTTGCCAACCTTTCAGCGGCGCAGGTAGCCGAAAAGGGATGGCTGACGAGCGGCACCTCTGGCCTCACTGGTTTCACCTCATCGAAGAGTGCCGACCTCCAACGGTCTTTGGAGAACAGGTTGCAAGCAAAGACGGCCTCGGTTGGATCGACCTTGTACAAGCTGACATGGAAGGATCGGACTACGCCATCGGGGCTTTCGATCTCTGCTCTGCGAGCTTCGGTGCGCCGCACATCAGGCAACGTCTCTGGTTCGTGGCCGACACCGACAACCCGAGATCACAAGGGTGGATATCAAGGGGGTCGGATACGCAACGGCAAGATCAGCACGGACACGTTGGACGTAGCGGCACAACTGACAGGTTGGCCTACGCCGAGAGCGAACAAGGTGCATCCCGAGATCACGGAACAGAACCGAGACAAGTTAGCGAACCGCAACAAATCCAATCTGGAGGAAGTGGTAGCGGTGCTATGGGGGTGGCCTACGCCACAAGTAGCGGACGACAACATGAGCCGCGTGAAAGATCCACAGAAATTCAGTCAGAGAAGACTAGAGACAGGACGCTCAATGACATTGGCGGACACGGCACAAGCGCTGACGGGATGGGCGACACCGACCACGGCGGATCACAAGGGAGCGGCGAAACCAGAGTCGGTCAAGGAGTGGAACAGTCGGGGTCACAATCTTCCAGAGCAAGCACAGATATCGGGATGGGCAACGCCCAACACGATGGACAGTCTGCCACTTCGAAGCAAGGAAGCGATGATCAAGATGCACCAGACGACAAGAAAGAACAGATCGTTCCCGTGCAATCTGAGGGAGCAAGTATCTCCCGAGATGATCGAAGCGGTGATGGAGGCAAAGGGGGAGGTGACACCGAAACCCGAGCCTATGAGACTAACGGCTTCTGGGCAGATGCTGACTGGCTCTTATGCCGAGATGGAAAGTGGAGGCCAGTTAGACCCCAGTCATTCCCGTTGGCTCATGGGGCTACCGCCCGAGTGGGACGACTCCGCGCCTACGGAAACGCCATCACGGCGCAAGTCGCGCAAGGATTAATTGAAAGTTACATGGAGGTAAAACAATGACTAAAAGAAAAGGAAGACGACATAATGGACACAGAACAAATCCAAATGTAGTGGAAGGTGTAACCAACGCATCCTCACTCTTTGTGCCCACTGAAAAGAATTTTAAAAAGTGGAGCAGTCTAGATAGGAAGGAGAATGAAAACTTTCTGATCAACGAAGCCACGTTTGGTTCGGGTAACATGAACTTGAAGGACACCTACGGAGATCCAGAGATGTCTAAGGCTTATACCCTAGCCAAACAAATCAGGGTTGGCACTGTACCTAAGTCTCCGAAGAGGCAGATGCTATACTTTGTTCGTGACATGGTGCACTTCTATAGATCGAATGGGTTTCATCGGTTGGCTGACACAATGGCAAAGGACATCCAGTTCTTTGATGTGAACGAGATCTTTGAGTATGTTTCCATAAATCTCAAAAACATTTTTCCAGAGCACGAGACACCTCCCTCTACAGATGTGGTGCTACCTGCCAATAAGGTCGGTTTGTATGCCAACCTTATTGCTCAAGGCGACAAAGATGCAGAGCGTTGGGGTGAAAACGGTGACTGGTTTAAAGGGTCTCAATCAAAAAGTTCTGAGGCAATGTACATTTGTTCCAGTCTTGTGAACGATCCAGAGGATGAACGGTACTGCCGGATTTTCCACGTTGATTTAATATACCGACCTTTGCCTACCGATACGATAGCGGATACCAAACCACTCGAAGTGGGAGAAGTAGACACCATCAAAGGTACTATTACTACATATGATGCTGATACGGATGATTTTAAAATCATGGTGATGGAAATGGCACAATTTGCCTGTGCTTTTTTACAGACCATAAACACACCGAGGTTCGTGGTTCAACGACAGCAGAAAGTTCATCCCTTCCATAAGGCAAAGATAAGAAAGATGTTGGGTAAGTTTACTCCTGACAGTTGGAACTTAGTCCAGTGGAATGTGGGTGAACCAGTCAAGTCGAAGGATGAAGAGACAAAGTCTGGTGGCAAGCAAGCCCTACACTTTCGTCGTGGGCATCCGAGGATGGCAGAAGAACATTGGGAGAGGTCTTATTGGAGCACGGTTCGCAATCGTTGGGAGCAGTACATCCATGGCTACGAGGCAGGCCACCCGAGGTTCGGGATAAAGAAAAGTTATCATCTACCGAGAAAGGAGGTATGATATGATTGACGATAGGATCTGTATTTACTACGTCGCGGATCGCGTTCAGGAGATCCGTGACGGCGATGCAACAGCAGAAGAGTTCTTACGAGAGTTGAACCATAACATTGGCGTCAATACTCGAATTAAACGTAACAATCCTGATGCACTGGTGGCTGACTTGCCACCTATAGATGCTCCCAGGACAAAAAGAAAAAGGAAAAAATGATGTATGTAGTTACATGGTTGGAGGATATTGAACCGTTAGGGTTTTTAGAAATCAGTCAGCTTCCACACTGGGAACTGAAAGAGAACTGGTCCGAGGTTCAAGAGCTTGTGAACAAACTCAAAAAGCTCGATAATGTTTTAACTTGGTCAATAAGCATGGTATTTGATGGAATGGATCACCATCTGTGCGAGGGACCGCAGGGTCAAACGGAAAAAGGGCTTTGGTTTGACAACATATCAAAGCTCTTGCCTGATTACATGAGCAACATGGAGGTATTAGCAACGCTCATGAACATTGCCAGTAAGTACTGGGACGCAGAAGACATGAAGTTAGGTGCGGAGATGATGGTCATGGCGACTGAGGATCTGCGTGAAGAAGTTATCTATAAACATTGAGGTATCAAATGAGAAAGAACACGAAAGCATATCAAGTATTATCAGAAGTAGACAAAGACAAGGGCACGACTGTGCAGATAGCAGATCGGACTGCGGTCAAGCGGAGCACGGTTGCGTATTATCTGTCCACGATGAAGGGAAAAGGGTGGGTGCAGATGTCCCACATTTATCCCGTGGGCAATCCTTGTTTTGTCTGGGAGATTACGGACGAGGGCAAGCAACAACTTGGCTAAGTTTTTAGGGACTGTGAGAAAGCAACCTCAAGGTAAGTACCTGAAGTTGTTTTGCGAAGATTGTAAGTCGATGTGGGTTGCAGGAAGATTTCCTATGTCCGTATCTAAAGTTGAAAAAATAATGGAAAGCAAATGCCTGATGTGCGAGAGCACTAATCTTTCGGTGTTTGATGATTTCCTGGAGGAACCAAAATAATGTTTAAACTATTCTATACCTTACTGATCATTGAGTACGTGGTTGAAGACCAAGACGTATCAACCTCTGTTATCTTCCCGAGTGAGGAGGCTTGTTACGATGCTTTTGGGGACGGGGTTCTTGATAACTTGTACGATGTACTTGCCGATACATATGGCAACGAGATTATGATGTACTGTAAGAAGACACCATTTCAATCCGGTGTAAAGAAACCTAACATCAAACCGAAGGTGAGACCTGATGAAGAAAACTAAACCAAGGATGAGCAAGTGGACTGAGGCACAAAAAGAGTGGCTCGGTTACAAACGCCGGATGTCAGTAATGAAGAGAAAGGATATCACTTTGGCTGAACCGCCTTGGGAGAAAGAACCTTTGGATAAGGAGAAGGTTAAAGATGGGAGATGAAGCACTCAGCCCCGCGCATAAGTTCGAGTATCGCTTTTTAAGACAACAGGTCAACAGGTTGGAAGAAGAGCGTTACAGGTACGACGCACGACCCAACATACAACAGGACTTGTGGAAAGCACGAGAAGAGCTTAAAGAGTTTGTGTCAAAGTTGAGAACTAACGGGGTTAAAATATGAGACAATGGAAGTACACGGTTGACGATTACAGGAAGTGTGCCGAGAAAGGTCTAACGATATCCGAAACGTCAAGGGAGCTTGGCATATCTCGTCAGGCTGTGCATCAAGCATCCAAACAATACGACATAGACTTTCACAAGAAGGACAATCGTGGTGGTGCAAGGGATCTTAACAAAGTAACCTGGCATTAAAAAAGAGGGGGCGAAGCCCCCTCAGTATCCCAAAAGATTTAATCTTTTCATATGGAGCTATGAAAAGTACGAGCAGTATCTTTATGGTAACACGAGTTACGATTCTGGCAAATACTTTTTATTCACCCAGTCTGGACCCTTGCGATATCCTCTTATTTCAACAGCCGACATCTTCGACCATCCTCTACAAAAAGCCTTTGCTACATCTAACTTGAGGCCAGTCAGCTTCGCTATTTCTTTTGCAGCTGTCTCTTCCGAAGCGTATCCAACGCACCGTTCTTCCAATATTTTTGTTATGTCGGGATCATAGTCAGCCATTGTCTAGCCTCCTCTCCAAGAACTCTTGCACCAATTTCTATCTTAGCTTGTAAAGATTTCACAATCTTCTCATCAATTGAACCCTCAGTTATAAGATCAATGTATGTCACGTTGTTCTTCTGTCCAATTCTGTGCGCCCTATCCTCTGACTGCATACGAGTTTCGAGGTTAAAGTCATTCGCATAGTACACCACCAGGTTTGCTTCCGTCAATGTCAGACCGTATCCGGCGGTCTGTGGATTACCAACAAAGAACCGCAAAGGATGTTGCGGATTTTGAAAGTTTTGCACAATATTATTACGTTCATCATCAGAAGTGTCGCCAAAGTATGCAGCAGCTGAACCGTATCCAAACTTTTTGTTGAGCATTTCTACAATCTGTTGGATGTCGTAACGAAAGCGGGACCAGATGATTGCTTTGCCATCGTGTTCATCCATGATTTCTGCAAGTGCATCCATTCTTTTGGATGGAAAGTATATCATCTCGCCATCGTCTGTCTTCAAGTGACCAGAAAGTATCTGCTGTAGCCTGAGTAACTGTGTAATCACAGCAGGAGCCGAGGTCATTTCACCATCTTCAAACAAAACCATGGCATGACGCCGGATACTTTCGTACATTTGTTTCTGTTCTTTGGTGGTCGGCACGTATCTGGCAGTGTAAATCTTTTCGGGTAGGTCAAGACAATCTTTTTTCAGAACTCGATACGAGAACTTGTCGATCTTTACTGTCAGTTCGTCTAGGTTTTTGAACCCGACGATTTGATTGAACGCCTGTGCTCCCATCTTCTTCCGCTGCAACACAGCGTATCGACCTTGGAATGCGTAGAATGAATCATATCCGAGAACATTCTTTTGTAGGAACTCAGCCTGGGAATAGATGTCAAGCGGACTTTTTGTTATCGGAGACCCTGTCAACAACCTTTTGTAGTTGAATGCCTCTGCTATTTTGTTAAGACTTTTAGTGCGTTTGGCTTTGGGGTTTTTGATCGTGGTTGATTCATCAATGGCAATCATTCCTCTCGAACCAAACGCACGACCCAACCACTCCCCCGCTTTCTTTCCTTTGACCGTGGAGAATGCTTCGACATTCATGACAAAGATAGTCATCCCGTCAAACGGATCTCTCACTGATCGCATTTCTTTTGTCTGTGTCTTGTTTGCATTTGCCACCCACCGAATCACTCGAACAGGGACATCATCAGACATGTGCTCTGGAATTTCTTTCTGTACCCAGTTGCGGTACACACCTTTTGGTGCAATGATCAATGCAAAGTTTATTATGTTCTGTTGATAGAGCATTCCGATATTGTCTATTAAAACCTTAGACTTACCAGTTCCCATCTCCATGAAGTAACCAAAAAACTTCTTGTGTCCACCAAGATCCAATGCAGTCTTTTGATGTTTATATGGATTTGTTTTAAATTTATACTTGCAATTCATACAGAACTCCCTATGTTGTATTATACATGGATCAAATGATCTATAATTTCAACCCTGAAGAGGAAAAAAACTTATGACTGATATATTCGAAGACTACTTTGACGATGGCGAGGCACTTGCCAAAGTCGATAGCGGCACAGGAAAACAATTAAGTGACTTGGTTCGCAAGCTGCGTAAGGTTGAAGATCAAATTGCCGATGCAGAACAATACTTGAAGACTATAAAGGCAGAGAAGCACAAGCTCTCTACCGAAAACATTCCGGCACTTATGGATGAGATGGGTATGGAACGTATCGACGTTGACGGTTTGACCGTTGAACGTAAGATGATGGTTCACGCTTCTATTCCACAGGATCGCAAGGAAGAAGCATTCGCATGGCTGCGTGAGAATGGACTGGATGATATCATCAAGAACGATATCACTTGTTCTTTTGGCAAAGGCGAAGACAATCTGGCAGGAGACGTTGTGGGTATCTTGCGAGAGAAGGGTTTTGATCCATCGACCAAGACCCATGTACATCCATCCACATTGAAAGCGTTTGTGAAAGAACGTGTCACGGATGGTAAACCAATCAACCTCGATATGTTCGGGGCATTCATTGCAAACGCAGCACAAATACGGAGGAAAGTGTAATGGCAAATGCAGTAGCAAAAGCAAAAGGTGTGGAAGTTAGCACCGATGTAATTGATGATATCTTTGAAACAGCAGGAGACGGGGCGTCATTTGACAGTTCCGAAATGCAGATACCGTTTATTCGTATTCTTCAAGCAATGTCTCCACAACTCAGCAAAAAGAAGCCTGAGTATATAGAGGGGGCAACGCAAGGAGATATATTCAATACAGTTACTGGTCAACACTGGGATGGCGACATGGGGATCACACTGATCCCGTGCTTCCAGACGACAAAGTATCTGGAGTTTGTTCCTAGAGAGCAAGGCGGTGGGTTCCAAGGAGAACGTCCTGCCAACGATCCTGATCTTACAAAGACAACTCGTGAGGGTGCAAAAGAAATTTTACCCAACGGTCATGAACTTGTTCGTTCTGATCAACACTATTGTCTGATTGTTGAAGAAGACGGATCGTTTCAACCTGCGGTTGTTGACATGAAGTCAAGCCAGTTGAAGGTGAGCAGACGTTGGAAAACTCAGATTGCAATGCAGAAAGTAAAACACCCGAAGTCTGGACAGATGGTAACACCTGCTGTTTATGCTACGGTGTGGCGAATCTCTACTACCGAAGAGTCAAACGACCAAGGTACGTGGGGCAACTACCAAGTAGAAAAAGAGGGCTTGGTAACTTCGCGTGATCTATTGATGGAAGCTAAAGCTTTCCGTGAGTCGATCATGGCGGGTGAGGTTAAAGCTGCAAAGGAACCAGATAGTTCTGTAGACATGGATAACGAAATTCCATTCTAGGTAGCAGTTTTGGGGGCACGGGGTTTTATTCTCCTTTTTTCCTTGTGCCCTCATTCAACCTCATCAGGAGCAGAATATGTCAGCAGCAAAAAGACTGATGTCTGTGTTCGAGGGTTCACAGAAAGGCCACGGTCAAACCACGGTGGGTCGGATTGGTAGAAACGGTAAAGCAGATGCAAAGAGTTTCGTGATCCGAGGATCGTTGACAGAAGATATAGTACAGGGACACATTGATGGGGTGCAAGGAATCGGTGCCATACCTATCAAGTCTGGAGATGTGTGTAAGTTCGGAGCATTGGACATAGATGTCTATGACCTGGATCACAAATCTCTTAGTCAAAAGATACAACAATTAAAATTACCATTGCACCACTGTCGATCCAAATCTGGCGGTGCTCATTTGTTTTTATTCTTGAAGGACTGGGAGCCTGCTGCTCTGGTCCGTGAGATATTATCCGAGATGGCTTCAGCCATCGGGTTCTCTGGTTGTGAAATCTTTCCAAAGCAAGACACAATCATTGAGGACAGAGGGGATCTAGGAAACTTTATCAACCTTCCATACTTCAATGCCGAAGAGACAATGCGTTATTGCTTTGATAAGAAGTGTGAGGCCATGGATCTTGCTACGTTTCTGATAAACGTAGAAAAGAAAAAGGTCTCAATGGCAGAACTAAACGAGATGTCTTTCGCAGGAGACCGAAAACATTTTGGCGACGGTGCCTATTGCTTGGAGTTGCTTTCAAGTCTGGGCAAGGTCACGGAGAACAGAAACATCTTTCTGTTTGCGGTGGGTGTATACTGTAGAAAGAAGTGGACGGATGATTGGAAGAAGCATCACGAGGAATATAACAGGTTGCTTTGTCAGCCTCCACTTCCTGCACCCGAGGTCATGCAGCTACAGAAATCTTTGGAGAAAAAAGATTACTTCTACCAGTGTGACATCTGTCCTTTGAAGGATCACTGCAACAAAGAGATATGTAAGACTAGAAAGTATGGCATTGGAAACGATGGTGCAGATGTCCCAAGAGTCGATGCACTTACTATCATGCAATCAGAACCACGTTTGTATTTCTTGACTGTCGATGGCGGAAGACTGGTCTTGTCTACGGATCAGCTGCAACATCCATCGTTGTTTCAGAAAGCTTGCATGGAGCAACTGGACATCATGCCACCAGTTCCCAAGCCTGGGGATTGGCAGAAGCTGATAAACTCAATGATGCAAACAGCAACGAAATTATCTGTGACCGAAGAACTTACCTACGCCGGACAGTTTAAAAACCACTTACGCGACTATTGTACCAGTCGTATAAGAGCCATGGCTCCCGAAGAAATAGAGATGGGCAAGCCATGGACAGAGAGAGGAACAACCATGTTCCGTATTGAAGCTTTGATGGAGTACCTCAAGAACAGAGGGTTTACTCAATACACCAGGGCACAGGTGCAAGATCAACTGAAACATCTAAACCATGATCAAGAATGTCATGGAACTAAGAACATCAGACGGGACGATGGCAGAAGAACGTCCATCCGTGTTTGGTGGGTTCCTGAGTTCGAAGATATGTCTGTAGAAATTACTGCCGAGGAGAAAACTGATGAAATCCCGTTCTAAATTATTACGAATAGGCGAGGTGTCGGAATGGCTAAACATCTCGCGTTCCACCATTTACAAGTGGGTCAATGATGGAGAGTTCCCAGAACCTGTGGTTCTTGGGCAAGACGATGGCAAGCGTAGTGCGACTCGATGGAGAGAAGAAGAAGTCCAAGAGTGGCTTGAGACCAGACCACGAGGGGTGCAGGGATGATACCGCACTCTGAGATTATATTCGGGCCGCCCGGTTGCGGAAAGACATACACTCTTATGGAAGAGGTAGAGAGCGAACTGTCTTCTGGAACACCACCAGATCGGATTGGATATGTCTCATTCACGCGCAAGGCCATACAGGAGGCTGTTTCCAGAGCGTCCTCCAAGTTTAACTTGGATCGTAAACAGATGCCGTGGTTCAGGACGCTGCACTCGTGGGCATTCAACGGTCTTGGTTTATCAAACACAGACATGATGGCTACAGAGGACTGGGATGCTTTGGGTAGAAGTCTTGGGTTGAGGTTTCGAGGAACAAGGGCAGTGAACCCTGACGACGGAATGCTTATGCCTGGTGCCATTGATACGGGAGATGTCTATCTTCAGATGGAGAACAGGGCACGGTACAGGATGGTCTCAATTGCACAGGAGTTCAACGACGTTGCCAACCACGCTTTGAATTTCGATCAGTTCAGAAAGGTCGCAGAACAAGTAAAGGCGTATAAAGATAACACGATGAAGTTTGACTTCGCGGATCAAATAGAAAAGTACGTGGAGATGGGTGAGCCGCCCTCACTAGATCTTCTTATCGTGGACGAGGCACAGGATCTGACGCCGCTGCAATGGTCGATGGTTTCCAAGATAGCCGAGAAAGCAAACCGGGTATTGATTGCAGGAGACGACGACCAAGCTATCCACCGTTGGACGGGTGTGGATGTAAAACGTTTTCTCGGTGTGTCTACAAGGTATCGAGTTCTTACACAAAGTTATCGTATGCCCAGGTCGGTTCATGAGTTGTCACAAAAGGTTGTTAAGCGGATACAGGATGGACGAAGGGAGAAGGAGTTCTTTCCAACCGACAACGAGGGTCGGATAGATTGGTCAATGAACGCTCATGAGATGGACTTTACAGAGGGATCTTGGACTCTGATGGCAAGGACAAACTCTTTCGTGCGTAGTTGGGGAGATGCGCTACGACAGGATGGGTATTTGTTTTCGATCAAGGGAACCAGTAGCATAAACCAAGACGCAGCCATGGCGGCTGCTACGTGGCGTAGACTGCAAAAGAATGAAGGTGTAGACCTAGCGTCTGTAAGGGCGTTGTATGACTTCGTACCGAAGCAAGGAGACCATGCTGTTGTAAAGCGTGGATCTGCAAAGTTATTGGATGCAGCTAACCCAGAATCTTTTTTGACATACGACGAACTGGTGTCTGAGTTTGGCATGATTGCCAACATAAGCAAGGACCCGTTAGAAATCGCTAGATTTGGTAAGGATGATATGAGGTACATTCGAGCCATTGAGCGTAGAGGAGAGGACATCAGTTCTCCACCTCGCATAAAGCTGTCCACATTCCATGGGATGAAGGGCGGTGAGGATGATAACTGCGCTGTTTTCTTGGGTTCAACACAAGCCTGTGTGAACAGCAAGCATCCTGACGACGAGCATCGGGCCATGTACGTTGGCCTGACGAGAACCAAAAACAGGCTGTTCCTAGTGGACACAGATCACAGGTATAAATACAAATTATGAAAAGAGATAAAGTTCTTGAGAAAGCAGCAGAATATATAAACGGTCAAAGAGCCAAGGATTATGGAGACGCATACGATAACTTCAGCCGCATAGCAGTTGGTTGGAATGTAATAATAAAAGAGTCAGATGGTTACATCACACCACAGCATGTGGCTTTGATGATGGACTGGGTAAAGACCGCTCGTCTCCTTAACGAACTAACGAATGAAGATAGTTGGATCGACAAGTGCGGATACAGTGCACTTGGTGCAGAGTTCTCTGATCGGGAGAAATAAAATGGCGAGAGATCGTAAAGATAAAAAGACGGTTGATCTTATGGCTAGATTGGAACTGGGGGAGTCCCTAGATCCAGATTGGAACATCCCATCAGAGTTTCCAGACCTGACACAATACAAAACTGTGGCTGTAGACTTGGAAACCAGAGATCCGAACATACAGAAGCTAGGCCCTGGTTGGGCACGGGATGATGGAAACATCGTTGGGATTGCCATAGCAGCAGGCGAATACAAGGGTTACTTTCCTATTCGGCACCAAAATGGACACAACCTCGATCCTAAGATGACGATGAAATGGTTCAAGAAGCAGATGGCTACACCAAACATCGACAAGATCATGCACAATGCCACATACGACGCAGGATGGCTCCGTGCAGAGGGGGTAGAGGTTCAGGGTAAGATAATCGACACAATGATCGCTTCGCCACTGGTGGACGAGAACAGGTGGTCTTACAGCCTGAACAATCTGGGGCGTGATTACATCGACATGCGCAAGGACGAGCGGATGCTTCGCGCTGCGGCGAAAGATTGGGGCATTGATCCCAAGGCTGACATGTGGAAACTGCCACCAAAATATGTCGGGGCATACGCTGAACAAGATGCCGTCATGACGTTGAAGTTGTGGGAGAGACTGAAGACAGAGATTACATCTCAGGAATTGACACACATTTTTGATCTTGAAACAAGTTTGATTCCGCTTATGCTTGAGATGAGGGCACGGGGGGTTCGTGTTGATCTGGACAAAGCTGACATAGTTCGTCAGGGACTAAAGGCCAAGGTCAAAGAACTGAAAGCAGAAATCAAGCGAAAGACAGGCGTGGAGATAGAACCATGGGCGGGAGCGTCTGTACTCAAAGTCTTTGAAGCCCTGAACTTGGAGTACCCGAAGACAGAAGCGGGTGCTCCTTCTTTTACCAAACAATATCTAAACATGCACCCACACGAAGTGTGCCAAATGATCGTAAAACTGAGAGAGTTTGACAAAGCTGACAGTACGTTTATCGACTCCATACTCAGGCACGAGAAGGACGGTAGGATACATACTGAGTTTCATCAGCTTCGATCCGATGATGGGGGCACGGTAACAGGGCGGTTCTCGTCTTCTAACCCAAACCTTCAGCAGATTCCGGCACGAGATCCTGACATCAAGGCTATGATCCGTGGGTTGTTTGTGCCAGAGGAGGGACAGAAGTGGGGATCGTTTGACTATTCGAGCCAAGAGCCGAGGCTACTGGTTCACTTTGCAGCTAGTATGCCTAGCGATATGCGGCACCCGGTCGTTGATACAATCGTAGAAGAGTATCAGAAGGGTGATGTTGATCTGCATCAGATGGTTGCAGACCTTGCAGGCATCAAACGAAAAGAGGCGAAGACAGTTAACCTGGGGATTATGTACGGCATGGGTGTGGGCAAACTAGCGGCACAGCTAGACATATCGAATCAGGAAGCCAAGGATCTGATTGAAAGGCACAGAGAGAACGTGCCGTTTGTGAAGCAACTTGCAAATGTTGCCAGTCAAAGAGCAGAGAAGCATGGACAGATACGCACGTTGCTAGGACGTAAGTGCCGCTTCCATCTTTGGGAACCTCGAACCTTTGGCTACAACAAACCGTTGCCGTATGAAGATGCGTTGAAAGAGTATGGGAACATCAATAATCTAAAAAGAGCGTTTACTTACAAGGCGTTGAACAAGCTGATCCAAGGGTCAGCTGCGGATC
>VMHT01197524.1_pt1 | contig 13440 bp, 12 predicted proteins | sample 4693611 | NCBI WGS metagenome assembly VMHT01 (sample SAMN12280063, study PRJNA550983) | marine metagenome | isolation source: seawater sampled from same location over 5 years 0.02-0.2 micron viral filtrate | place: USA: collected off the coast of southern California halfway between the port... ... | reverse complement strand
CGAACTGTATCGCCAAAGTTTTCAATTTCGCCAGCGTAGTCAGTGTTCGTGATGTCTTCAACAACCGAAGCGCGACGAAAGAATTTGAGAACTTTTTGGCTAAAAATTTCCGGTGCAAAATTACCGGAAGGCAGGTTATTATGACCTGAAGCACTATTGAATGCCATTAGTCCATTCCTTCTCTATTTTGAGGTTTTAGGAGTTTAAGTCGATTCGCCCTTCATTCCGTGCTTGGTCGAGTTCAGCTTCCATCTTCTCGAACTCCCACGGTTTCATCTTGGCGATTTGCGAAGCTTTCCAAATCTTCTTTTCACCGCCCCCTACTTCTGACACAACGTCTTTAGCTTTAGAGGACTTTACTACGGCTGCTGCCGCTTCATTAGATTTGGTCTTCTTCTTTTTTGAGATACCAACATCTGCTTTGTACAGATCAAGTACTCTTGAAGCCCAACGAGCATCGGTATTGTTTTTGTAAATACCATCCGAAATAGATTCCGGTTGTTCGCCAAGCCACGTTAAGAACTTTTCATCCTCTTTAATTTCTATGAAATCTGGATGAGCGTTCATCAGTTCGCGGTATGCACTTTGAACCACAGTTTCCTTTTCGCGTTCCTGAATTTCAAGTAGTTCTGACTGTAGGTGTTTTGTTCTTTCTTCGGCTTGCATAGCCGCTACAGTCTCAACAACTCCGTATACATCAGGATACTCTTCACGAAACTTTTCCAACTCTTCAATCGTCTTGGGCAATGGGACATTAGCTGCCTGTGATGCCTGTTGCAATTGTTTCTTTTCAGATTCAAACTCTGCAAGTTTTGTATCGTAGTGTCGCTTTAAATCGTCATACCGTTTCTTGTAATCGTGATTTGGCGATTCTTGTTTTGTCTCTACAAAGCTTGGTTCTTTTGTCTCTGTATCTTCGGATTCTTCGCTTGCTTCTACTTCAGGGGTATCCTCTTCGTCTTCGTAGACTTCTGATCGATAGTCGCCTTTGTATAAGCTTTCACTATTTATGGTTCCGAAAGAGTCGTTTGGTTTGTTGGCACGAATGCCGCGTACTTGTTTTGCCATTTTATTTACCTCATCTTGCGGGGCCACATGGCTGTGGGTAGCCGCGTCGGTTGTGTCAGGGCCGCTATGCGGGTAGCTGACGATTAGTCAAGACCACGAAGTACTTTCCGGGCGTAGCTATCGCCCTCACCGTAAGATGCCAAAGCTTTCTCCAGTGAGTTGTGGTCGTTTAATTTTTGTCGCAAAGTAATGTTTGCTATTGTCTCGTAGTATTTTTCATGTAGATCTTGGGGTATGTTTCCCTTACCATACTTATTAAAAGATTTTTTAATTTCAGTAGGGGTCTTTATCTTCTTTTTGTTTCTATACATTGAACCATACTTTTCAATGTTAACTTTGTCGTCCCCCTGTTGAATAAGTAAATCAATATATTCTTTAGCCTCTTGATTGAGGGTCCTGTATAAAGGACTTCGATCTTTAATATCTCTCAATGTGCTGGCTGTAATTTGCATTGGTCCAAACGCTGAAGATGCCTTGCCTTTCTTTTTTATACCTGTAAATATATAGGGATCTTTTTCAAAGCCTTTAATTTCTACATTCTGAATGGCTTTTTTAATATCCCCAAACCTGCGACCAAAAAACTGATCATTATCTGGAGATACAGGTTCTAAATTTAGAGGGGCTGATCCTTCAGGAGCAGGGCCAGTAAGGGTGGGAGAATCAGGGCCAATTAACTGTTGTACAAAACCCCTGTCTGTTTGTAAGCCCCCAACTGCTGCCCCTATTTTATCTCCGTATTTAGCTTGGCGGCGTTGTACTTCAGCTTTACCTGTATTGTTGATGTTGTCAAGAAACCCCCCGCCGTACTTCTTCTCTATAAAATTCACAACTTCAGGACGTATTAAACGTTCGCCGTCAGATAAAGCTACGTCTATCATTTCCCCGTTGTTACGGGCTGGCCCCACTTGTTTTTCAGCATCACCAAGAACTAAGTCAAGATCATTCTTATATCTTTCATTTGCAGGTTGGTTCATTACAAACGAACCTTGTGGTACAGAAGTAAACCTGTTGTCTGCTATACCCTGCCTATCAGATACGGTGCGAGGGTCTTTGTTGATGAAGCCCATCTGTGTAGATGCTTCGCCGCCGTTTCGCATACCGACTCGACCGCCAAGTTTAAATATATTATCGTAACTTTCTCCGTAACCACCCGGACCACCCTGACCAGCGTCACCGATACCGTCACTAGCACTGGTGCTGCTACCGCTCTCTTGACCCCCGCCGTCATCACCGCCACCGTAATCATTATCAGTTTCAGCAGTGTATCTACTGTCACCGATATTTGCGGAGTATGTAGAGGTGTTTACAGAAGGTTGATTGTAATCATCCCCAAAGTCTGTTCCCATAGAGGTTGTGTTATTGGTAAATGTTGACGGATCTGTGTTGTAGTCGTCTCCAAAATCTGTGCCTAAAGTTGACTGGTAAATTGCTGTTCCTGAAAGTCCAGAACGTCCTTGAGTCACAAAACCTTTAGGTAAGCCACTGTGTCCCCCACTTGTTACGGGAGCCTTTACGTATCCATATTGTGATCCTAAAGGATTAGGCACTAGACTTGTCACAACAGAACCACGAGTTCTTCCGTCAATATAGTCTATACCCAAGTCTGAACCTCTTTCATCACCATATGTAGCTACATTGTAAGCAGTTGTTATGTCGGGTATTGCTACTCCTTTTTCTACTGCACTAGCTTGTGCTTCAAGCGCACTATGGATGTTATTAAGGTGTCTGGCTGCACTAATTCCCCGGGGAGTGGGGGGATACGCTCCTGAATTAACAGTACCAAGCCCAAATAGACCGGGAGACATACCTAAAATTGCATTGTTTAACATGCCAATTCCGTAGCCCTCTTTACCAGCAATAGTTTTTTCTTGTATGTTTTCTAAATTCTTTTGACTAACATACGATCCTGCTGCAACAAAAGGAGCCAATGGTCCCAGCATATAATTTATTGCTCCACCGGGGTTTGTAACGCGGTAAGTTTGAGTTAACTTGTTAAACTTTACTCTAGGAGCAAAAGCTTGATCTATCTTTTTTTCGAGCCATCCCCCTATGCCATCGTCGTATTTTTTATCCTTAGTATATACACCAGCAAATTTATTGTCTTTAAAGTATGCTTCTTGTTCAGCAAATTCTTCGGGAGACATGCCACCATCATCACCGCCGTCATTACTACCACTACTCCCAGACCCTTTTCCTTTTCCTGACGAAAGAAACTGTAAAAACGATCTATTACGATCATCTACTAGCGGGTTTGGAACATTAACAGTAGCTGAGTCATCGTATCCTGCAAACGGCGCACGACTTACACTATCTATATATTTTTGAGCGGCGGGGCTGGTCATCGGTTTGTTACATCCTTTGCTTTAACAGAAGCTTCATAATCGTTTCTTAATCCCTTAAGCGTTTCCAGTGAAGTTATCTTCCCCTGCAGCCGGAACAGTTCCAGTTCCGATCTGGCCCCCACCAACGCCCGAAGCGTCATCTGGATTTGCTCCTGCAGGTACTCCTCCAGACTGTCCCATGCTTGCTTGTTGGTCACCAACGGGCTGACCTTCCGGGCTTGTTCCTTGTTGAGCATTAGCTGCTAATCCTTTCAACATTTCTGCAAATATTTGTGCCTCGCTTACGTCATTGACCAAGCTATCTGGGTCTATGTCTTGAGCTATAGCAAGCTCCCGCATGAGGTTTGGTATTTTAATAAATGGTGCTAACATTGGGTTGGATACGGTCTGCAACAAAGTAGTTAATCTTTGACTACGAACTTCTTTTTGCATAACGGCAGCTACGCCGCGTGGTTTAATCTCTAGGTCACCCTCAATATCAGGAGCGTCATCATTGAATTGCATGTTCCATTGAAAATACGCTTCTCCAAGAGGCTTCAGCAATGAGTCATCTATATTCTTAATTACAGTCTTAAGTGATAAACTTGCTCCACCTAATAACATGGACAGTCCTGAAGCTGTACGGCCTGTTCCCGTTACTCCTGTTTGACCGTGCATGATTGACGGAAGACCTGTTTCTTCATCTGCAAGCTGTCGGCTTATTTGGTACATTTGTATATTTTCAGGTGCAGTGTTAGGAAACTTAAGGCCGTTGATTGCTGTTCCACTCACCCCTGACTGACGACGGAATATCTTTCCGGGAAATATGTCCATGTTTTGTCCGGGAACCAAGCTGGCTTCATCTACGTCAAAAACAAGATTACCAGCTAAAGATAGATTATCAATTGCCATACGAACGTGACCGTTCATTAACATCTGTGCATCTTCCATGTTTTCCGCTACGCCAACACCCCATATTTGGTACGGGTTGATTTCATATGGAAAGACTTGGTAAGGAATACGCGCAGGAGTAAATGGGTTTAAGACACACCTAAGAACATAATTTCCACATACCCATACGTTTACCTGTAGTTGGTCAATGGGGTCCAATCCATCAGGAATATCCATTCCAACTTCTTGTGCAAACTTAGCGTCAAGAACTCCCCAATATTCAAGGACCTCAAACCTATTTTCTTGGTAGTATGCTTCAGTCTCGTCTTCACGAATAGTATCTTCGTAGTACTTGTCTTCGTAGTTTGATCCTTTTGCGATAACCTCTTCAATAGCATCTTTGTAAAAGTAAGGATGGCTGATAAGGTTGCGAAGTTGTAAACGATTCATACGGTGTCGTTGTATGACGTATTCACAATCTTCTATGCTTGTTGCTGCCGGATCAGGGTGAAAGTCCCACACAGAAACATGTTCCATACGAGGAACAGTTCTTTCATAAGGAGAATACACGCGAGAACCTTCTTCGTCTCGCTCCCATTGATGGACTCTTTTAACGAAGTTAAATGGCCCCTTTACAACCCCTGTACCTAGTAAAGATGCTTCAAAGATAGCACTCCTAAATACATTGACTGCACTTGTATCAAGAAGTTGGTCGTGAATGACCTTCTCCATGTTAAGGGCAGCTTTTTGTGCAGGAGAAATTTGGGGTTCTCCGGCTAAAGATGGCCCTTCTACAAGAGGCGCACCATTGTACCTGTCTGATAATCCCCCTAAGAAGTCACCATTAGGTGCAGAAGCTTCTAACGCTCCCGGTTCTAAGGTTCTTCCGTCCCCTTCAAATCCGTAGGGATCGATGATATCATCAAGCGGGGTTTGCATGTGAGCAAACTCTGCAATACCTTCGGGAATAGGAGTTGGCTCTACAACCAACGGAAACTTTTTGTTTGCGAACAGAATATCAATAATCTGTCCGTAAGCAGCCAGAACTTTTGTCTTGGTGATTTTAATAAACACCTTAGAACGTTCTGTGTCTCTATATTGTGTTGTTGAATCGTATATACCACGAAAGTTCTTAAACGCTTTTAGCCAACGTTGCTCGTAAGCAAAACGACCATTTTCAGAATCTTGGAACCTACTTCGGATGTGCGCGGCAAGACCGGGCATTTCATCTTCTGGATTTACGACTACAACTTCACTATCATCTGGAGGTTGTAGGAAATTTTCAGACATAATTTACCTTTAATTGTTGCCTTGAGGTCTGTCATCAGCCATTTTAAATAGAGATGCTTCTACTGTTGGCTTAGTTTGCTGCTTTGGCATATCTTCTATCATTGGGCCTGTCTGTACGCGAGTTGGGAACTCCAGACCTTCACGGTAAAGCTTTGATGCACCTTCATCTGTATCAACGCTGACCTTGTCAGAGTTCATTACATATGCTGCACCGTAGTTGTAATTATTGTCAGGCATAGGTTTGTCTCCCCTATGGGTTAATTTAGAAAGGAACCGCTCATTGATGTTTCTTGACCAGCAAGCGCGGCTTTTCTTGCTTGGTTAACTCTTTCTCTTGCTCCACCTGCAGCCAGCATTCCCTGTCGAGACGGAACCGGATCAGGTATATCTACGGGAGCGGAAGGTACTGGTTGTCCTTGTTGATCAAGGTTACCAAACTCATCACCTACATCTTGAACTTGAGCTTGTCTTGCTTCTGCTGCTTGCATCATACTGGGTTGTTCCGGTATTGATTGTGCCATTGAAACAACGTCGCTAGGAGCAACTTGAGCAACTTCCCCAATTAAAAAATCAGCCCCCGCACCTACAGATGCTACAGGATCAGCAATAGATTTCGAGATTCCCATGTCTTGCATTTGTTCAGACATGCTGGCTTGTACTTCCGGTACTTGGCTAAGTCCGGCAACAGTACCCGTAATAGGAATTGCTTTTTGAACGGGTCCGGGCAACTTACCGTACAAGTCAATGATTTTATCTAGTGTACCACCACTTTTGTTGTATTCGGAAGCTTTTTGTGCAGTTGCTTCTGCTGTCTTAGCCTGTGCTACTTCTTTTCCAGCTTGTTTTAACTTGAGTTCTGCTTCTGCAACCGCCGTTGCATTTTCGCCTCGTGCAATCGTATCAAGGTCTGCATCTTTACCTTTTCTTTGTGCATTGGCTCTAGCTGTTTCAGTTTTTTCACTAGTCTGAGCCAAGTCTAATTGTCTGCCAGCTTCAATCTGTTCAGATGTAGCTTCTGTCACCTGTACGGCAGAACCAACTTTTGAACCCTTAATTTCTAACTTTGGGTATTCAGCATTAAACTCTTCTGGTAATCCTAGTCTAAGGTATTGACCAAGAGATTTAGCATTTGATGAATTAGTAGCGTCTGCCATCAAAGATTCAAAACCAATCAGTGCAGACCTTCGTGCTTCTAGTGAGTCTAGGTTTTCTACGTCTGTGTAGAATCCTGTCATTACACGATCAATTTTCTCAGCCCCATCCGCTCCAGTGTGACTGATAATTTCTGCTGCTGCTTGAGGGTCACCTAGTTGATTAGCAATTGCTGAAGCCACGATACGGCGAATGTCTGTGTACCCACTAGGTTGTTTTTTTAGTACAGCTAATGTTTTTTTGTCTATCTTTGGGTATACATATTCATTAAGGGCTGCAGCAATTTTTTTTGTATCTATGTCTGGAAACAACTCTCCGTCTACGGCAGCAGCATATCTACGATCCATTATCTGCTTCATAACCGGACCAAGTGGTCTATCCGGTCCTGCTCCCTTTCGGCCCTTTCCCGGTAACTCAGGATCAGGAGATATCAACGTTCCCGTCTCTGGATCGTAGTAAGGTCGGGCAGGAAAAGTTTCTTCAGCAAGTTCTGCTGTTGTAGCTATACCAGAGAGGTCTGTACCACGAAGTCCTAACATACTAGCAACAACTGCATCCCGCATAATAGGATCAGGTATGTCACCAATACCATCCATTATTCCTTTAAGAACTCCGGGGGGTACTGCTCCCCTTGAAAGTTTTTTCTTGCCGGAAGAGCTTGATGGTCTTACTAACTTACCTTCAGATACAGACGTAACATCTGTTCTTATTGGTGATACAATTTTTGTACGTATACCCGCATTAAAATCTGTGCTTTTTGAAGCTTGATCTAACTCTGCAAACGAAGAGTCTAAAGGTATATTGTTTCGGGAAGCTAACCCAAGTACACCTGCAAATCCATCTACATTTCTACTGGGTGATCCACCACTTACCGGAAACGATTCTTGCATAGCCTTTGCAAATTCTTTTGTTTCGTCTCGTTTTAAAAGCCCCGGATCAATCGCTATACCTTTAGCATAGAACCTTGCAATCAATCCGTCTCGAATGGTGTGCGTTCCAGCAGCTATACGCTCCTGTATTTCAGACACAGGGGTAATTACTCCGTCAGGAAACAAACTCTCTTTTATGAGATTGAATTGTTCTACTCGTTTATCAAGTACCTTATTACTCATTTAGTATCCAAATACTTCATCTTGAACCTTGTATACGTGGTTCTTGATTGCGCCTAGTTGCTGGTGTATTGAAGCGTACCCACTCATTCGTGTCATCAACATATATCGGAGTGCATCGTATGCGTGGTCTTCAGATTTAGTATCTACGTCTTCGCTATTGGTTTTAGAGAGTGGTATGCCAGCTATTTGTTTCACAATGTTCTGGCAAGATGAAAAGAAACGTATACGTGGTTCTTGTGAATAGGGGTCATCTGCCAAACGACGATGTATCTCCATCTTTCCCTGAATACGGTTACGATCAGAAGGAGTCCAACGAACTCCCTGCTGCATCATTACCTCTGCTATAGATGGCCCAAATCCTGTCTTGTTCCAACAAGAGGAATCGAGTACGGTATAGTGAGGTAACGGGTCAAGTTGTTCCGCTTCTAGTATTCTATCAGCTAATTGCTCTGCTGTCAAGTGTTTTGCGTATAGTTCTCTGTATACCCAAATATTGTTATCCCAGTCAATTGCACCCCACAGGACACACGATGGTGCAGAGTACCCGTAGTCTGCTGCTCGTATGCGAGGCCAGTTAGTCGGTAACTCAAATGGTTCGACTACGTGCTTCACTCGTGAAAACTCTGGGAAGGCTGCTCCCTCTGCCACATCCCAATCCCCTTCGAGAAGTCTCTTCCGTTCGACATCTGGGAGCGAACGCAACATAGCCTCGTATTGACCGTCAGCCATGAGGTGGGGATTATCTGTCAACCGCGCTGGAACAAACTTTCGGAAGAAGAGCGGCTGACCTGCCTTTTTGTGACCGCTAGGCCAAACAAACGTTTTACGTGTGTCTATATCAAAAGCAGGGAATGCTTTGTTTTCGGGAGTTCCTTCGATGTACATCTTTTTGACCCACCAGCCACCTACGCCTCCGGGGTTGGCTGTGCATCGCATGTACAGGTGTTCTTGAAGTTCAGGGTCGGTAGAACGAAGTCTGGAACGCAAGTAGTCCCACACATACGGCGTGGGGTATTGGGTAATCTCATCAATGCCTATCCAGTTAAATGCCTGTCCCTGAAATCGGGTAACGTCTTTGTCTCTGTCTAAATAAGTAAACCACATGGTTGCTCCTGATGGAAAGACCCATGTGGATTTTGATTCTCGAAACTTCGCCCCGGGAAAAGCTTTTGTGTAAAGCTGGCGTGATTTGTCGATTAGTTCTGTTAGTTCGTCGAGAGTGCGCCTAAGAAGAAGACCACGATGATTAGGGTTATGACAGAAACGTAATGGGTCGGCAAGTAACGCAAAACTTTTTCCACCGCCAGCAGCACCACCATATAGTACATCTCTTTCACCCGCCGAAAGAAACTCCTCTTGAGGTCCCATATTAGGTTTGAAAACAACTTCGGAATCTCCCACAAGATCGGAAACGGACGCGGGTAGAACGGAGATATCTCCCATGTCAATGACTGCTGTATCCGTTCCCTTGATAGCTTTCTCAACTCGTCCAATAGTATTCTCAAGATCACGGGCTTTCTTTCTTTTCGTCTCAGCTTTCTTTGTGGCTTGTTCGGCTTTCTTCTTTGCTTCACGTAGCCGTTTTTGGGCTGCTCTTCGCGCACGTTCAGCAGTCGATAGCTGATACGTTCGTTTAGCGGGTTTCGGCTGAACCGTTTGCTTTTCTGCCACGATGCTTCCTTGAAGAATTTATTTGATCACTGATCAGCTTAGAGAACTCCGGTCCTGTCATTCCTTCTGGGACAGGTATAGCGTCTCCTCTGCGTATAGCTTCGGCTATTGCTTCGCTGTCGGACAGTCTACTCAAACCCTCTTTTTCTCGCCGTATAGTCGGAGCAACAAACAGCCTACCGTCGATTTCAAAGTCTATTGTTCGCACGGTTTCGTTTGCGTAGGTAGTTGGGGTGTCGGGGTTCATTGCCCGACGTAACCAAGTAGGGTCAGCCATTCTTAGCTTTTCTTTTTTGTTGTAGGCTTGCGTTTAAAGGCTTCTTGTTTGAAGCCCTTTTGTCTAGTTGCATCACCTACAGGTGTACTACTAATTGCAGTTAGAAACGCACCTATTCCGGGCAGTGATCTCAAACCAATCGTTTTTGCAATACTTGCTGTTGGATTTGGTTTCAAACCTTTTAGTATATTTTTTTGTTCTTTTATGTAGGCGGTTCTTATTTTACGATCTCTAGGGTCTAAATCAGACGGCTTGATCCTCTGCAATCTTTCTAGTCGAAATTCTGCAGTTTGTTTTTTAACTTTGGTTTGAGTTTTTTTAGTTGCTTGTCTTCGCTCAAATGCTTTTTTTTCACTTGCATCCTGCTTACGTCGTCTACGTCTATCTCTAATAGAGGTACTAGCACCTATAGCTGCAGCACCACCAGCACCAGCGATACCACCAGCTAGAGCGGCTCCCATTAGTTTTCTGTTATCTTCAGCCATCGATCACTACCTCTTTCTTAGGGGGTAACAGCACTACGCCATGAATGGCGGTTACATTGTGGTTGATTTGTTCCTGCTTTGCCACTCCTACACGGTTCAGGAGCGACTCTGCAGCTTTGAGGCGTAGATCATCACCTCTTTCTGGGGCGGGGTTGTCTATGGTCGTTATAACGCGATTAGCGGCCTTTAGAGCGTTGGTTGCAAGGACCTGCTTTGTGCGTTCGATGATTTCATCGGATAGAGTTGACTTTAGCCACGCGGCTGAACCCCGTGAATACCCTGCATCCACCGCTGCTGCGGTGACCTGACCACCATTTTCAAAGAGAAGTTCTAGAAACTGGTTCTGTTGTGGGGTAAGCTGTCGGTCTTTTTGTCTTTGTTGAGGTAGAAGGTTCATAAAACCTGACTTTCAGTCCGTCCAGTCCGTTACATTTCCACTTTATGTCCAATTCAAACAGATTAGCTGATGTAGCAAACTCTGCCATTTCGTCTACACGGGCTTTACATTCGCTTTCTGTAGGGTATGGACCTTTCGTGTCGTCTAATTGTCTGCAAGTTTCGGGAGAAATAGCTAAACAAACGAGTAGGGATGCTTCAAACATGGGATTTTGTTCTTTTCTAATAGTTGTGGGACCGATTAATTAGCCTACATCGCCCTGTTGGTACAAGTCAAGAGGAAAATTGTCGGGATGTGCTAGATTTATCTAGCCCCACAACCCAAGTATACCGATTATATACCTGCAAGTCAACAATAAAAATAAAAATGAGGCAATCTGGAGCTTTTTTCTTGACAAAACCGCATTTCGACTGTATGATAGGACTAAGTCCTGCCGGGAAATACACCCCATCAAGCCCCTTCGCCTGTGCGTAGGGGTTTCTTTCTGGGAAATCCTTTCCTGTACCCCTTTGGGATACCCCCAGAGGAGTTGTTTCTTAGCCATATCGATAACCCTACAGAAATAAAATTGCTGGGGGCATTGCTAACAGGTACCCGTACCCCCCGGGTGGCCCTTGCGACCCCGAATCGGGGAAATCTCATTGCCAATACCAAGGATGCCCCGCGTTGACAGATCGCCGGATTTGTCCCCGCCATAATATCCCCGCATATTCGCGCCTGTTGTCAAAATTTTTTATCTAGGCCGACAAGTTTTATATGCCGATTATTATTTAGTTGACAGATAGACGGTAGATTTGCGCTTGAATCACCCGCATATCAACCCGCGATTTATCCCGCCAATTCAAGCCGATTGGATATATTCAAGCAATAGGCAAAAAAAGAACCCGCCGGACTAGCCAAGCGGGTTAAGTCTAGGGAGGTAAGAGTTAAACCTAGTCGTTTGTTTCCGGCTTGTAGGCTAACTGGAGCCGCGCCACAGTGCGCGGGGAATCAGTGCAGAACGTGTAATGATCGAAGCCATAACCGCGCAACAATTCCTTCAAGCCTTTAATCTGATATTCAAGGGCTTCAACCTGCCCTAATATAATCGCCTGTTCGCTGGAAGTCATAACAACAAGCTTCTTTGCCTCGTCGTCGTTAAATGTTTCATTGTTGATGTTAAGAGTTGATTTAATCATTGGTTTGTTTCCTTCTATTGGTTAAGGGGACAAGCTGCCCCGTCCCCTAGATTGTTACACTATGCTTTCCGACTACGCAACCAGTTTGTAAGCTGATTTGGCACCCTTACGAAAAACGGTTTCGATCTTATAACCTTTTTCCCGCAACGCACCGATGCCCGTATAAACTGATCCTTTAGTCATACCAGTTTCACGAATTAGCGTGTTTTTGGTCACGGCATACGTGCGACGGGCAAGGCACCGATAGAGCTTGCCAAGCTTACTATTGGCATGAAAGCCCCGCCGCTGCCGGACGGATCGCGCCGCCTCGCGTGTCTTTTCCCCGTTCTTATCGGCAAACAGTTCCTTAGACAACTGGGTCAATACTTTCTGCCGTTCGTCTTGCCGTATTGCTTCCTCAATACGATTGGTCAATTCGGCAAATTCAGTTACTAGTTTGGTTGGAATATTAGACATTGGTTTAGTTCCTTATAGGATTGCTAGGATCAAGAGAACAAGCGCGACAATCCAAACACACTTGTAAACATTTGCTATGATTTCACCCATTACGCCGCCGCTCGACTTTCTGCCCATGTCCACGCTGGACATTCGAGCACCTGCCGCACCTTGTCGTTTCTCACTCGCTGAGTATTGGCGACGTTATGAGTTGATTTACCAGACACGCGATCTTTTCCTGTTTTTGGATCAGTCCACGCTTCCTGCGTATGGGTAGACCAGTGAGTTAAAGCATTGTACGCCGCCCACATAGTATTGCCCAATTCGCGCTTTTCTTTATCGAACAAATAAAGCAAGTGATTCATTAGGGATTCATTCACCTGATTACCTTGTTCTGCCTGTGCTGCTCGTGTGTTTTTGAAACAGATAGATTGCGCCAAAATATCACCGAAAGCTTTATCAGTAAGCTTGGCACCCGCCCACAAGTTCATCTTATCTCGCTGGCCTGTCCACATTTCCAGACTTCCACCCGCCTTGCTAATCAATGCATCTGGGGACAAGTTTTTAGTATGTTTTGCTTTTTGGTGATAAGCCTTTTCACCACCAAAAACCAACGTATTGCGGCAAAGGTCACGATATGCCCCGCTGAATATTTGAAAGCTCCATGACATATCAACAGAATTGAAAACATCCATGCGACAGTTTACGCGGTCGCTGGAATCCCCAATTGTGGTTTGTAGGTCGTTAAAGTGGATTGTTCGATGCGCTCGAAGCCCGTCGTCATAAACGCGATCAATTACCTTTACATTCGACAAAGGCAAATCCGACTCATTCAGCAATTCGGCTTGCCGCCGGAATAACTTATCATGCGGCACCAGATTATAAGTTTTGCCGATTGGCCTTGTTTTCAGTATTGCACCGGATGCGGTATTTTGTAAGGCTGAATAGTCCGGCATTGGTACGGGTTCGCACACTTCGACGGGTTGTTGATTGGCATAATCAAAACTATCAGCCCGTGTGGTTATTGCTTCGATTGGCACCCGCCGGACACTGCCGCGACGGATAAACAATTCAATGTTTGATGGGTCGTTATGTTCAATAACGTTTAAGTCTGTGTTTACTTCTATTAAATCGAACATGGTTAAATGTTCCTTCCTTTGTGG
>VMHT01171217.1_pt1 | contig 13440 bp, 14 predicted proteins | sample 4693611 | NCBI WGS metagenome assembly VMHT01 (sample SAMN12280063, study PRJNA550983) | marine metagenome | isolation source: seawater sampled from same location over 5 years 0.02-0.2 micron viral filtrate | place: USA: collected off the coast of southern California halfway between the port... ... | reverse complement strand
ACACGGCTGTTCGGGGCAACGGGTGTGTACTGCCCATCCTTCTGCAACCATCACATCTAAAATATGGTTGCAACCTCGCTGACTTAATTGCGCACCTTTCGCAATTTTGTTAGCTGAAATACCTTTCTCTCCCCCCTCTAATATAAGGAGAGCGACGTCCCATCTCGACCAAGACGAGAAAATGTAATTACACAACCTCTTATTATGGTCGAGCTTTAAGTCTTCAAGTCTTTTCGAACTTGTAACACACAGATTAAGGACTTCACGTTCAATAGGTTTCATGGTTTGAAAAATTAATAATCAGTTTCATTACCACTACAGTTTCGAAAAAAAATAGTAAAGTAAACTGAACTGAGTTCGCTTAATATACAAGCCTAATGAACATAATAGTTACTAATCGCACACCCGATGGTGTGTTTCGTTATGAACTATAACGTCTGTGAGCATCTCTTTATCGTTCTGCATTAACCAATCGGCTACCTCGTCGTTGTCAAAGTAGATGGGGTAGGCTATATCGCAGTACGTATCACCGCTTATCTTTGCGCACCCAAGTAGAGGCACGATCAGACAACTCAGTATCATCCATAGCTTTAATTTCATCATCGATTACTTTCTGTATTTTTAAATTTGACAGGCGTTTTTCGTCTATCTTTCTTTTGATTTTGTCCTGACCCCTTGCGACACCTGTTGAATAAATTCCAATCAGGCCAAGTACGAACGCTGCGCCAACGAGCGCGTAGAGCTGAAGCTTTTGCATACCAAACATTTACTTCCAGCCTTCTGCCCAAGCCTTAATTCTTTCTCTCATTATATAAACGCCGAAAAGAATAGTGAGGCCAGCAAAACCCAGAATGATATACTGACTTGTTTCGTTCATGCCTGAGAGTGAAGTGACGGCAGTACCAGCACTGGCTGCAACTGTAGCTGCTGATGCCTTAACTGTTTTACTTTGGGTTGGTTTCGTACGCTCGGGCTTCTTAGCCGTTGCTTCGGAGAGCGACATGCCAGCCAACCATTTCTGTACGCGAAAGCCAGGACATGCTTTGGACGAGATGCGATTGTGTCCAATCACTCGCTCGCTCTTTATGTTGTACTGACCCTGTAGCTTTCGTATCAGTTCGTATGCTGCTGCTAGTTGTAGCGGTGTGAAGTGATCGGTTGCTAGGTCGTCTGCATCTGAACCGAAGCCACCAAAAAGTGCGATGCCAATACTATCTTTATTATGACCACGCGCATGACTACCGATCATCTCGATAGGTCTGCCCTGTACGACTTCTCCGTTGCGACCTATGAGGTAATGATATCCAATCGCCTTCCATCCCCGATCTACGACGTGCCACTTTTCCACTTCTTTGACTTGTTCGTTAATTGTTTTCTTATCCCACCAATCGGGACGGGTCGCGGTACAGTGGACAATGATCTGTCTAATCTGTCTCATAGTTTAAACTCCCTGTGTAAACTTTCTGTTTGAGCTTCAAGTGTGAAGTCTATTGGGTTTATTTTAAGAGATATGGGGGGTTTGTCGTCCCATCTGCGAGCTAGGACTAGGCCAGTATCGAGAGCTACGAACAGATACACACCGTCGTAAAAATCTTTACGGGCTTCGTTGACTTTAAAACAGTATCGGTAGTTGTCTGAGTACCTATCTTTTCGGTGGTATGGTTTACGTGACGACTTTACTTGTACGCGAATGATATCACCGTTTGGATGTGATACCCATAGGTCATCGTGAGGGAGGTCTACGTGAGTGGTGCGTAGTCCCAGCTTTTCTAAAACGTACGCCGCATAAAATTCTGCTGCACGTCCAGAGTAAATATTGTTCTGATTGCTCAGTTATCTGTTGCGCAGTAAGTTTTCTAAATGTGTAATGGTCGCTTTTGCTGTCGCTAAATCTGATCGTAATTCTGCGATCTCTCCCAATAGTTGTTCTATCTGCTCCGTTTTATCGTCAAGTTTTTCAGCCAAACGATCTACTTGGTACTTGAGTGTGTTCTGGTACTCAGCGTTAGCATCGCGTCGTGCTTTCTCTCGCATCGATACGAAGCTCCAAAACCCAGCGCTTCCGATTAGTGCTACGGCTAGTGTGATTATGTGCTCAAGTCCCACCATTACTTCCCTATGTCTGCGTACCTATGTCTACGCAACGTGAAATATGAAAGCCACCTTCGGGCTTACTAATGTTTAACATCTGTTCGTTGTTGATACGTTGCAACTCACATGCCTCTTGTGTCGTAAAAATAAATGGCAACGGCTGTATTCTGTACTCGCTTCCAACAAACAATAAAAACACAGCCACCCACATCAGCTTAACTTCTTCTTTAAGTATAGTAGAGTAGCGTAGACTGTTATCAGATATACAGTTGCTATGCTGACATCGACTAGGTGCTCGCGCATATGGTAAATAAACTCTATGCCTGCCTGTACGTCACCTTCAGTATAACCTACGTTTACGTTCTTCGTACCAGTAAAGTTCTCGATGGTTTGTTCCATTTACTTCTCCGCCCATAGGCAAGCTAGTGTTTCGTTCGACTTAGTTACTATTACTTTTGCTTCGTCCTTTTCCTGCTGGCATATTTCTTCCGACCCGTGCGTACTGATTTGGTAGTAGTTAATCTCACCAGTCGTTGTGAAATTGATCCACACTAAAAACCACATGCCCTATCTTCCCTTCCTAGTTCAGCTTTCGTGCAGCGCAGCCCTAGCGGAGCTGCCCCAACTAAGCGATCCCCTTGAACCTCAAGACCCCGTAACCCAATAATCCTAGAAGCCCTAAAAATAGTACGCCTGCTGCTACGTACCCAAGAAATTCCATACGTTCGTTGTGATCTGCTAGTGCTTGCTTGCGTGCTTTGGCGCGTGCAGCACGCGCTTCGTTTTCAAAAATTAGGAAGCGATCCCAACTCCCTGGCCTCCCGTACAAGCGGCACATCGATCTTAAATTTTCTCTATTCTCTTTTAATTCTTCTAACTTTTGGAAAGCTTCGAAGTCGCTGGCTGACTTACCCAAGAACTTATTGTAGATAGAGTTCTTGTCCTTATCTACCATAGCCTTCAGCTTCTCTTCACTATCGAGAACCACACCAATTTTGTCGGCAACGGAGGCTAACTCCTTGCCGTTCTGTATCGATTGCTTGATCACCCCGTATGCTGCGTTACACGCGCTTGCCAGTGCGATTACTTCTGCTACCGCCACGTCGAACTTCTCCATTGACAGACACGGTTGTCTTTGGTGTTCGTAAGATTTTTTGGTACGCAGTCTTTGCTGCCTTACCCCGTCGTGAATTTGATTTTGCTTTACGTGCCATGAAGATCAACATAACCGATATGAGTTTGCTATGTCGTCCTCTAACTAGGAAATAGAACCTGTCTCCAACAAGTACGAGAGGTAAAGTTCACGCCAATCATGCAGTCTCATTACTACTAAGCTTTCACCCAGCTTCTCACCATTACGTCGCGTAATAACAACTGGCTTTTCTGGTGCGTGTGTAAGACGTATGTTTCTTTCTGCTTGCTTCATAGCTTCTCGAACATTTAAACGCTCTACGCGTTTTGCTTCTATAAAAATATCTGGCGTACCGATTATGTCGGCACCACCCACTACTCCTATCTTGCCACCGCCAGAAAGCGGTGCTCTTTGGCATCTGTTTTCATTAAAGATATGATCGTTGAACCAATGTGCTAGGTCTACTTCGTACCTATCACCTTTTCTTTTCTGTGGATTAGCCATTAGAACGGCACCTCTGGTTTGTAAGGCTTCTTCCTCGCCTGAGTTTTATGCTCTTCTTCGTAAGCTATTCGTCTAGCGTCTGCCTCTTTGTCTAGGCATGGGTCGCAACGGTACTGGTTCTTAGCTCTGGGTTTTATACAGCCGCAGTTAAGACAAGGCCGCCTCCACATTTTTGGAGACGGCTTGATTTGGTACTTGGCACCTGGAAAGTATTGAAGATTGAGCCTCATTAATATTCGTTTGAGCGTATCGATACAAACGTCGTAACGCTCTGCTAATTCTTTGTGAGAGTAAGTATTATGAAATCGTTTTAGCCAAGCCACCTCTTCATCAGGTAGCTTTGTTTTTCTTGACATGACCCCCTTCAATGCAATTTCTTGAATGAACATGTTTCGTTTTGTAACATATATACAACTATGGGTAAACGTAAGTTGTGTAAAAATATATACTTTGGTCTTGACAATACGAACGAACACGATAAAATCGCAAGCGATGTAGGCGACTGCAAGCGAATACAAGCTACGCTTAGTAGCTTGTATGAACGCAGCACAAAGACGTAACGTAGACGCGATTTTATCGGTTTTCAAAAACAAATATTACGAACGATTGTGCGACAATTTTTTTTTGTACGAACGGTTATATTGGTTATATTTTTACTGCGAGTTAGACACCCACGATGGTACGACTGTTTCGCGTGTTGATTTCGTCCACTCTTCTACTGTTGAAACGGGACGACCAACCCTGTCTGCAATCTCTCCATCTGATAGCGGTGGGCGAATAGCACCTGTCGCATCTGTCCACTCTTTTGCAAAACCGATAGCCCTTTGCTTCGCTGTCTTTGGGCTAATGACCTTTATCGTGTCGTCCATTGATGATGAGGTAAACGCTAGATTATATACTGGCTCATGCGCGTCAGACCACTCACGAACTTTCCCGTACCGTATCTGCATCATCACGTCTATCCGACGACCTTCTGCCTCGGCAGCAGCTAAGATGTCAGTAAATGGACTAGCAGGAATGTTACCTTCGTAGAGGCCAGCCTTTACATCAGCAGTCTCTTGATCCCAGAACACTTGTGTAATCTTCATCTGAGTTTCGAGTACAGTTAATTGATTAGAGCTTCCTGCTTCTCTGCCCGACGCTGTACCCTCGGACGGTTTGTTGCTGTGGTGCAGCAACCAAACAACCAGCCCTGCATTACGTAACTTCAAACAAAGTTGGTTGATGTACCCCCACTGTTCGGCAGAGTTTTCTTGTAGACCTGGAAACGCCGAACGAATGGTATCGATAACCACATGCGTAGGCTTCGTGGCTTTAATCCACTGCTCAAAATTTTTGATGCCAGCTTCGTTCATTAAGTTCATATCTCGTTGATCGTGGAACGGTGCCCAAATCATAAAGTCACTGGCTGCCTCTCCGTACGAACGACGTGATCGATCAAGAAACTTAGCGATGTTAGCCCTGCTGTTTTCAAAATCGAAATACAAAACTTTTGATCTTTCAGCTATATCGAACGGCCCAAAACGATGTTGCCCAGAACACGCTGCGTACAAAAGATTACGTACGAACATAGATTTACCATGACCACTATACCCAAACACTTGGACAATCGTGCCTGTCGTTGGGACAATCGGATCGATATAGAACTTCATATTATCCACGTACTTCTGTAACTCGTCCAAGCTGTCAGTAGTAATAGGATTAAATACGTTAGGCTCTGGTTGCTTGACCTCTACTATATTGCCTTTCCGTATCTCTGCTTGCTCTGCTCTCTCGCACATCTGGCGCACTTTTTTATCGTCAATATGATTTTGGAAAAACTCATTCATAAAAAGTTGAGCACCACTTTCTAAGTCTGCGCCTCTCTCTCCTTGTCCAGCAAGTGAGGATATATACTTATAAAGCCTATCGTCTCTGCCATTACCGCCACCGTCAGGTAACTTACCTACCTTTGCAACTAACTCTTCAGTGCGCTGCCAAATAGGTTTGTCTACATAAACGTCGTCAAGGCTCATACCTTCTAAACGAAATTGGCTGATGTCTACTACATTACTAGACTTAGAAACTGTAAATCGAGGCGGCTTATAAACAGGCATGTCATCAAAGTCAGTGCCTTCAGATATAACCCATTCGTAGTTTTTGCTTGGCGGTGCAAGGCAGTAACCTTTAGAACCACGCAAGTCCAACCCATCTATCTGAGGCCATTCGCTACCATCAGTTGTAGAGCCAGCTCTATTTTTTATCCACCCCGATCCGCTCGGAAACGAAAAGTAAAAATGACGACCACGTTTTGTCTTTACTTGTATCGGTGTCTTAGTCAGGCCAAACTTCTCTGCTGCTTCGAGAGCCTCATTATTATCGCAATCAACAATAACAAGGCCGCTCAGTTCGCATGAAGCAATTGCTACATTAGCATTTGGTGATCTTTTCCACCATGAAATTACCTCTTCTTCTGAAGGTAATCTCTTCTCGTCAACATAGATACCCCACTTTTCAGTTGGTTGTTTCGTATCTGGTGCGATTGGTATCGGCAACCAGCCCTGATCCAGATACTCTAGTGCTGCGTCTAAGGTGTTCATTCATTTCCTCCGTGAAGTATTGATCGAGGTCAAGCGTAGGCCAAGCCTCTTTGATGCGTGATAAGTAAGTGGAGGAAACAAAGTCTCTTCGTACCCACCCGTAAGGGGTAGTGCGGCAAATGCCTAATGACTTAGCTACGTACGGTGCGCCGCCAAGATCATCTATTAGTTTTTGTATGTCGAAGTGCATTTTTTTTGTTTTCCTCTTGCAATAATGTTGGATGTATCATATACGATACTTAAACACAACCTATGATCTGTATAAAGATCGATAAAATTCAAGGGTCAACTTCATGGAAGAAGAAATAATATTCGGTGACAATCTTCTATCTGTTCCTAAACACCCAAAGGAAGATAGACTTCGCCAACACGCTACCCAATACGCAGAAACCCTAGCAAAGCTTGAGCATCTTAAAGATAATATAGACTATCTTAAAGAAATTTTGCTCTCTGATCTACCCCAAGAGGCAGGAGATTACCCTGTCGAAATGGACGACGGACGTACTCTGATGATTAAGGTACCAGAGAAATGGACGTGGGATAAGAAGTTGTTAAAAGATACCTACGAAGTATCTGGACTTCCTGAATGTGTATCACAAAGTTTTCTCGTTGATCGGAAAAAATACGAAGCCGCCCCCGACAACGTGAGAGAGGTGCTCAAGAAAGCACTGACTATTCAATGCGGCTCACCAACAATCAAGGTTCAACAATGAAGATAACACCGCTCAAGACAACGGATGCTACTATTAGTAGCAAATCCAAGACCTTGGTGTACGGGCCACACGGATCGGGTAAGACAACCCAGTGTGCGAACTACGCCAAACGATTTGGGAAGGGCATCATTCTATCAGGAGAAGGTGGGCTTTCGTCTATCTCTGATATGGAAATTGATTACCTTCCCTTTAGTACGTTTAAAGCAGAGCCTAAAAAAGAAGGTTCATATTCTTTTGTTCAGTTGATGCACTACATGGCATCGGACGAGTTTAAAAAAGAAAAGTACCAATGGGTTGCGATAGACAGCGTGACAGAGCTTTCGCAAAGATGCTTTGCAGAAGTGGAACAGGCGCAAAAAGATAAAGCAAATAGCTATGATCTGTGGACTATCTACGGACGAGAGATAACTGCTGCGCTCAAGTGGATAAGAGACTTGGATATGCACGTCGTAATGATGTCTCTTGCTACTGCAAAAGAAGACAAAAGTAACGGCACGACGATGTACTGGCCTATGATGAACCAAGCTAAAATATCAGAGCTGTTGCCTGCGTTATTTGATAATGTGTTTGCTCTTATACGAAAGACAAACGAGCAGAACGGCAAGATGACCGTTCAAAGGTATTTGGTGACTGACCAAGTAGGTGGTTGGTACGGCAAGGTTCGTGACCCCAATCGTCGCCTAGCTCCATTCGAGAACGAGCACGATGTCACCAAGTTATTGGATATAATTTACATGAAAGATGATGAGTACAAAAAGAGGAGTACAGTAAATGAGTGATTTCATGGGACTAGAGGGCATGGATTTATCCGATGTCGAAGTAAGCACTAACAGAATATTAAGCGTTGGTAGGCACGTCGTTAAGATTAACGATGCTACCGTTGAGAAGGATGATGGTAAAGATACTGCTCGCCTTGTTCTTTCTTACGAAAATTCTGACGGTAGTATTCGTCAATGGATTTATCTGTATCATGGCGGTTCGCCCAAAGCTACCGAGGTTGGCAAGAAGCAGCTTAAAGAGTTGCTCCTAATGACAGGCCACGACGGTAAAGAAGCACCTAACGCCTCTTACTTTAAGGGTAAGTCTGTAGGCATCAACGTAAAGAATGAAGAATATAATGGTAAGACCCAATCGAAGGTGTCTTACTTCTTTACGCCTAAAGAAAAGGAAGCTTCTAGCGGTGACATTAAAGATGACGAAATTCCTTTTTGATGCACCCAATACACCCCCTAGCGCAAAGTGTTCTTGATGCTATAGATCAGGGCTACGAGCAGGAAGATCGAGGAGAGGCACGATGTTATATCGGTGCTAGTATGGCAGGGACAGATTGCGTAGCGCAAATGTCTCTTTCTCTTCGTGGCTTCCCTGATGTACCTGTTGATCCACAGTTACAGAGAATATTTTTTGCTGGGCACAAGATCGAGGATTGGGTTGTTTACGACCTTAAAAGAAGAGCCGATCTTAGGGTGTTTGAGAAAGACGATTTAACAGGTCGTCAGCATAGGAAAGAGTGGCTGAACGGTCATGTGGTTTGTAACTCAGATGGGCTTGTAGACTTTGAAGATGGTTCGGGTCAGGCAATCCTAGAGATCAAATCGATGAACGATGCAAACTTTAAGAAGTTTATGTCAGTCGGAGTAAAGGCATCGCATCGAAAGTATTATCGGCAAATGCAGATGATGATGGCGATGTTTAGGATCGAGCGTAGTTTGTTTGTTTCGTACAATAAAAATAACAGTCAATATCATTGTGAAATAGTTCTATTCGATCAAGAAGAATGGGACGAAATGTACGTTAAGATACAAGCTGCTCTTGATGGGCAGGCAGGACGTGTCGCTGCGACACCCGAAGATTGGAGATGCAAGTCGTGCTTCAAGAGGGAAAGCTGTTGGAATATTCCAGATGTTCGTCCTGCCTGTCGTTTCTGTAAACATAGCTTTGCGAATAAAGATGGTGGGTGGACATGCAAGCTGAACAATCAAGAGTGTGAAGGCACTTGCGATCAGTACGAAATGTTTAGACCCACCGAGAAAGTATAACAATGGACGAAATATTTACTGAATTAAGTGATGCACGTCAGGGTATTATCAGGAAAGAAGCTGAGATCGAGAGTATATACGAACGACTTGAGGCTTTAGATACGACAGATGTTGACGATATTCACCGTGCCAAAACAAAGTTACGGCATGAGAAAGAGCGTCTGGTTGATCTTAAATGTAGAGCAACCGAACTTGAAATTGACCTTATGAGAAGGCAGAAAAAATATGAGTAAGCTGCGCGACCTACCTTTGGATGAGGGTAAGAGACTAATTAACACTGACCGTAACAAAGAGTATGGCGAACCATACGATAACTTCTCTGACATAGCTGCGATGATAACGGCTATACTGCGAAGCATCCTCAAAGATGGTGAGCGCGTACGTGTCGAGCATGTTGCAATGATAATGATTATCGTCAAGCTTTCGCGTATGACCACATCACCCGATAAGTTCGATAGTTGGGCAGACATTGCAGGCTACGTAGGAACTGGATGGGAAGCTATTGCTGTTGATCGGGGGATAAATACCGACTAACCCCAACCATTACCCCAGCCTGATTTACTACCGCCCTTCTTGCTGCGCTCTCCTGCAACACTATCTACGATACCTTCTTTAGCCCAAGACACGCCACCGAGAACTGGTACTCGTCCTACTACTTCTCGAACTGCTGCTCTCTTTTCTCCGTTGGTATCGTCTTGATCCCACCATGATCGAGCACCTTGAAGCACAGTCGTAGCGTCATTGAATAGCCCAACTGTCGGGCCACCAATTGTTTCTAAGTTTCTTTGTGCTCCGTACGCACCGTTATCAGATTGTGAAGCTATGTCGTACATCAGCTCGCCAATAAGACCAAGACCACCTAAAGCTATCATACCATCAAAGTACCAACCCATAAGCATATCCATGTCTTCGTTTTCTTCAAAGGCAGTGGTCAGTGTTTCAGAAAGCTTTCGTTCACGTAAGGTAAACTCCCTGTTATCTTCACCACCACGACCTTGAATAATGTCTTTCGTACCGACAGCTATACCACCCATGGCAGGGCCAGCTACTAAAAGCGCAGCCAGTGGTGCAAGTCTATTGTCACTTTGTCCTACAAAAGCTTTTGCGAAGTTAGCGCCACGTTCAGCAGTAGTGTTACCTCTAAATGCTTCGCCAGCCACAGTGTTTATCAGTCTTGTCATCATCAAAGGATATGATTTCAACTGAAACGCAATCGCACCTAGCGGTGTTTGTGCCCATAACGGTATGTCATTTGGGTTAGGCGTAAAGATCATTTGGTTTGTCAGCTTAATCATAGAAGCCGAAACTTTATCAGCCATTGGATGTTCGTTATTTGTAAAACGGCTTTCCATTATCATATCTAAATCAAGTGACTGATCTTGTACTAACTCACCTAAACCCTCTTCGTTAAGTATACGACGAGCAATACGACCAGCTCTAGAATTCGGACGCTGCTTTAAAATTCTATGCTGGGCTTTAACGTGTTCGTACGATACGGCAGCAGCCACATCTCTCATCATGTCTGTCCAGGGGGTAAGCAATGTGGCGTTAAAAAAGCCAGTCATAAACTGCGTACTATCTACCCCATGAGCAACCGTAAGTCTTTGATGCACTGCGTTTTCTGTAGCAGCACCGATATTTCGGATCATATCTCGATACTCTGGATCAACTGCAAACTTACGAAGAGATTTAACATATGCGCCCATATCACCCGTTCGTACTAACGGCAGCACTAGATCACCAAGAGACGTTAAGGTTGTGAACCCAAGTAGTGTAACTGCGTTGACCCCACGTAACCATTTAGAAGCGTTACGCATAGAAAATGTTCCATGTACTCCATCAATAGGTCGTCGCATTGCAGAGTTCATAAAACCTTGTGCGTGCTGTAGGTTTCTGTTTGATGGTACGTCGGTAAGACCTTTTGTGTCGCCTAGCGCACTAGCTATTGCAGAAGCTCTTTTTTTAAAGTTGTTACGTAAAAGCTCTGCGTCTGGGTTGTCGTCAAGCCTATCACCAAGAAGTTCCATAATGTTAGCTTCTATCTCAGGTGCTGTTTTACCGTCCCTTGCCATATCAATAAGCTGTTGAGCTTTTTGTTCTGCTTCAAACTTATTTTTTATTGGCGCATAGAAATAATCATTTCTAAACGTCTGGGTTTTGGTGCCGTGATCTGTCATGCCTGATCGCGTCCAATTAGTTGTAATAATCTTATTGCTTGAAAGCAGCTTTCCAATAGCCTGACGAGCGTTCATTGGCTGAGACAGGATAGCCATGTAATCATGGTATCCATGTGCGCCTACTCCAAATTTTTCTGATATGTCTATACGATGTTCTAAGTTGTCACTGTATTTAGTCATAGCAACGAGCAGATCATTCTCTAAAAACACACCCAAGCTATCAGGTACATCCATGTCAGCAAACTCTGGGAACTCGTCAAGGCGAATAAGTCTGGTGTAGTCTAAGTGATCTGACTGATCTCCTGCTTTATCGGCGTTACGTTTAAAGTTTTGCGCTGGGTTAGAGTACACACCATCTTCGTCTGTAAGTCTTTGCATTACGCGTCGAGCTGCCGCTTCTGCTTTAGCCGCTTCGCCTGTTCCGTTTCTTTCTGCCAAGAAATACTTTTTAAGTCTGCGAACAAACTCTTCTGGGTCGGCTTGGATCAAGTCCTTGCGCCATACCTGTGGGAAATAGTTTTTCTTTAAGTTGCCAACAAGAGCACCAGATGCACGCAATCGACCAGTAGCTTCGTCAAGATAACCACGTACATGGTCATATGTAATCCTTTCTGATGGGTCAAGTTCACCAACTTTATTTGCATCTCGTAGCGCACTGATAATTCGTAAGTGGCTGGCTGGCTGTGTCATACGGCGTCTTGGGTTGATGCCCATTGCACCCATTGCACTTTCAGCCATCATTTGTGGCCCTGTTCGAAAGTAGTTTGTAAGTTTATTTTTACTATCAGGTAACTCTTTTAGCATTTTTGTAAGAGGTATAATAAACTTACCCATACGTGCGTTTGTTCTTTCAAAGTGACCACCACTTCCATCCGTAGGCTCAAAGAAATTAGCAAGATTTCTTATACCCGAACGGTTCATTATTTTTGAGTTAGTACGAAACGGATTGTAAATATTAGACTTACGTATTTCGGCTGCTGCATCAGCAGGCATACCTCTTCCCCTGGCAACTGCCACCATTGCTTCTAGCGTACGAGCAGGAACGCCAGCTTCTTCTAGTTCTCCTGCTGCTTGGTTTATAACTCGTATTGTGTTGTCACCTTCGACGGCTTGGATTATTCTACCGTTTACTGAGTGAAGCTGTGAACCTTCACCAATAACAGGTGTTGATGCTTCAAACACATCACTTCGTATGTTACGAACGTTTCGGTTAGACAGCATCATTTTAACGTCACCAAGATTTACGCTAGTAAAACCAGCCTCTTGCATTGACTTCTTAAACTTACGAACGCCGCCCATAATTCCTACAACCTTACGTGCCATTTCTTCGGCAGTATGCACACCCGTAATTGCGTCAAGGTCGTTAGCTTCTCTGTTCTTACCTAGTGATCTCATTTGCCCGATTAGTGTAGTGATAAGATCATCTGATCCTGCCATGTTTTCAATAAATACAGCAGGAGTTGTATCTCTTACAAAAACAGGTTCTACAGTTGTAGATACTTCAACACCTAATCCTTGCAATTCTTCGGAAAGAAGATCATCCATTGTGTATAGTTTATCTATGTGGGCTGACGAAGAACTGTTGTCTAATCTGGCAGTATTAATCTTTGCCCTTGCTAAACTAATTTGATCGACCAGCTCTGTTGCATCTTCTTTTTTATCTACTGGTGCAGAAGATATTAAAGCCTCTCTTACGTTCTCCATCGTATTGCTTGGTGCTCTAGTTACATATTGACCAGAACCAAACACACCATCTCTTACACCGTCGCGATAAAAAGGAATAACGCTGTCGCCAGTAAACTCTCGCACGGCGGCATACCCAGAAGCTGTGTAGTCGCTAATTATTTCGTGAGAAAAGTCTTCAGCAAACTCTGCTGGTACACGGTCAACAAACCTAGTTCGAGGACTTCCTTTTGATGGATTGGCACTACCGATCATGTCTCCATAGGCAGTGATGCCAGAAAATCTTTCTCTCGCAACAGGACTTTTAATCATGCCGTTGAGTACATACCCAGCAGCTTCGGAAGCGTCTTGCTCTAGCTCTTCCAAAAAGTCATCAAACAAGTCAGCATCTTCGCCATCCATTATTCTAGAAATAGATTTTAGCTGTGGCTTACTTGAGTTAATGTCGTTTACTTCAGCAAGTGTATCGGCAAAAAGTTTCTCTGGCGATATGTTAAGTACTTGAGATGCCTTAGATAATAC
>VMHT01015935.1_pt1 | contig 13443 bp, 11 predicted proteins | sample 4693611 | NCBI WGS metagenome assembly VMHT01 (sample SAMN12280063, study PRJNA550983) | marine metagenome | isolation source: seawater sampled from same location over 5 years 0.02-0.2 micron viral filtrate | place: USA: collected off the coast of southern California halfway between the port... ... | reverse complement strand
TGCCATTGTTTAAAATATTCTGTAGTTTATTCCAAATTTAAAATCGTACCATTCTCTATTCCAGTACTTGTTGTATTTACCCTCTATAAAACAACCAACGTTTCTATTTATGTTGTATCCAAAAATTAATCCTCCTGAGTAATCATACCACTGTTCTCCATCGTTAAAGTTGTGATATGAATATTCACCTCCACCGTCATAGTGATAAGGCATCAGGTTACCCCAAGAGTGTAACCAAAAATTCTTTTTGTAATGATAAAAATCAAATCCTACCACTAAAGAGTATTGCCATTGATTATCTAATTCATTCTTTTTCTTTTCTACGTAATCGTTTAGCACTTCAGGTATAACAACCTGATTCCAAACAGTTGCGTTTTCCGCTACTAAATTACCGTTAGGATCTCTATACTCAGATTCGTATACATCTACGCTGTAACCCTCTTCAATTGCCAAACAAGTATAGTGTAGTTGTCCTGAAGCTATAAGCCATTCCTCTAACGGATCATAACCGTATGGTTCTGCTAATCTTTGTACAGCTCCTACATTAAATGATAACTTCTTTTTACCGTTTAGTCTTAGTCTTTGTGTAGACTCAAAATACTCTATGTCAGCAAACCCTTCTTTGATGTATGCAACCTTTGCCATCCATACTGGCTTTACATATCTCATAAAGTGTTGTTGATCCAGATATTCTATTCCTTCTTGTCTTCTGTAATCTACCTCAAACAAATACTCAAAAGGAGAAAGACCAATAGTAGCAGCGTCTCCATAAGCAGCTTCTGTACCATCTTTAAATGTTCTTCTATCTTCGTATCCAAATCTTTTTATTTTACGAATACCCAATGTTAAAGAATAGTCAAAAGGAGTTAGAACTGTGTCTACCCCTAAATAGCTATTGTTTACAGAATAAACATTTTTGTCTGCTAGTGATGTACCACCGTTAGCTGCTATGTAAAAAGTAGAAAACTTAAATGGTTTTTTAAGTTGTGCATCTACTGTATTTGCAAAAAATGCTAAAAATAAAAATATAAAAATCTTTAGTCTCATAATAATCCGTTTCTCCACATTAAGTCGTGTTCAATGTCTGCTAAATTTGCAGCTGAAACAACTTCATTAAAAATACAAATTTCGTTAATTAATCCTTCAAGAGGTGTAAGTGCTCCACCAGCTGTAGCTATTGTACCAATATCAAGAGCGTCAGATACATTAGAATCATCTGCAGAGGTATCAGTTACAACAGCTCCATTTATACGAACTACTACATTATTTGTAGTTGCAGAATCTGACCTTGTTATAGTAAATAAAAATTTAGTAGTTGGAACATCTACAGTAAGATTTGTTTGATTCATTGCAACTCCATTAGCTTTCATAAAAACCCTATCTACATCAGCTCCTTGATTAACTCTAATAAAATCATTAGCGCTATTACCAAGAATAGTTTCGTTAGTAGGAGAGCCTGCAGCTAAATCTATAACAGCACATATAGTAAATGTACCTAAATTTAAAACTGTTCCTAATTCTAACCTATCATCAGTGCCATCAAAATCTACATTACCGTTAGAGTAAGCAGGCTGTCTATCATCTGTAGCCTGTACAGCATGATTATCATTACTACTCTGATCACCCCAAGCAGATACATCAGTACCATTAAGAGTAATATTAAAACCATGTCGTAGCCAAACCTGCAAACCGCTAACTTTTCTTAAGTCATATTGCGATTGCGGGCTTGTTATAGATATTTGAGGTCCTAACTCCATATTATCCTACGTATGCTATTACTGATCCTGAAGCTAAAGTAAATCCACTGTATTTACCATATAAAGTCATTCCTGCTGGGAATGTAATACCGTCAATTGCTGTTCCAGCATCTGCATCAATATTTGTACTTGTTTCAGTGTCATCTAAAAATGATTGAGAAATAGCTGAAGATAAACCTCCAGCACCACTAGCAAATACAGTATCTGTTAACATGTAAATTGCTACAAATGTTCCCGCAGTTACACCGCAAGTTACTGCAGTAGTATCATTTACTAATATAGAACCCATTTGCCCCGCAACATTCATTGTATATAATGCACCAGAAGCGTTAGTTGATAGTGGAGAATAATCTCCATCTCCACCAAATCTAGTAGGAGTTGTTTGTGATACCGCTAAGGCCATTATTCCTCTATCACCGCTGCTATGTGCAGCATCTTCTGATTTAACTAGTGAAGTGATAGAAGCCTCAACGCTTTCAACAGCAGTTTCAATTGCTTCAGTATCTACTTTAATAGTATCAAGTACTGCATCTATAGCATCTAGTACTGCATTATCTGTAGGAGAAAGTTCTACTTGTAGTCTTCCTTGAGAGTCAACTGCAAAAGGTCCTGTGTCTCCATCAGTAATAGTGTGTCCTCCTGATCTATATACACCACCTGTAAGCATATGCTTAGAAGCACCGTCGTTCCAATCAGCATCATCTATATATACAGCATCTCTTAGGAAAGAAGTATTATCTGCAATGTTTGAAGTGTCAGCATCTATAGCCGTAATTAATACTTCAATTGCCGCCGCATCAGTTTCTATAGCTGTGAGCGTAGTTTCTAAAGTATCTAACTTAGTGTTAGTAGCTGTTTGTAATCCCTCTAATCCATCTACACTTACATCTAATGCTAAGCTATCAGCAGTTAGTGACGTTGAAGCCGTGTTTTGTACAATCTTATCTAATAAGATTTGTTCTTTAGTATTTAAATCCATTTCTTATTGTTTTAAAGATTATTGATCAGTTCCAAATAAAGCGTACTCTAAAGTAGTTGGATTAGTAGTTGCATATGCTCTTAATGTTTTATCTGCATTAAGTGGTAGAAATGCAAAGTCTCCTCCAGCTAGTTTAGCTATAACAGGATCACCGCTTGTTGTATCGTCATATATAAAAATATAATCTGTAGCAGTAGTATCCGTATTATAAAGAAATAGGTAAGCAGGAGCTGCAAAGTCATCCGCTGTGTATATAATATTAGCAGAAGATCCTGCTGAAGTAGCCGTTACTTTAATAACGCCTCCTAGTTTACCAGTTACTGTAAGATTTTTACTTAGCGATACATTAAGAGCATCTCTAGTTAAGCCCCCTGCAGCAATGGTTAATTGTAATTTTGTTCCTAATGTTGCCATTTTATTTAATATTAATTGTTAACTAATTTAATTATTGTCCCTAGTTGTTTAGCTGTAATATCTTGAGGAAGGTTTTGTTCTGACATAGTTACTAGTTCAATTTCAACTACACCATCTAAAACTTCATCTACCTCAGCTAACTGGGCTTTTCTTTCGTCTATAAGAGATTCATTCTCTTTTTCTAACTTTTTAATGTCCTTCTCATCTTCAAAAGTTTTAGCTTTATCTAAAAGCTTTTGAAATTCAGGAGTAGGTTTGCTAGCTTCATCAATATGTAAAAGTTCTGTTTTCAATCTTTCAATATTTTTAGAAACTGCTACTGCAAATTTCACTCCTTTTAAATCTTGTACTGAGTACAATCCTTGTAATGTTTCTAACATTTCTCTGTTAGTTGCTTTAATTTTAGTCATTGTCTATTTGGTTTAAAAATTAATAATTACTATCAAACACTATTGTTGATAATTAAAAAGTTTATTTTTCTAGCGTTAGCATCTGTATTTGCATCTCCAACATTCTTTAAGATTACTTTAAATGCTCCATCTGCTTTACCAGTAACTTGAGCTAACATGCACGAATCGTCAGTTGAAGATCCTTCAACAGGACTATCTACAGTTAGTAGTATTAAAGAATCTGCCTGAACTGCAGAATTAGTAATAGTAAACTGCGCTTCTGCGCCAGTTGCTAATACTACAGCTGCTAGAGTAATAACTCCTGCCATTGCATTTACTGTAACTGCTGTACTGTGATTAGTTGCCTGAGTTACTGTACCCATACTTGTATATACAATACCTTCTGTAGCACTATCAAATATTATAGATTTTTTAACATTTAAATCTTGAGCAGCAGTAATACTCATAGCTTCTGTATCTCCTGTTTTAAATACAATAGTACCATCATCTCCAGAACCGTTTTTAAGTCCTCCCCCTAAAGTAAGACTTCCTCCATTACCGTTACCTCCAGTAGAATCACCTCCTTTTATAACCATTCCTCCCGCAGATGCTCCTGTTGAACCTCCTGCAATAAAACTCATAACAAGTCCTGCACCTGAATTTGCTTTACCTCTCATTGAAAATTGAGAAGTATTACTAACTGATATATCACCTATAATATTTAATGCTGTATCAAAAAATGCAGTAGGAGTATCTTCTCCTATAAATACTTTACCTGCGGCATCTATATTAATACCTTCAGCAGTTCCATTACCACTTAGCCATCCTGTACCTAGATCAATAATGTTATTATTCATATCTAGAACTGTAGATCCTGGCATTACAAATTCATCTAATAAATCTAAATGATTATTTATCCATTGTACACCATTACCAGCCGCTGCGTTAGCCATTAATAATTGACCATCAGTTCCTACTGTTAATGCTGAAGGATTACCTGTACCGTCTCCTACTAGTATTTGACCCTTAGTTGCCAAAGCTACAGATGTAACTGCACTTGTTCCGTTTCCTATAAGTACTCCATTTGCTGTCAAAGTAGTAGCTCCTGTACCTCCATTAGCTACCGGTAAAGTTTGTAACCACGATACTCCAGCGCCTGCAGTAGAATCTGCTTGTAATAAATACCCATTTGTTCCTACTGTTACTACAGCAGGGTCAGTAGTTCCATCTCCTGCTATTATGCTTCCTTTTGCAAGTACAGCCATTGCTGTTACTGCTCCTGTTCCTGATCCAAGTAAAATACCTCCATTTGTTAAAGAAGATGCTCCAGTTCCACCGTTTGCTACAGGTAGTATTGTTGAGCCTACATTAGATGTTAAATTTACTGTTGTTATAAATCCCGAACTGCTATTATCACAGTTAGATAAATCTAAACTATTTTCTACTAAAGATATTAGTAAATGCCCATCTCCATGAGTTGTAGCAGTTAAAGCTCCACTAGAAGTACTAGCAGCCGCAATCTTTTTTAAATTTATTTGTGTAAGATTTGTAAGACTTCCTGTATGTAAAAGTTGTCCTGCACTTCCATTATCAGAAATAGTAGGAAACAATGTATTAAGTTGAAGTTTATTATCTGTGTCTGCAGCTTCGTTTACCACATATATTACGTGATCTGCAAGAACTGATGTTGTACCCAATAGTGGGAAAGATTCTACTTTTGCCATTTTTATATTGTTAAATTATTTGTATCATTTGCTTGTTGTACAAATTGATTATTGTCTGCTTCATTAACATAATCTCCATTTGCTTGTTGTAATCCAATATTGTTAGGATTAAGTACAAGCTCTTGAGCTCCTACAAGATCTGAAGAAGTTGCTACATCGTACTCACAGTCATCACAAACTGAAAGCACAAATTTAATAAATTTATTTAACTTAATCAAAGAAGCTTGACTTCCTCCAAATAAACATTTAATTTGTTTATTATTTAAAAGTTTATTAACTAAAGCTAAATGAACTAATCTGTCTCTATCACAGGTTTGTCCTGTAATTAATTTTGTATAATATTTCTGTAAACTTTTAGATACACATGTTTGAACGTGATCTAAAAAGTCATTGTAATTTGGAACAGTTAGTGTAACACCAGGAGTAGGCCCAGTAGTTCCATTTATTCCATCATATGTACAAGAACCATTTTCAACAGTTGCGTCTGGATTGTAATTATCCGCAGCTACGTCTGTACATCCTGGAACTTCATTTCCTAAATATATACAAGTACCATTTTCTACATTAGCTAATACTTGTATGCCTTCAGCATTTGTAACGTAAGTTGGATTAGTAGCATTTTCATCTGTACATCCAAAATATTGACAAGTCCCATCATTTACAGTAGCATTTGGGTTATAAGTATTATTATCAGCATTAGGATCTGTACACCCAGGAACTAGAGAGTATTCACAACTATCTAAATCGCTTACATTAGCTAATGAGTTAAAATTAACAGCATTAGGATCCATACAGCCCACTATCTCATATACACACCCAGTATTTATTGTTGCTGTAGGTGTATAATTTAAAGCAGTTGGATCAGTACATCCTTCATATTGACAACTACCATCATCAACCACACTATTTGCATTGTAGTTAAATGCAAATTGATCAGTACATCCACAAATTTGAAGATCTTCAGTTGTAATAAATAAATTTGTAGTAACTGTGCAATTTAAATTACCATCAGGGCTAATAGTATACATGTTATAAATATACTCACCTGCTTGATTAATAGCTACTTGGTTTTGAAAAGTTCCATTTTCTGCTACAAAAATATCTTGTGGTACAAGAATTTCAACATCACCATTAGGTGATACCATTTCTATATAAGTTAATCCTATAATTGCTCCTGTATAAGTTATAGATGTACTATAAGAACAAGTATTTGAATTTTCTACTGATAGTACTTCTAAAGTTTGATTAAGAATGTTACAATCTGTAGTATATGTACATAAATCTATGTTCGGGATATTGCTAGCAACATCTGCTTCATAGTTACTATAAATAGCAGTATTAGGTATTGGATTAAGAAGATCATCAGTACATGCGTAATATTGAGTCGTGTAGTTAGTTTTAAAATAACACCCAGAAGCTACAGCAGCATCTTGATTTAATAATTTAAAAATATACGAATGTACTACATTAGGAGTTAAATTTTCAAAAGTTAAATTATGCGAACTTTCAGTTGTACTATAGTAAGTTTCATTAAATACTACCTCTAAAGGTGTCACTCCTGTATTTACAAAAGTAGCTAAAGCTGCGTCAGATATAGCTCCTTCTAGTATAGTTAGACTATAATTATACCCAACATCTCCTACTGCAAAAAGATTACCTAATGTATATTGAATTGATTGTGAAGCATCGTTTGTATTAATATTTGTAGCAGGAGTACCTCCCGTACCAGAAATAGATGATATTAATTGTGCTCCATTATTACAGTATGCACAACCATTAACTAATAATTCAGTTGCATCTGGGTTATAATTAAGAGCTCCACTATCTGTACATCCTACTATATTGTTATTAGGTATTGTAAAAGTTATAAAAGAACTAAAATTAGGAAGACCGCAATCTGAAGCTTTTTCTGTTGCATTAAACCCATACTCTATAGTATCTCCTGCGTTAATAACAAAATTTATATTATCAATTGTTACTACAGAATGTCCAAGCTCGTTTGTGTTTTGAGCAATAGATCCTTCTGCAACTATTTGAGGCAGTTCTCCATTTACACTTATAGTAAACTGATATACTAAAGTTCCTGTATCAAAAGGATTGTTATTATAAACAGCAGGATTAGTTGAAGATGTTCCCCAAGCAATTTTAAATTTAGATTGTATTAATGTAGCTTGGCCTGGAACAGACATATCCCAAAAACTAGAATCTGTAGTGTCTGTTGGAATTTGATTAACTATTTGAAATACTTCTGCAGGAGTACAAGAACCATCCTCTACATTAGCTTCAGGGTCATAGTTACATGCTTCTGGATCAGTGCATCCAGGAAAGTACCCCCCAAGAATACTAGGAACCATAGGATTACCCAGTCTAACATACATGTAAGACATAATTGCAGGATCTTCACCTAGACTCGCTCCAATAGGTGGAGTTAAAGTTAATATTGAAGCTCCGATGCCTGATGCTGATGCATTAATTCCTGATTGGTAAAAGTTTTGCTGTGTAGAAAAGCTTGCAAAACCAATTTGAGATCCTGCTATTATATTATTAAAAGGTGATAGTCCGTTAAAATTATATCCATTATTAGGCTCATATACAGCTGACCCTAAAAAACTATTAAAGGATGCAGTTGTAGGAATAAGGTTTCCTGCAGGATCACCTGCATTTAAAGAAAGCCCATTTATATTTTGACCAAATCCAATTACACCATTTGGATTTAAATTTAAACTGTTTGCAGGAAGTTGAAAATTAAAAGGATTGTCATCTTGTGATGGTTGCGTATATGGAAAATTTTCTTGTTCTGGAAAAGAATATGTATAAGTAGTAAAAGAAGCAACAGGATTGTCATTTTGAAAATCACCAAGAGGTCTTAGAGTTTGAAATCTAATTTTACAATGCTGTTCTACTAAATTATTTGCTCCTGGATTTTCAGTATTAATAAGATTACCTCTTCCTACAGCCTCTGCGTATACAGCTCCAGCTCCCATATTTGCCCAATGATAAAGTATCATAGGTTCTTGCTGTGTATATGTAACACTTCCTACTGGTACTTGCTGTATATCTACTACTTTGTAGTATACTGTAATCTTTATTAAACTGTTAAGATTGTTTTGATTTGCTAGTATAGCCTGATTAAAAGCATTACCATAAAGTAAAGCAGTTATTCCTCCTGCTGCTTGATCATTTGGATTTATGGAAAGTTCAAGATCTACTCCTAAAGTTAAATTTTGAACATTATAACTTTCAGAGCTTATATTTATATAATCTATTCCAGAAAAATAATTTTCTATAGCATTATTAGGAAAAGGTAAGCTTAACTCTGTGCTATTATTTAAATCTCTAATTAATATACCAAAGCTTCCATAGCCGCTACCTTGAATATCTAAACCTCCCCCTCCCACATTTAATTGAGCAGAAGTTGGATTTATTATTGAAGCAGTTAATGTAGGATAAAAAGGCATACTTTTATTTTATGTAATTAACAGCCACATCCACACGAAGACGCGCAAATTTCTGTAGCTTTATTAAATTTTGCTAATGCATTATCTGGATTTTGAATTGCAGCTGATAGATCAGCTTCTGCTCCTTCTCTTAATAAAAATACTTTTGTAGCTTTTTCAAGTTTAGGAGATTTTGTAGAATCGCAAGGACATGACATATAATCATTTATTTCGTTTGCTATACAGCAGTCTAAAGTACATGCTGCTAATACTCCTGCAGTAGAAATAGTTTGACCCTCTGTAACTCTAAAAACATATACCCCTGATAACTCTGCTGCAACCCCTGTTTGAGAAGCTGCAGTTACAGGTGATAATTCAGCTGCTGTAAATGTTATAGTAATAATTTGTCCTACAACAGGGTTTGGAAATACCGAGTTGTTTAAAGTAATAGGAGAACCATTCCTAGTCGCAGATAACAAAATTGCATTTTCGTTTTCTGCAGTACCTACTAGTCCTGGAATAATTTTTACAGTTATTGCTTCGCAATCTTTAGTTATTGTAGCTGAAATATTTTTTGTAGCCATGATTTAAAAATAAAAAATACACCCCCATATTTCAGGGGGTGAATTAAAATTAATTACTATCCGTTGAATTTACCGTAAATTTTGGTATCTGAACCACCAAGAGTATGTCCAAGTGCATTATTCCAGTTAGTACGAGTTCCACCAGCTGGTACAGCCATTGTAAGCTCATTTACACCTGTAAATAAAGTAGGGCTAGCCGATCCTCTAGATGCAAGATCCCAAGAAATTGTAAGAGTATCATAGTTAAGTGCTGTATTAGCATATACTGTTGGAGTTTGTGGTAAGTATAATCTGTTTTGGTACCCAAATAAACCTTGAGTTTTCTTTTCAGCATCCAAAATATCTCTACCGTCTCCATTTCCTTTTACAAATCTAGTGTTTGTAGGACCTGCAGCAGCAGTAGTTAAACCTGACTGATCAACAATCATATCAAAATCAACTCACATAGGAGCAGTTAATGTGATTTGACCACCAGCAGTAGTAACTACAAATACACCGTCTAAGTGTAATTTTCCTAACTGTGCTTCAGCAACTAATGCAGCAATCTCAGTATCTTCAGTAGCTGAAGTAGCTGTACGCTCAATAACATTAATTACCTGACCAACATACTGAATTCTTTCACTTGCTGCTGGATTCCAGAAGCTAGAGTAAGCTGTGTCAATACCTTTAATAACAACTTTAATGTTATATACTTCACCAACTGCTATTACAGCATCAGTACCAGGAGTTGCGTCCCATACAGAGCTAGCTGCTACGTTTGCAACATCTTGAGCAGCAAAAATTGACTTTACGTCTTCTGCATTGATAATTGGAGATGACCAAGGATTACCTGAATCACGACCTTGTACAATTTGAAAACGAGCTGGTACAATTACAGAAGCCTGTTCTACATTAATTGCAGCATTAATATCACCATCAGCGTTATCAGCATCTGCAACTGTTACGTCAGAAGCAAAGTCAGTTCTTAAGAAAGACTCATTAGCACTTAAATAAGAACCTGAATCTGGATTAAAGATACCTAACTGTCCTGAAGGTATAGAATTGTATGTAGAACCTGTCTCTAAGTCTTGAGCAGTAGATACAAACATCATTTTATTTATTCCCGCCATTTTTTTAAAATTTATATAATAGTATCAATGTCGAAGATACTATTACTGATTAATAATTATTCAGACTGCAGTTTCTCTGCAGCACTGATTTGGTATCTAGGATCTCCTATGTTTCCAAGGATAGTAGATACCGTCATGTCTACAACCTCCTGATGCGTATGCATTGGGAGATCGGAGCTTGTTTGCAAAGATAATGAAACCTTTGCTGGTTTTTTTATGTATAGTATTTTTACTTCGTCTATTACAAATATATCACTACTATATAATTCTATGTTGTTTCCTGCTATTGTATATAGAGGAGATGTAAATTTTGTAGTATTAAAAGGATCAGATAATAATTTAAAAATATCATCATGTTGAATAAATTTACAAGGATGCACTTGCTTAGTAGATGTAGTTGAGGTTGGTATTCTAGTAGCAGATGCAGGTAAAGTTTTAAAATTGTAATTATCAAATATATATTCTCCAGGGACTGAACTACCTACAGTACCAAAATCAACTCTTAACACACTATTATTAATGTTAAATAAAGGAGTTATTTCAGGATCTACAACTACTATTACTTCGTTTGGAAAATTTAAACCTCCAATATTTTCATTAAATATAGTAACTAAAGAAGTATTTACCATATCAGAATCAGTAGGATCTTCAAAAATTATTTCCATTAAATCTTCTGGAAGAGTAGTAGATGGAGTATTATTAGTATTATTAATACCTGGAAAAATATTTATATTTCCTGTGTATAAACTATTATTATCTGGAACAAACATTATTTGAGTAAATGTTGTATCAATGCTATTAACAGGTTTTCTTAAAGAAGAAATTGGAATTCTTGCATAATACTTATTAGTTCCTGTAATAATATTAAATGAAATAGGCATACATCTATCAATAACAACTTTTGCTCCTACTTTTACAAGATATAAATAATCTTCTATAGGTAAAGGAGCAATATCTACATAAGTCTTTCCGTCCAACAGATTTTCTTTAAACTGAGGAACTATGTTTTTTTCTAAAAGTAAAGTTCGTAGATCGTCAATTCTTTTTTGACTTTGCTCAAAACCTTGCTGATACTTGTTACCCATAGGATTAAACCTTTGGTTTACAAATCTCATAATGTTTTTATTAAGCTCGTGATCTATTTCTTCACTTAATAGTACGTCAGCTTGCAGAGAGTGGATTTTGTCCACTCCCTGATTCACTGCTCTATGCATTTCTGCTATTGTCATTAGATTTTAGCTTCTTTTAGTTTAGCTCTAAGTTCCATCAATTTGCCTGAGTTCTTCTTATCTTTCAGTTGTATAACTGCATCGTTAAGAGTTTCTCCTAAGATTTCATCAATGTAAATAACTTGGTTACCTATTCGTCTTACAATTTCTAGAGATACCATCTCTTCAATCTCAGACTTTAATTCTAGATGCTTATCAGTAGCAATCTTTAAGAATTTTGCAGGTTTGTCATTTTTCATTTCATAAAGCATATTCTCTAACTCTTCTCTGGTAAACGTGTCAGGGTTAGTTGTGTTAGACATAAGTCTAATAATACGCTTCATTTTACCTTCATCACCTGAAGATTTAATGAATTCTTTATCAGCATCTTTAAGAACTTGAATTTTATTATTCTTTGTTCGTACTTCTTTTTCAGTATCTAGAATATAAAACCTTTTTGAAGTATTAGAAGTCATTTCCATTTCTGAATTTGCTACTTGTGGATGTCTTAATAACCACTTATATCTAATCCAATCTTCTATAATCATTGGATTACCTTCTTCATCTTCTGTTATATCCAACTCTAAACCCGCAAAAGGAATATTCATTGTCATTTCAGCCCAATAGTTTTTTTCATGCTTTGGCCAATCTACATGATCAGGTCCTACATCTAGGATTCCTGTTAAATATTTTTTACTGTCCGCAGGACTAAATGCCTTTAACGGTTGTCTATCTTTGTATACACTACTAAGATATGATCTTGATTCTAATTGAATCTCTTTAGGTAAGAAACCTGTAGTCTCTTTTCTCCTAATAATTATTTTCTTTGTCATTTTAAGTTCTTTTGTTAGTTAAATTTCCATTCAGGCTTAGAAGAATACTCTGCCCTACTTTCTTATAGTTATTGAGATTTCGGGGGGTTTTGACACCCCCCTCATCTCAGAGAAACCAGATATATAGACTGCGATTAACGCCTAATTATGAACGTACACATTCAATGTCTAGTGAAGTATCGAATCTCTTCAATACAATACCAGCCGTTTTTAACATGTGTACAGAAGCACCGTCTACATCAGATGCACGTAGATCTGATTCATTGAACCCTTTAGGTACAACAGATCCTGCAACCGCCCATCTTAAATACTCACGACCTTTTTTGTTGATCATCTGAATGTTGGCTTGGCCATCATAGTTAGAATTATCAACAAATACCATACGGTAAGATTCTAATGAATATCCTGTAACAGGGTGCTTAGCACGAGCTTGTGCAACTGGACCGTGATCAAACATGTCGTGTTTAACAACATTGATTACGTGACCATCAACATGCTCATACGTATTAAAGTAACCAGATAATCCTAAAGATCTTCCTGATCCTGTGATGAATCTATTCTCTCCACCTACTTTGAACGAATTTGCAGACGCACCAAAGTGAGATTTAAGAGCCTCATCAAATTCTCTCATACCACCAGTACCAGTGTACAATGTGATTTGTTTTTGAGAAGCATCAGTCATTCCGTAGAATAAGTCTCCAATTACATTTTTTAATTTTGTTTCAGTCAACGTAGAGTAAGTGTCCTTGTTGATGATTTGTTGCAGTAAACCAGGGCCAGAGATAACAGGTTGTCCGTTCTCATCAGTCATAGTTGTTACACCATTGTCATCGTAAGTTTTTTCACCATACATGTACATTAACTCACATTCTTGCTTAAAGCTCATCATGTGTTGGTACTCTTCATAGTCCATCCATAACTTAGTAGTAGAACCTTCTTTAGTTGGTAATTCAAACTCAGCAACGTAATCTTTAGCATTACCAGACATGTGGTAAGACTTTCTTACTGT
>VMHT01165077.1_pt1 | contig 13444 bp, 18 predicted proteins | sample 4693611 | NCBI WGS metagenome assembly VMHT01 (sample SAMN12280063, study PRJNA550983) | marine metagenome | isolation source: seawater sampled from same location over 5 years 0.02-0.2 micron viral filtrate | place: USA: collected off the coast of southern California halfway between the port... ... | reverse complement strand
TACACAGATAGAATTACAAGCGCTGTTGATCCATTTAATACTTTAGCAATTTGGTTATATCCAAGTAAAGATAATCCAAACACTACTGGTATATGTGATAAATTATTAATTTATAATTATGTTACACAAAAGTGGTCAATTGCTAAAGTTAAAGCATCACAAATATTTAAACAATTTATCGTAACAAATACAGTTGAACTTATGGATATTATAAGTTCTGATCTTGATGAAATTAATATTTCATTAGACTCTGCATTTTGGACAACTGGACATTTATATTTAGGTGCTATTGATGAAAATTTTAAAGCAGCAATATTTTCTGGAAAAAATTTAGAAGCTGAACTTGAAACAAAAGAAACAGAAATATTTCCTGGTGCAAGAGCAAATGTAACAAGTGTTAGACCAATTGTAGATGCTAGTTCAAATGTAGTAATTAAAACTAGAGATAAACTTGCAGATGCAGTTACAAGTTCTTCATCAAGCACAATTAATACTTCTGGTATTGCACCAGTTAGACAAAGTGGAAGATACTTTAGAGCAAATGTAAAAATTCCAGCAGAAAGTCTTTGGACTAATGCTCAAGGAATTGATTTAACAGCATCACCAGGTGGTAATAGATAATGAGTGATAAAATAAATATAGACAACGTAAGATATTCAATAGAAACTCAAGAGTTTTTTCAAAGACAAGTAGAGGAAGCATTGAATACTTTAATCAACAAAAATAATACTGAAAGCGATAAGGCTTTTAGTTGGTTTATGAATTAGGAGTAAAAAAAATATGAGCAGTAATATAAAAGATTATTCAACAACGCAGGCAAGCAACACATCTTTAAATACTATTGATGTAGATGAGGGTATGCTACCTAGTAATTTAAATAATGCTATTAGAGCATTAATGAAAAATACTAGAGATTGGTATAACGATAGTCAATGGGTACAGTATGGTGATGGTGATGGAGCAGCGACTGTTGCTTATGCTTCAGGTACAACTTTTACAATTGCTGGAGTTGATGTTACAACAATTTATACAGTTGGTCGTAGAATAAAAGTTATAGCTGCAACACCTGGAACTATTTATGGAACAATTACAGCAGTTGCATTTTCATCAAATACAACAGTAACAGTTGCATGGGATAGTGGTTCATTATCTTCTGAAACAATTGATGTTTATTTAGGTGCTTTAACTGCTGAGTCTGTACCCAAAACAATTAACGCAGATAGAATTAATACTGGTGTTGTATCAAATACAGAATTTAATTATTTAAATGGTGTAACAAGTGCTATTCAAACTCAATTAGATGCTAAACAAGCAACTATTACAGGATCAGCTACTACTATTGATACAGAAAGTTTAACTGCTAATAGAGCTGTTATATCTAATGGCTCTCAAAAAATTGCAGTATCAGATGTAACTTCAACTGAGCTTGCTTATCTTGATGGTGTAAGTTCAAATGTTCAAACTCAAATGAACACAAAAGCTACTACATCTTATGTTGATGACGCAGTTGCTGGACTTAGAACAAGAATTATTTGTAGAGCTGCAACAACAGCTAATATAGATTTAACTGCTGATTTACAAAATGGTGATACTTTAGATGGTGTAACTTTAGCAACAGGAAATAAAGTTTTAGTTAAAAATCAATCAACAGATTCTCAAAATGGAGTTTATATTGTAGTATCAAGTGGAACTGCTAGTAGAGATCCACAATTTAATACAGTTGCAGAATTAGCTGGTCAAATGGTTGTTGTTCAAGAGGGTACTGCTGGAGCTGATAAACTTTTCTTATGTACTTCTGATAATTCAGGATCAATTGGATCAGCTAGTATTACATTTACAATAATTACTCCACAAAATACTGGAGATGTTACTTTAACTGGAACACAAACTTTAACAAACAAAACTTTAACAAGTCCTAAAATAAATGAAGATGTAGCAGTAACTTCTACTGCAACAGAACTAAATTTATTAGATGGTAAATCAGCTACTAACTTAGCTTTAATAGGAAAAACTGAAGGAACAAATTTTACAAACTCTTTATTAATTGGACATACAACTACAGGAACTTTAAATGCAGCACAAAGAAATATTGGAATTGGTAAAACTGCTTTAGATGCTTTAACAAGTGGAGACGATAATATAGCTTTAGGTTATGGAGCTGGTTCTGGTGTTACTACTGGTACAGATAATATTGGAATTGGTAGTTATTCTATTTTTGCTGTTGCAGATGGAACTAATAATGTTGGTGTTGGTAGACAAGCAGCAACAAACACAACTTCTGGTGATGACAATACTGCTATAGGTTATAAATCTTCTTACTTTAATGCAACAGGAAGTGATAATACAGCATTAGGAAGTGAAGCATTAGAAGGAGCATCTGGTCAAAATAATAGTTCAAATACAGCAATAGGAGCAAAGGCTTTAACTGCTGTTACTACTGGTAATTCAAATATTGGATTAGGTAAAGATGCTGGAGATAATATTACATCTGGTTCTGGAAATGTAATTATTGGAAGTATTAATGCTGGATCAGCTACAGGAGATACACAACTAATAATTGCTGATGGTACAGATGGTTCAGTTAAATGGATTGACGGAGACAGTTCTGGAAATTTAACAACTACTGGGGATGTAACTTTAGCAAATGATAAAAAAGTAATTTTTGGAGATGCTGGAGAAAATATAGTAGGTGATGGAACTAATTTTACAGTAGCTTCATCTAACAATTTTACATTAGACGCTGGAAATGATGTGTTTTTAGATGCAGGTAATGGTAATATATATATTCAAGATGATGGTACAATTTATGGTCATATTTCAAAATCAGGTAGTACAGATTTTCAAATAAAAAGTTATGTATCAGATAAAGATTTTAAAATTTTAGGTAATGATGGTGGATCACAAGTTACAGCTTTAACATTTGATATGTCAGAAGCTGGTGCTGCTACATTTAATAGCACAGTTCAAGCAACTGGTTTTAATATTGGTGGTACTGCAATTACATCAACAGCAGCAGAATTAAATACAGTAGATGCGTTAAGTAGAGGTAGTCTTATTTATGGTAATAGTGGTGCTGCTACAGCAATTTTAACTAAAGGTTCAGCAAATCAAGTATTAACTTCTGATGGAACAGATATAGCTTGGCAAGATGCTGGTGGTGGTGGTATGGGTGCTTTACTACATACTTCAAATGTAACTTCAATGACTTCAAATATTGTTATTGATGGAATATTTAGCTCTGATTATTTAAATTATTTAGTAGTTGGTACTTTACATCCAGCAACCAACGACCAACAAATAGAATTAAGATATAGACAAGGTGGTTCAACAATTACTGATACAAGTTATCGTAGAGGTTGGAATGGAAATTATACATCTAATTCTTCTGGTCAAACAAGATATGATAGTGGAACTTATGGTGATGATGGAATTACTATAATGAATAATATTAGTTCTACAGAAAATACTGGTGGTGGTAATTTTCATTTATATCTTTATGAACCTTTATCAACTGACAATTTTAAAAATGTTACTTGGCATGCAATTAGTGAAAGTCCAAACAGTTCAAAAATATTAATGAACTTATCTGGTACTGGATTGTTTTATGGAAATACAACAGCTTTATCTGGATTAGATTTTTTTATGGCAAGTGGAAATATAAAAGGCAATATTAAAGTTTACGGATTACTTTAAAATAGGAGAATAAAAATATGACAAAAATAAATTATAATGGTGTTGAAAGAGATATGACTGTTGCTGAAGAAGCACAGAAAACAACAGACACTAATAATTGGAATGCTAATAAAGTAAATATAAAATTAACTGATTTACGAATTGTTAGAAATAATCTTTTAGCAGATACAGATCATTATGCTCTATCAGATGTAACTATGACTTCAGAAATGGAAACTTATAGACAAGCATTAAGAGATTTAACTAATGGTTTAGACACAGTTGAAAAAATAGCAAACGTAACTTTTCCAACTAAACCATAAAATTAAAATTAATTATGGCAAATACATATCGTTTTATAGGAAAAGCATTAGCAACTACTGCTGAAACAGCTTTACTTACAGCATCATCAACAGAAACATTGATAATAAAATCTATAAGAGTTACTAATAATACTGCTAACACACCTACATTATCTTTAGATGTTTTAGATAGTTCAGCATCAACAGAATTTACAATACTTAAAACACAATCTTTATCAGCAAACACAACAGTTGAATTATTAACATTACCTTTAGTTTTAGAAAACTCAGACAGTTTAAAAGCTACAGCTAGTGCAACTGATTCAATTCACTTTGGTATTACTTATTTAAATATTACATAATGAATTTAGTACATATACCATCATCTAATTTAGATGATGTTTGGAATTTAGTTAAAAAAGATATTAGTAAAGCTCTATCTTATTCAGGTAATCACACAGATGCAGATTTTGTTTATGATACTTGTAAAAAACAAGCTATGCAGTTATGGATAGTTTGGGATAGCACTAAAGAAACAGCTTTAGAAAAATACTATGGAGTTGTAGTTACAGAAATAGTTGAAAGAAAATTAAAAAAATCTTGCAACATATTTATAGTTACAGGCAGACATAGACAAAAGTGGCAACATCTTATTAAAGTATTAGAAGATTTTGCTTTAGATAATCAATGTTCTAATATGGAATTAATTGCTAGAAAAGGTTGGGAAAAAATTATGGAACAATTTAATTACAAAAGAACTCATGTAGTTCTTGAAAAAACAATAACAAACAAAAAGGAAAAATAATATGTCATTTGGAGGAGGATCATCTAGTGGAGGACAAGTACAAAATACTACTGTCAATCCTTATGCACCAGCACAACCAGCATTAAATCAGATTATATCTGAAGCTGGTAATTTATATAATCAAGGTGTAGGAGCAGCAGGATATGTTGCACCAACTACTCAAACAACTCAAGGTATTGCACAACAAGAAGTTATGGCAGAATCTGCTAATCAACAACTTGCTGACACTTTAGCTGGAAATTATTTAAATCCTTTTTTATCTCCAATGCTACAAGGTTCAGCAAATCAAATTGCAACTGCTGTAAATTCTGAATTTAGTGGAGCTGGTAGAACACCAGGATCTGCTATGAATCAACAACAAATATTATCTGGTATTACTCAAGAAGCATTACCTTATGCTTTTGACCAGTATGAAAGAGAAAGACAAAGACAATTAGGTATTGCTACTGCTGCACCAACTTTAACACAAGTAGGTGGACAGTTAGAAAACATACAAAGACAAAAAAACCTAGCACCTTTTCAGGCTTTATCACAATACAGTAATATCGTTAATCCTATTGCATCTGGTTTTCCAGTTCAATCAGGACAAACACAAACAAATCCTAATAGAGTAACACAAGGATTAGGTGGAGCATTAATTGGTAATATGATTGCACCTGGAATTGGTGGTGCTGTAGTAGGTGGATTATTAGGAGGACTATTATAATGAACTTAAAAGATCATATTCCACATTTTGTGGAAGAACATAAGAAAGCAATAGCAATTGCTGTTGTTATTTTAATTATAGCAATAATTTTATAATTTATGGATAAAATAAATAAAATATATTTTGATATAGAAACAAAAGTAAAAGAAAAGCCTATGAAAGTTTTTATAGGTATGTTCATTCTTTTTGTTATTGCAATAATTATATAAGGACATAAATGTTATTAGATAAAAACTTTGAAATGCAAGGTGGTGTAAGAAATTATCTTGGTGAAACTCAAGAAGTAACTGCACCTAAATTTTGGCAGTCTAGTAAAAATAGTCCACCAACTGAACTTGTATATATTACAGAAGCTGAAAAAGGTTTATTAATTGATGCTAATTTACATGGTTCTTTAAAAGATGGAAAACCTAATATAGGTGCATCTGGTCTTTTAAGTTTAGATGGTTTTGGATCAAGAGATCCTGGACAAAATAGAGCTGGTGGAGATATTGGTGGTGCTATGGATAGAGGTGGTAATGATGGTGGACAACAATCATCTGGTGGTGGATCAACTTCTGCTTATCAAGGAATTACAAACACATCTTATAATACAGCTATGTCAGAAGCCAAAGAAACAAAAGTTGAAGCAAAGAATGTAGTTGATTTAGTTAATAGTGGTGTCAATCTTAATGATGCTTTGTCAGGCAAAACTTCTTTAGAAAGATTAACAAGTTTTGAAACTCCATTAATTACTTTAAATGTATTAAAAGAAATTACTGCTCCATTTGCTAATGCTGCTAATAAAAAAAGCAGAACAAAATTTTTAGAAGGTACAGATAAATTTGGTATGCCTTTATCAAGAGATTTTTATATTGCTAATGGTAGAGCATTTGATCCAAATGCAACTTTAGTAGAAGGATCACCAGAACATGATTTTTTAATAGATGCTGGATATTTTGATACAATAGATAATAAAAATACTGGTGGTGAAAATGATGTTGTAAATAATAATAATGCAGTTTTATTTGATAATTTAGAAGATTTTAAAACTATTGAAACAAATGAGAACTCAATGGTTAATGATTATTTTAAAAACATGGGTAGTAATTTAGGAGTATCATCTGCTTATATGGACACTTACAATGCTGCTAAAACTAAAATTGCAAACACACTAAACTTAACACCAAACAATCAACAATATGGATATGGTAATACTTTTAATGATACTTATACAAGAAGTATGACATCTGCTAATCCATTTTTTGATGAACTAACTGAACAAGGACTAATATAATGAGCATATTTAAAGGATTATTACAAGACGAAGAATTTTTATTTGCAGCAGGATTATTACAACAAGGATCTCAAGGTAAAAGTATAGGTGCAGCAGCATTTCCATCTTTAATTCAAGCTGGTAAAATTAAAAAAGCATTTACTCCTACTACTCAAAAAACAAAACAAGCATTTGATAATGTTTTAATGAAAAATGTTTTTGTAACTGATGCTGAAATTGCTGGTATGCCTAACAGATTTACACCAATAGATAAAAGTCAAAAAATGACTTTCAACCCTGAAACTGGTCAAGTTGAAATTACAAGTGGAACTACAAAAACAAGTAATTTTGCAGAAAAAAATATATTTAAAGCTAACGATATAAAAAATACATATGCTATTTTAAGTAAAACTATTCCAGCTATGCAAGAAAAAATAGCAAATATAGAAATAGGAACTGTTGGTGGTACAATAGCTTTAATTGATACTTTTAGAAGTCAGTTTAGTCAAGCTGCTGATGCTGTTGGTGCAAAAGGTAAATTAGATTTTGAAGTTGATGATAGTTCTAAAATTGATGCTTTCTTAGCAAAAAATGGTTTTTCATCAAAAGCTGCTAATTATGCACAACTTAAATCATCTGTAATAAATCTATCATATACTTTAGCCAAGATTGCAGAGCCTGGTAATCCTAAATTTTCAGAGGGTGATATTTTAAGACAAATGAAAAGAATAGGTGTTGGTGGTTCAAAAGAACAATTTATAGCTTCATTAGAGCAAGTTAGAAAAGATGAATTTTTAAGAGCTAGTACAACTTTTAAAACTTTAAATCCAGATGGAGATTTTGGTTTTACATTAGATGGCACAGAAACATCAAAAAAAGAAAAAAAGAAAAAAGATGATAAAGAAGATGAAGATGATCCATTTAAAATTAAAGATTTATTATAATGAAAACAATAGCAGATATAAAACAAGAATATCCACAGTACAGAAATGTGCCTGATGTAAAGTTAGCTGGTGCTTTATATAAAAAATATTATAGCGATAAAGATGAAGATGAATTTTATAAATTAGTATTTCCTAATATTGCTGAAAAAAAAGATTTATCTTTAGATCAAACTTTATCTCCTGAAGTAGATGAAATTATATCTCCTGATGACGAAATGTTTAATCAGGAAAGAATACAAAACATAAATTATAAACCATCTGTAAAAGACATAGCAATTGAAAATGATATTGGCACAGAAACAGGAGCTAATCCAGAAGCTAGATTTGCTCTTTCTTTAGGTTATGATGAAAAAAATAAAGCTCTTGCTATTAAAAATGTTTTATCAGATTTGTATAAAACAAATATTACTGTTAGAACAGGAACTAATACTGGAGAACTAGAATTTTTAAATCCTGAAACTAAAAAATTTGAATTAGTAAATAAACCTGGTGTTGATCTTGGTGATTTTACTGGTCAAGGTGGTAATGCTATGGTTATCTTGCCAGACATAGCTGCTACTATTGCTACTACTGTTTATTCAGGTGGTAATCTTCCTGCTGGTATAGTTGCTGGTGCTTTTACTGCTGGTGTTATGGAATATTCAAAATATATTTTAGGTAAAGAATTATATGATATTAACAAAGATGTATCTAATGAAGATTTATTAAACAGAGCATTTGTTGCTGTTGGAGTATCTGCTGGATCAGCAGTTTTAGGTGTAGGTGCAGCTAAAGTTATTAAAGCTACAACAAATTTAGTTAAAGGAAGATTTTTAAGTGGTAATGATATTGCAGTTTCTACTGCTGAAGATGCTGTTATAAAAGCTGATGTTGTTGCTAAAAGTATTAATAATACTTTAGATGGTGCAAAAATAAATTCAAATTTAAAATTTACATTAGGACAAGCTGCAAATGATGCTGATATGTTAGCAGCTCAAGAAGCCTTTGAAAATGTTAATAAACTTGGTTATATGAATGAGTTTAGAACATTTAATCAAAATCAAGCAGATGCCTTAAATAAGTATTTTGGTTTTTTAAAATCTGGATTTGGTACAAATACTAAAGGTGCGTCAGAATTTGAAGCTGGTACTTTAATACAAGAAGTAATTAAAAAACAAAATCAACCTATTATAAAAGAATTAATTAAAAAACAATCTGAGTCAGAAACAATTTTAGAAAAAGCAATTATTAGATTGTCAGATGGTAGTTCAAAAGAAACTGGTGTTGCAATTAGATCATCTATTGATGAAGCATCTGAATTATATAAAACAAAGGTAGCGACTGCTGCTGATGATTTGGCAGTTGCAGCTAATATTAAAAATGTAGGTACAGATATTATATCTAAAACTGTAAAAGAATTAAGTGAAAAAGCAAAAGATAATTTACTTAAATTACCTGAAACAAAAAAACTTTTTAACAAAAAATTATTAGCTAGTAATAGTGTAAATCCAGAAACTCTTAGAAATACAAAATCTGTTTTACAATCTATAATTAGAGATAAAGTTGAGGGTAAAGCTGCTGGTGAAGTAGTAGAGGTTAAAACATTACAAACATTAGTATCTTCTATAAATAAACAAATAGAAAAATCTGCACCTAAAGAATATATAGATGCTTTAGAAGAATTTAATACTTTAGTAGTTAATAACAAAAAATTACTTAACAATGAATTAATTTCTAAAATTACTAAAGTTGATGACAACAGATTAAAAATATTTGGTGATGAGGATTTGTTTTCTTTATCATTTAAAAAAGGTTTAAAATCAGATGTGTATGCTAGACAAGTTCATGATGTAATTAAAAACTCACCTGATGCCATGAAAGCCTATAAAAATTCTATTAATGATTTTTATAAAACAAAAGTAATTAAAAATGGTAAAATTAATGAAAATGCACACAAGTCATTTTTAAAAGATTATGAAGCACCATTAAAATTATTTTTTAATGAAGTTGATTTTAATAAAATAAATAAATTAGGTGGTTTTCAAAAAGCAGTTGATGATGCAACTTTGTTAAGAAGTAATACTATTAAATCTATTGAGAAATCTTTTTCAGGAAAATTAGATAGATTAACTCCAGGTGAATTAGTTGATAAAATATATAAAGCAAGAAACATTGATGAAATTAGACTTTTAAAAAAAATTTTAATAAAAGATCCAGAAGTTTTTAAGGCATTTCAAAGAAGTGTATTAACCGATTTAAGTGAAAGTGTTTTAAAAACATCTGACAGACTTGGTATGAAAGTTATAGATGCTTTATCATTTGATAAATATTTATTTGGAGCTGGTGAAAGAGGTTATAATATTGCATTAAAAGAAATATTTGGAGATGGTTTTGTTAAAGATTTACAATTACTTAATAAAGCATTAAAAATAAGTGCAAGACGACAACCACCTAAAGGCATGGGTGTTTTTGGTAGTGCTTTTTCTGATATTATTAGAGCTAGATTAGGTCAATTTACTTTAGCTGGTAGATTATTTACAGCATCAAGAAGAATATATGCAAAAGCTGCCGAAAGAGTCATGGCTAATGCTTTACTAAATCCACAAAGTTTAAGAGAATTAATTGAGTTAAGAAAATTTAAACCTAACACTAAACAAGCTATTGCAATTCTATCTAAATTAGATGGATCAATATTTATTAAAGATAATTTTGAAGATGCACAACCTTTTACTGCTATTGCTAATACATTTTTTGGTGATGCTAGAAACGATTAATAATTATGGCTACACAATCTCAAAAAAATTCTTTAGATATAATTAAGTTACAAGGCGAAACAAAACTTATTCATCAAAAAATAGACACAATCAAAAACAATCACTTAGCTCATTTAGAAAAAAAGGTTGATAATGTATATAAATTATTGTGGGTGTTAGTAACAATAAGTCTAAGTTCTCTGCTAAACTTTCTGTCAAACATACTAAGTTAAGTACAAATGTTAAAGGAACTATTTCTGAATATCAAGAAATTGTTAATTTAACAAGACAAGGTTATTGGGTAGCAAAGGCTTGTGATCCTCAATGTCCTTTTGATTTGGTTGCTGTATCTCCTGATGGTGATATTAAATTGCTAGACATAAAGACTAACACTTTTAGAAAACACATTTTACCATACAGAAGAAAAATCTGGCGATCTCCTACTGCCAAGCAAAGAAAATTAGGAATAAAAATTAAATTAGTAGATCATGGAAATGAATAATGAATTTTGCAGAATTATTTAAAAAGAATTTTATATTTATACCAGTAGTTGCTTCAATAGTAGTTGGGGGTTTTACATCTGTAAAATATGTTTTAAACTTAACAACTACAATCAATCAATCTGAAGTACAAATTGTAAATCTTGAAAGAGATTTAAAAGTTGCTGAAGAAAAAATTGCAGAAATGAATACAAGACTATCATCAGCAGAAGCTACATGGCAGATGGCAGAAAATTTATACAGAACTCTTGCTGACCAAGTAAGAGAACATTCATACGATATTAAAGATTTAAATAGATAAAGGATTTATGAACAATGGAGATTGCCAGGATGAACTATTACTTTACAGGAATACTTATAATTCTTTTATGTCTATTGGCTTTCTTTGTAGAACCTGCATATCCTAGAAACGAATATCTTAATGAGTATGGTGTAAGATGTGGGGAAGTAGATTTTAGAATAGAAGATAGAAATAGAGATACAGATTATAGAACATCTAATAACAGTGATTATGATAATGATGAACAAAATTTTAGTATTACATTTAGAAAATATTTAGGTACTGATTGTAAAACATCAAAAGAAAATGTTGCTATCAAACAACAATTAGAGTTAATGAAAATGTGTGGTAGGGTTAATAGTAATCCTAGTTTAGCACACAATCCTAATTTTAAATTATTGGTTTCTAAATGTAGAGGTGTTGCTCCAACAAGTATTGATAATAGACCAGAAGATTCTAGCAGTTATTGGGATTCAATTAAAGATGATTATAAAAAAGAAAACCCTGATGTAAAATTAATGGGTGATAAAATATTAATACCACCTAAAGATTTTAAATTACCAATACCAGAATGATTACAGAACAAACACATTTTAAAACAGATTTAAAAACATTGATAATGATTGTAGCTGCAATATCAATTGCAGTATGGACTTATGCTGAGATTAACTCCAGGATAATACATTTAGAAACTTCTAAAGCATTAATGGAACAAGATTTATTAGCTGCTAGTACGCAGAAACCTGTGGATCAAGAACAGTTTATGTTGATTGAACATTTGGCAATCCAAGTAGAAAAATTAACAACAAGAGTAGATGACATGATGCACAATAAAGTAATGATTGGCTCTATTGCTAAAGATTTAGATAAAGCATTAAACGATATAGAAAAATTAAAAGACAATGTGAGAACAAATATTGGAAAACTTAATGGAGATCATTAATGGAACAAGTGGTTATAGCTCTATTAATGTTAGTCAATAACGAAATTAAAGAAGCAAGATTACAACCATCTCTATCAGAATGTTTAAGAGGTAAGAGGGTTGCTAATAGAACTGTATCTTCCAATGTTGAATATAGATGTATTAAATCTAAAGCAGAACTTGAAACTAATATAGATGGTTCACAATCAATCAAGAAACTGATTTTAGAATAATGGATAAATATATAATAGGATTTTTAACAGCTATAGATAATTTTAGTGAAGCTATTGCTAAACTATTTGAATCTAAACCAAAAAAAAAACAAAAGAAAAAGGTATGTAAAGATTGCAAATGTGGGTGTCATTGTAAAGATGAACTTCACTTGCATAGCGATCAACAAGATTTATGCACTTGCGACAATTGTAAATGTAAAAATTAATATATGCAACTATCTAAACATTTTAAACTAGAAGAATTTACTAAGTCTATGACTGCTACTAGAAAAGGCATCAAGAATGAGCCTGGATCTGGTGATATTAAAAACTTAGAAAATGTCTGTTATGAAATACTTGAGCCTGTAAGAGCTAAATTTGAAAAGCCTATAACCATAACATCAGGTTATAGATCAGAAGAATTATGCGAAGCTATAGGTTCAAAGAAAACATCACAACATGCTAAAGGTCAAGCAGTAGATTTTGAAATAGCTGGAATACCAAATATTCAAATAGCTTATTGGTTACAAAATAATGTGGACTTTGACCAGCTTATATTAGAATTTTTTAATCCTGATGATCCTGCTGGTGGTTGGGTTCATGTATCTTACAATGAATCAGGATCAAATAGAAAACAAGTATTAACTTATGATGGCAAAAAGTATGAAAATTCATTGCCTGATATGAAATGGGAAAAAGGGAAGGTGGTAGGATAATGTGGTTAAGTGCAATTAAAATAGCTTTACAAGCTGGTTCAAAAATATATGCCAATAAACAAAAAAGTAAAATGGCTATGTCTGAAGCTCAATTACTTCATGCAGAAAGACAAGCTAGAGGTGAGGAAAATTATCAGGGAAAACTTTTAGAAGCTAGACAGAACGATTACAAGGATGAATTTTGTCTTTTGATTTTGAGTTTCCCAATTATAATTTTGGCTTGGGGAGTCTGGTCAGGAAATCCAGAAGCTATGGACAAAGTAAATATTTTCTTTGAACATTTTGCAGCACTTCCATCATGGTTTACAAATCTCTGGATTTTGGTAGTGGCTAGTATTTTTGGAATTAAGGGAACTCAAATATTTAGAAACAATAAAAAATAATGGCAAGAAATATAT
>VMHT01116075.1_pt1 | contig 13444 bp, 9 predicted proteins | sample 4693611 | NCBI WGS metagenome assembly VMHT01 (sample SAMN12280063, study PRJNA550983) | marine metagenome | isolation source: seawater sampled from same location over 5 years 0.02-0.2 micron viral filtrate | place: USA: collected off the coast of southern California halfway between the port... ... | reverse complement strand
TGCACCACAGCGTTGATGGGGTGTTGGGTGGAGTGGGCACCATGCGAGCACCGCCCACCGACAAGCCAAACCTCGACGACGTGCTCGCTCGAGATTTTGCCGAATTAAAGGTCGGTGAGGACAAGATCAAATCCGAACCATCCGCGGCACCAGAGGTTGAAAAAAAGCCTCAACCCGCCGTGCCGAGCGTTTACAATCAGCGCATTGATGCGGTTGAAGACCGCACGTCGTTCGCCGTTCGGGCGCCCAACATCGAGCCGAAAGGGGCCTCTGCAACGGCCCCGAAGAAACCACAGCCTACGGTGCTGAAAGCGCCAAGCACCCAACCGGGCGATGACTTCGACGTGGAATGGTAGAACGGGCACGATGTCCGCTGAATGAAGCGCGGGATTCATAGCAAGGGTTCAACCCCGAAGGGGTTGGGGGAACCACAGCCATGAGCATGATTCACGTCACACTGCCCGATGGGTCAGTAAACGAATACGCCGCAGGCATCACCTGCAGCGAGGTCGTCATGGACGCTTTGGGCAAGAAGCACGGCTGCATCGCTGCAAAGGTGGACGGCGCCCAACAGGACCTCATGGCAGTTCTTGACGGAAATTGCGCAATTGAAGGCATTCCTGCCGCTTCCGAAGAGGGAATGCACATCCTTCGCCACTCGGCTGCGCATTTGCTGGCTCAAGCCGTTATGGAACTCTATCCCGGAGCACTGCCCACGATAGGGCCTGCCATTGACCGTGGTTTCTATTACGACTTCGCCATGGAACCCATCGCTCAAAGCGACCTCAAAGCCATCGAGAAAAAAATGCACGAGTTGGCACGTCGGAACCTTTCCGTGGAACGTGTTGAACTCGACCAAACCACGCTGAGGGAGCATTTTGAATCAAATCAGTACAAGTTGGAAATCATTGACGACAAATTGGAAGCAGGGGACGGATCAACCATCTACAAACAAGGCGACTGGTACGACCTTTGCCTCGGGCCGCACGTTCCAAGCACCTCGAAACTGATGTTTGTTCGTCTGACCTCGGTGTCCACCGCCTATTGGCGAGGGGACCAAGACCGTGAACAACTGGTTCGAATCTACGGATTGGTCGAGCCCTCAAAGGAAGCGTTGAAGACCACGCTGAACCGACTTGAGGAAGCCAAGAAGCGAGATCACCGAAAACTCGGGAAAGATCTGCAGTTGTTTCACATCGACGAAGAAGTGGGTCAAGGCCTCATCTTGTGGACACCCCGAGGTGCAATCGTTCGGCAAGAGCTGCAGGATTTCATCTCCCATCATCTGCGCAGACAGGGGTATTCACAGGTGTTTACGCCTCACATCGGAAAGTTGGATCTCTACCGAACCTCGGGCCACTTTCCCTACTACCAAGACTCGCAATACCCGCCCTTGGTTGAACGCGACCTGATGAATAAACTGGCGGACGAAGGATGCAGTTGCGGCGACCTTTCGAACATGATGAAATCCGGAGAAATCGACGGCTACATGCTGAAACCGATGAACTGTCCTCATCACGTCAAGATCTATTCAAGTCAAGCACGATCGTACCGAAACCTGCCGCTGCGACTCGCAGAATTCGGCACCGTGTACAGGTGGGAACAATCCGGAGAAATCTCGGGGTTGACTCGAGTTCGTGGATTCACCCAAGACGATGCCCACCTCTTCGTGACCGAAGACCAACTTGCGGACGAGGTGTTGGGTTGCATTGAGCTCGTTCAGATCATCTTCAACAAACTCGGGATGGACGATTATCGAGTCCGAGTTGGCTTGAGGGACCCCGATTCCACAAAGTACGTCGGCGACCCAAAACGTTGGGACAAGGCGGAGGATGCCTGCCGTGCAGCAGCAGATTCTCTTGGTGTGCCGTGGTCCGAAGAAGAAGGTGAGGCAGCGTTTTACGGACCGAAAATCGACTTTGTGGTCAACGACGTCATCGGACGGGAATGGCAACTTGGAACGGTCCAAGTTGACTACAACCTCCCCGAGCGGTTTGATTTGACCTACAAGGGAAGTGACGGTGAACTGCACCGCCCCGTCATGATTCATCGCGCCCCGTTCGGCTCCATGGAAAGATTTTGCGGCGTGCTCATCGAGCACTTTGCTGGACGGTTTCCAACCTGGCTGACCCCGACGCAGTGCCACATCATCACCATTCGAGAAGAACACAAGGCGTACGCAAACAAGGTCAGTGAGGCTTTGCGGGCCGCTGACGTGCGAGTTGAGGTCGACGATTCAGACAACAACATCATGAAGAAAATCCGCAACCACAGAAAACTGCAGCCGGCCTACCTCGTAATCCTCGGAGACGATGAGAGCCAAAACCAGACCGTCAGCCTCCGAGCGAGAAACGGAGACCAAATAGCGGGCATTCCTCTTGACCAATTTGTTGCGGATATTTCACACGAAATCAGCGAAAAGGTCACTCAACCCGCGTTGGTACCTCCCTCCGCCGAGTGATGCGCATGACCCCTCAGCCAGTCATCATCCACGAGTATTCCTTGGACATGGTTGGGCCGCTTTTTTTGGCATTCTTGGCTGCAGGGTTCTTTTGGAGAAACGTCGTTCCACGGCAGCTTCGAGGCCTTCAGGTCGCCTTTCCAACCGGAGCGAAAACCTACGAGGTGCATGAAGTAACGTCGTCGATTGAGGACGTGCGCCAACTGCTGGCTCGGAGAGGAACCCGATTCGGAGTCGTTTCCTACTTGATGGCCCTCACGGGGAGCCTTATTCTGCTGTTTGAATTCTTGAACTATCGAGGTGGGAACTCTGCTGGCTACCACGCTGCATCCGTGCAATTTGCGTTGGTCCTCGTCGTTTTGCCCGCCATCGTCTCAAGCGGCACGTCTCTGGGAGCGCAGGCCATCCGACCGATTGGTGTCGGTCGAGCCTCGCTTCAAAGCAATTCAGCCCTACGAAACGCCTCCTACGTGGCCTTGACCGTAGCGTGGTTGCTGTTGGCCCTGGGCGTGGGAGGGATGCTCATGGCCAGAGACGCCTCGACGACCACCCTCTACAGCACGGTCGCTTTGGTGGCGTTCGGTCCCGCAATTTTGGCTTACGGACGCATCTTGGGCTCGTCGTGGCACGCACTCAAGCAATCCTCGGGAAAAATCGCCAAGGGAGGGGCCTCTCCGTTTCACAATCACACACCCAACGCAAGGCAACAATTCATCGCCCAAGTGGTTCATCTCAACCTCATCGCCATGCCCTTTGTGGCAGCCAACACGCTGGTCTCGCTGATGGTCCTTGCCTACAACCCCGATATGTTCGTCCACTCCGAGCGCGTACTGAACCTGCCTGAGTACCGAGTTCAATCCACCTACATGGAGGAGGGCGGCTTGCTGGGCTTTGGACTGATCGAGCTCTTTTCACACATACCTCAAGCAGGCATTCGAGTTCCCATCGTCACCACCCTCCTGCTGTTTTTGCTCTTGAACGTCGCCGCGATCGGTTTCTTGTTTGTGTATGAAGTCGCCCGCATCCTCTTCCTCGACATCCAAGACGTGTCAGGTTGGGGCGGTATCCGCCTCGCAGACAGTCGACTGCTTCGAGCCGAACCCATTCAACAAGCAAACGTGCTCAACTTCTGCTTCACAGGCTTTGCCGGTCAATCCATGCTTTTGCTCGCGTTGGCCATGATCACGTTTTGGGACTCGAGCTTCCTGCCCCAAGGAGCACAGTGCGGCCAATGGGAAGCCAATGTTTGCGCTGTGTTGGAAAAGGACATGCTTGAGCAGTTGACCTGGATGTTGGCCTCCGGCGGTCAAGTGGCGTTCCTCGTTGTGTGGGGGTTCTCGCGGTCGCGCTCAGCGCAGCTCGACGAGATTACCTTTGATGCCTCAATGGACGAGGATCGAACGCGCCTTCGAGGCATGAGCGACATGATTTATCTCAAGCAGCGATCGAACTCTGATTTGCTGGGTAACGACAATTGGAGCACCGCCATCGAGCGATTTGAGGCCTCGACACTCGGTCGGGAAGCAACGCTAGTTGGTCTTGATATGATTCGTTCAACACAAGCGAAAATGATGTTTCACGTCGCCTTGGGTCGATGGGACGAGGCAGAGGAACTTGCGGTTGATTTGCTGGCCCTGCAGGGTGGTAGAGATGCTCAAACGGCCCGTTTGGTCCTGTGTGCGGCGAGTTTGGCGCAGCGGGACTACCGTGAAGCCGTGCCCCGATTGGCACTGTTGAACAACAGCGACGTTGAAGCCGTTCGAATCAGGTGGGTAGCCAGCCTCTTGAGCGGACAAGTTCAGCTCGATAACGAAGCCACATCGATGCTGAGCGTGGACCCGTTGAGGAAGGACAACATTCGGATGCTGCGGCAATTCCTCAGTGGAGAAACCAACCTGCGTCAATCGGCCATCTCCAAGCCCGCTCAACGCGCCATGTACCTTGGAGAAATCGCCCGCCTTCGGATGACGGGGCAGAGCGAAGTGGCCCTCAATCACCTTGAGCGCACCATGGACGCCATGGGCGACGATGACTGGGTCCACGGTTCCTTGGTCGCAGCGTTACTGAACCACGACGCTGGGCGCCACCTGACCGCCATCAATGCGGTGAAACAGCTGGCCGCAGAGCACCCTCGGCACCCGCATGTTCGTGCAGTCGTCCACCAACTCTCGCTGGAGGGTAAAGCCAGACGGCTCACATCCGAACCAACCAAACTGAATTGGCTGCTGGAAAACGAAACCGACTGGACCTTGGCATGGCCGCTTCACAACGTGGCCGTACCGCCCTCGCTTGATTCCGACAATCTCAAACAACACGCTGTGAGAGCGAATGCGTGGGTGCTCCTCATGACCGAGAAAGGAGTGGCCGAACACGCTTCAAAAAAGGCGCATCGCTCCTTACCCTCGTCGCTCCCGTTGGGTTTGTTCACGCATCTGACGGGCCTCACCATCACGATTGGTGGCATGCCCGTGGATTTGGGGTTGCCCGCAGGCCTCAATTTAGCCGCTGCAGAAAAGGACGGACTTCTTGACGTGTGATCAGATGCGCCGGCGTAGGCGCTCCATGGCCGCATCGGCTTCACCCAGTTCCTCAAGACCATCCTGAACACGGCCCACATCAAGGTGCTCCATGGCCTTTGCAATTGCTTCCTCGCATGCACGCCGATCATCGTCCACGGGTTTGATGCTGGCGGCTTCGCACTGATTCCGCAAAACGCCCCACTGCTCCAGGACGAAGGCGTGCAACTCCTTTGCCTCACCCATGGCGTGACCTTCCCGGTCCAAATCGGACGTCATCTGATCGAGCAACATTCCGGCGTGCGACCAGACCCGGTCGTCGGCCGCCTTCACGATGTCCTGCAGCCTTGAGGCCCAGACGGTTTGGTCGTCCCGGCCCTCAAACCGCTTCACCAGCTTCTTTTTCTGTTTCAGAGCGCGGAGGACATCGTCCATCGCCGCCCGTTCCCGCTCGACCGTGCGCACCACCCCATCAGCAAGGCCAATCGCTTGGCTAGCGTTACCAGAAGCCAACGCTTCGCCTGCCAGCTCCAATCGTGTTTCCATTTCAGCGGTGTCCAAGCCGTCGCTCTGAGCGACGGTTCGCCGAGCCTCCTCCAGTGCAGCAGCGGCACGACCAAGCGCATCACCGTCGGCTTCAAGCTGTTGAGGAATGACCGAAGCGAATTCGAAAGCCTCCTTAGGCCGTTCATTGTCGAGGTTGGTTTGAGCGTCTGCAAGGAGCTCACGCAACTGCTTGACCCCTGCACCCGCCTTCCCATCCAGTGCGCGTTTGGCTTCGAGAACAACGGTTTCTGCTTTTTCCCACCACTCAACAATCTCCGCTGCTCGCTTCTTAGCCTGACGGAAAAGGAGTTCACCCTCTCGAAGGGAACCCAGCGAAACCTCCCGTTCACCCATGTCGTAGGCCTTACGTGGACGTTGAACGGTGGGGGCGATGGTTTCGGCAGCCTCAACGGCTTGGAGAGCATCGTATCGAATGATTTCAACATCTCCGGCAAGAGAAAGCGCTCGTTCCATGTCTTCCTCGCTCTCGTCGAGCAAACGCATGCCGTACACCGGGTCAACGTGGCCTTCCTCTTTTGCGGTGGTCAGCAAACTTGCGGCCTGGGCGACGGCTGCACCCTGCGCTTTGAGCTCCAAGAGACGCATCTCTAACGCATCCAGGCGCTTTTTGAAGTGCTTCCGTTCGACTTTCTGATCGTCACCCACCGTCCACGAATACACCGTATCAGCCAACCCAAGGGCGCAGACCGCCGTTGCCACCAGTCCTGATACCGTGTCAAAGCCTTCCCCTTGCGTCATCGCAAGAGCAACGGCCGACAAGGAACCAATGCCGGTCAAAATCGCTCGATACCTGAGGACGCCAAAGTGTCCTCGCATGGTTCGGTGAGAGAGTTGACGACAGGCGATACCGGCCAACAAGATGAGAACGCTGCCCGAGGTTTGAGCGGTTCCTTCACCCAGTCCAAGGGCTCCCAAGCACAACAGTGGGGGCCAAGCCACGGTGGTGGCGGATGCGACACGGGAACGGGCAACGGCCTCGTCCAGCGTCAAATCTTGCACAAAAATACCCCACACGATGAGCAAGAGAGGGGCGCCAAAGGATGACAGCACCACCCCGTCCCCGTTGATCAAACCGCGCATGGACGGCCAAGCCAACCAAAGAGCGCACAACAAGAGCAGCAAAGCGGTTCCAAGGGTGGCGTTCTCAACGCGCTTGATGCGAGCAAGACGCTCGGTTTCCACGGCCGCATCCGCGTCTGCCCACGTGACCATGAATTCTCCTCACCACCGTTCCCCCATAATCACTCCGATGAATTGTATCCGTGGCTTGGGGGATGAGTTGACACAGCGGCAATGTTCAAGGGTGGTATCGGGCAGTGCAGACTTACGAGGGAAGGTCATGCCGGGACTCATAACAATGGACGATTTATCCAACGACGAAATTCTAAGCATCTTGGACGACGCAGAGCGGCTCCTTCCCGTAGCCAAAGGCGAGGTGTATCTCCCGCTTCTGCAGGGCAAAATCTTGGGAAATTTGTTCTTCGAACCCAGCACCAGAACACGCATGTCCTTCGAAACGGCGATGAAACGCCTCGGCGGCGACGTGGTCAATCTCGGCGACGTCAAAACGTCCTCTGTGGTGAAGGGCGAAACCCTGTTCGACACCATCCAAATGGTGGACGGTTACACCGATATCATCGCCATGCGCCACCCACGTCAAGGCGCAGCACAGTACGCACAAGATGCAGCCCGCGTGCCCATCCTCAACGGCGGAGACGGGGCCGGACACCACCCCACGCAGACCATGCTGGATTTGTTCACGATTCGACAAGCGCATGGACGACTCGAAGGCCTGAAGGTCATACTGGCAGGCGACCTGCGATACGGTCGTACGGTTCACTCGCTGAGCCATGCCTTGACGCGGTTCGGATGCGAGCTCATCTTTGCAAGCCCAGAACTTCTCAGGATGCCCGGAGAAATCGTGGCCGACCTGAGCGAGCACGGAGCAAACGTGACCGAGACTGAAGACCTGATTGGTTCCATCGGCGATGCTGACGTGGTCTACATGACTCGAATTCAAAAAGAGCGATTCGCTGACGAGGACGAGTACGCAAAGGTTGCGGGGGCTTACAAGCTCCACGCATCAAACCTTGAGGGGTCAAAGGAGGACATGATCATCATGCACCCCCTGCCTCGAGTGGACGAAATTCACCCTTCCGTCGACGCCACCCGCCACGCCCGATACTTTGAGCAAGCCTTCAACGGAGTGGTAGCGAGAATGGCGTTGTTGTGCAGACTGCTGGACATTGAGGTCCCAGCCACGATGGGAGGTGAGGCTTGATGTCGCAAGAACACAACATGCGAAGGGTCACCGCCATTCGAAACGGCACTGTCATCGATCACATCCCCGCCGGCCAAGCCATGCGCGTGTTGAGCATGTTGGGCATCGACAAGAGCACCTCCGTCCCCGTTTCGTTGGTCATGAACGTCCCCTCAAAGAAAATGGGAACCAAGGACATCATCAAGGTTGAAGACCGTGAATTGACGCAATCTGAATTGAACCGGTTGGCGCTGGTGGCACCCGATGCCCACGTTGCGATCATTCGCGCATACAGCGTCGCAGAAAAACTGAACATTGAACTGGGCGATGAAATCGTCAACGTCGTTCGATGCACCTTCTCCAACTGCATCACCACCAACCCCCGTGAACCCTTGGCGCATCGACTCAAAATCGTAGCACGTGCACCGCTTGAACTGCGATGCCACTACTGCGGTCGACCCCAAGATTTGGACGAATTGGCCCAAAACGTTCTCTAATTCAACTCGACGCCCAAAAGGTCGCGCATGTCGCACGCCTTGCACTGGACGCCGGAACTTGGCGCTCCGCAACGTGGGCAAGGCGTGGGCGGTGCAGGTCGTTGACCTTGCCCGCCCAACTCCACGATCTGATCTCTCAGGCCTTTGATTTGGTCAGCCATTCGGACCAAGCCATGTCGCGTTCCAGGTACGTCAGCCTCCATGTGCGCCACCATTTCTCGGTGTCGCCAGCGAAGGGCACCTCGGGCGTTGGGACACTCCTCGTGATGAATGGGCAGTTCACGGTGCATGGCGTAAAGGTGAACCTCCTGTTCAGGGACCCATCTCAGCGGAACAATTCTCGGTGCTAAGCCATCCACGGGTGTGGCCGTATGAGGGGCCAAACGAAGGGTGCGTTCAATGTCGGCGTTTGCCATGTTCATCAAAACGGTTTGAGCCATGTCGTCGAGATTGTGGCCGAGGGCAATGACGTCGGCTCCCAACTTTTCTGCCAGGTGGTTGATGCCTTGGCGTCGGAAGACACCGCAATACGAGCAAGCCATTCGAGGAGCGTCGTTGTCTTTCTCAATGACCATTGGGAGGCGTTCGACCACCTCGTCCATTTCGAGAAAGGACAGTTCTGGGTAGGTTACGACATGATGCTCCACGCCCAGACGCTCACACAACGAGGCAGCGCATTCAATCGAGGGAGGGCGATAACCTTCGATGCCCTCGTCGACCGTCGCCGCAACGATGGTGACGTCCCTGCGCTTACCGATGAGATCAACGATGGCGTCGAGCAGGACAGCAGAGTCTTTTCCGCCGGAAACGGCCACCATGACCGTGGTGTGCTCTCCTTTCTTCAACGGCAACTGCGCCCGGAGTTCCTTGCTTATTTTTTTGCGCACGGACTTGGCGAGGTGTTTACCACAGAGTATGCGCCCGGAATAAGCTTGCTCAACCACCGCAGGTTTGTCGCACGAGTCACAGGTGGGAACCGTGAACAGCCGATCGGCTTTGCTTCCCGCCATGGTGCCTCCTCAACGTGCGTTGCGTTTCAATTCAGCGGCCATTGCGGGGAGTTTTTTTGGTAAAATGATGCCGTAGATTTCAATTCATATTTTGAATATGCAATTGAAAAAATTGATACACGAGGGCGTCTGCATTCACCGTCGTGCCCTCCGCCGCTCGACAGGATTCCGTGGACTGAGAGGAGGCATGGGGCGTTCAGAACTGGCTCAAAAATCATCATTTCCAGTTGGAAAATGAGAAAGGGTACCCAAAACGCTCTTCACGGCCGTTCAGGCGCAAAACTTCTTGAAGGCTACAGCGGTGTCAAGGGAATTGAGCAGCCATGCTACAGCGACTCTTGACGGAATTCCTCAAGGTCAAGGGCGTGAAACAGGCCACGGTGTTCGACGACCGAGGTAAGTTGCTCTCCTGCGTCGGTGAGGAAGGTGAACTCCCGCAAACGGAACGAGCCGTCGAGATGACCGTGGCCGCCCTCGATGCAACCCACGGCCACCGGTTTGGAGATTTGCAAGAGGTGTGGGTAGAAGGCGACGCCTACACCATGATCGACATCATCACGCCCTACAGAATTGCCATGCTGTCGGGGGAACCAGGGAACATAGCACGGTGGCGCCACGCCATGGACCACCTGCGCCCTCAACTGGCTACAACACAGGAACTCTAGGTGATGCACGATGTTTGAACTGCCCAACGGAACCCATGTCAACGAAACCATCAGTATCGAGGAAGGCGTCCTGCAACCCTTTGCACACGGATCCATCTCCACCTACGCCGGCCGACGTAAAACCCCGATAGGGCATCGAATCGTACGTGGAGGGCGCATCGTTGGCTATCTTGCGGAATCCGACCAAAAGAACGTGCTCCTTGGCGGAGCCGATGCCAAAACCGTGCTTGAAGAACTCGAAGCTGAGCAAAAGGTTCGGCACATGGCCACCGCATACACACTCGCAGACCTGGGCGGGCTTGCCGAATTGATTCCCGAAGCCTTTGTTCACCAGGCCGACCGACAAGGGCTGAAATCTCGGAACAACGCTGTTGAACGCTTGCTCGCCAGAGACCTGTCAACCGTGATTAGAACCCTTTCTGAACACACCACGGTCCGTGGCGCAATGGCCATCGACAGCGGGATGCTCATCGATCATGTTGGCGATCTGCCTGGATTGGGTGAAGAGGAACGGCTCGCCAGCGAACTGCACGAGCTTATCACCAACATGGGCGGCAGCAACCTCCACGAAGGTTGGGGGATGGCCGGCCAAAGTCACTGGACGCTTCACACCGAAAGCGGTGCTCTCCTGTTGGCTACGAGCGGTGAAATTTCCCTCGCCGTATGGACCGAACGAGATGCCAACCATGCCCGACTGTTGTCCTCGGTATCCATTGCGTTGGAAGGTGAAATCGTCGCGGTCGGAGCACACGGTGCAAAGATGCCGGAAGGGTTCACGCTACGGGATGGCCGCGGTGGGCCAGATGCTGTGGTTTCAATGCTGAAGGCTGGCCTTGAGGAAGAAGTCACGGGCCACATTCAATCCGGTTCCTCCAGCAAAGCGGTGTCGTTGGTGCTGTCGAGGGGCGTGCCGGTCGCACTGTGGGCTCCTGCGTTTCAAACAGAAGAGGAAGCCATGATGGCCCTGACGGAAGCCAAACGAAAAGTGAAGCTACTTCGTTTCCCTGCAGGAACCATCGTCTCATCCAAGTCCGGCACCGTCGAAGCCTTCACCCTCTCTGGTTTCATCACCAACCTGTCCACTGTCCGGACACGTTCAGAAGCACGACAAGCCTCGCTCAAGGGCATGCTCGACGACCTCCTCGGATTTGAGGCCGGGTTGGAAACGCTGCAGAAAGCCCGCAGCAAAATGAGTTTCAAATCCGACGGCGCAGACATCGCTGAACCGCTTCCAATCATGAGGGACGAAGCAGTGAGTGCAGTCGATGCCGGCCTGCGTCGTAAATTGGAAAAGTCCCAACAAGCAGTGGATGAACTCAACAAGGCCAAAGCGGTGCTTGAAAGCAAAGTGAAGGCGCTTGAAAAGAAAAAGGATGCAGCCCAAATCGTGGCACGCGAAGCCTCTGAATCCCGCACCGAGAACACCACGGCCCTCGAGGAGGCCCATGCCCAACTCAACAGCATGCAGGTGGACATGGCGCAAGCGCGCGGCCAATGGGAAGAAGCAGAAGCGCGAGCGGAGCGCCTGGTTCGTCGAGTCAACGAGTTGGAGCATCAAGTGAGTCAGCGTGCTGCGGAACTCGCAAAAGCCATCGGCGACAGTGAAAGCAGCGCTGAACTGCAAACCATGATCGAAGACCTCTCGCTCAAAGAAGCAGAACTGAAAGCCAACCTCGCAGAGGGCAGCGACCGTTTGGGCACGATTCGCAAACAAAGCGAGGACGAAGAGCGACGCCTGCGGGTGTTGAGCGAGCAGGTCAACACCAGTCGAGAACGGCACGCACGCGCACAGGCAGACCTTCTCGGAACCCAAGAACAGGTTCACGTCAGCAACATGGAACTCGATGCGGCACGGACCGAGGAAAAACACGCACGGCAGCGTACCGAAGAAGACCGCCTGCGCCGAGTGGAGGACGAGGCCCGTCGGGCCAACGTCCAAGCGGAACTTCGAGAATTGATGGATGAACGTCGTCAGGTGCTAAGAGAATTGGGAGATTTGGGTGCACGCAGAGGCCACGCTGAAGCCGAGTTGGCTTCCCTGGTCGACAAGGCAACCTCACTGGCCGATGCGCACGAAGATGCGCTGGCCGACATCCAAGAGGCTGAGCGCCTGCGGGCCCGCCTCGCAGAGGAGCCTCTCGCTCAAGCCCTGCTTGACGACAACACGACCTTCCAAGGCCTAGGACCCGTTCTGGAACGGTTGGAACACGCCAGAGGGCTTGGCTACTCTGTGACCATGCTCGACCGGGCCGTGGAGCGTGCGCTGCAGGTGATTCAGGGCACGGTTGATCACGTGGCAGCGACACCGCGACACCTCTTGTCCTCTGAAGTGATGACCCTACTCGAGCGTCAAGTTCCGCAAACGGCCGGTGCCGTTCGAGGCCTTGCTCGTTGGTCCGTGCAGCAGCGCCTGGAACAACAACTTGGTGAAACGGTGAACCACGTGGTTGTTGACCTCGAGCATCTTCTCGAGGATTTTGATCGCTCCATCACCATGCTGCGGCGTATTCGAAACGTCCTCGAGCAAGTGGAACGTTTGGGGGCACCTTCGCATGAAGTTCATGCCTTGATGGCCAATTGTCAGCGTCCGGAGGCCCTGCCGACCCTTGCGTTGGGCACACGGAAACTGATTCAAGTGGCCCTTGATGACATCTATCTCGAAGCAGACCAGCGAGATGCAGGTGAAGCGATTGGATTGGAGGAGACGGCACGTGTGCTCGAAGAACTCATCACACAGTTGGATGCATCTGGCCTGACCGATGGCCGCCCCAAAGGCATGATGTGGGACTTCCAACGGGACGGCCTGTTGCCCTTTGAACGAGAATCAATTCCGGCCCAGCAACGAATCCCAGTCAACGAGACCATGCTCGGAGAGATGGAACCAATCCTGATCCTAACGGAGGAAACAAGCGTCGAAGCACCTGCTGCCGAACAGGTAGACGATGAAGGATGGTCGCCGCTGTCCCCACCCGCTGAAGAGGAAGGAACAGAGGAAACGCTGGTCGTACGTTCAGATGATCGAACCACGGTGGATTTGGAGGACGAGCGAGCACAGCTCGAAGCTGAGCTGGCGCGCCTTGATGCGGAGCGAAGTCATCGTGCCTCGCATGCATCAGCGGCTCCGGCCCCCAAAGCCGATTCAGCGCTGGCCGATCTTGAGTCCCGTTTGTCCGATGTTGAATTCTGAGGATTCGCATGTCGACCAACACCGCCACACTGATGGGACGAACAGAAGAAAAGGGCAAGGCCTTCCCTCTGTGGATTGAACGCCTGCTGCTGGCAAGCGCCGTGGTCGTGTTCCTGCTTTACCGAAGGACGGTTTTGGACGCTGTTGATCACGCTGTGCTGGGAGCGCTGGTCGCTTACGTGGTCTTTCCACTCACGCTGTTGGCACTCGTGGAAGTCCTTGGTCGAACGCTGCAGCGTTCGCTCCAATCATAACTGCGCAAAATCCTTCGTCGTCTCCGA
>VMHT01084396.1_pt1 | contig 13444 bp, 7 predicted proteins | sample 4693611 | NCBI WGS metagenome assembly VMHT01 (sample SAMN12280063, study PRJNA550983) | marine metagenome | isolation source: seawater sampled from same location over 5 years 0.02-0.2 micron viral filtrate | place: USA: collected off the coast of southern California halfway between the port... ... | reverse complement strand
CAACAAGAACGATGTCGCCTGCACTAGCACTAGCTACAGCAGCCTTAATGGTCTTCATCGAATCAATGATCCGGTGACCATCATTCGTATCTACACCGTTAGCCTGGTCAACCCAGATAACAGTAGGTTGCGTAACGAACGTACCGCCAGATGAGATACCAAGCCAGTTAGTACCACTCCATACAGACAGAGTCTGATCATTAGCGTGGTCATACCACAGCTTGCCCGTAGCAAAGTCATTGCCACTAGGGGTACCGCTTTGGTAGATCGTGTCATACCGCTTGTTGTTAGCAGCAGTCGTACCTAGTTCATCATCTGAACCTGCATCATTAGGAGATGCATTTTGCTCAGCGAGTGTCCTGATGTCTACTGCAAGTACAGCTTGTAGATCAAGCGTACCGTCAGTAATCTTGGCACCATCAATAGAACCATCAGCAATCTGACGGTTGGTTACTGAGTTAGCAGCAAGCTTAGGTTCAGTAATAGCATCATCTAGTACCTTAACTGTAGATACAGCGTCAGCAGCTAACTTTGCATTAGTAACAGCAAGGTTATTAATCTTATCTGTCGTGACATTAAGGTTAGTAATCTTGGCAGTCGTAACTGCATTGTCTACAAGCTCAGGTGTATCAACAGAGTTGTCCTGCATCTTGGCAAGACTAACTGAGTTATCAGCAAGCTTGACATTAGTAACAGCAGCATCATTGATCTTAGCTGTGGTTACTGCACTATCATTGATCTTGACAGTAGTAACAGCAGAATCAGCGATCTTAGCCGTAGTAACACTTAGGTCACGGATGGCTTGGGTAACAACAGCATCATTAGAGATGTCACCTTCATCAATCTTTTCTGCAAGCTTGAACAGAACCTGATCCATGTTGACGTTAAGGTCTTCTGCCTTAATCGATGCACCAGGTTGAAAGTCAGATTTAGGAGCGGGTAGTTGGTTTGAAAGAATAGTCGTATCCCTGAAGACACGTACTTTGGAACCAGCAGTAGGTGCTGATGTAAACGATACGGTTCCACTACCACTGGTTGCATAACCAGAAATAGTAAATCCACTAGATTGGAGAACTCCGTCGATACTTACCTTAACTTCTGCCTGACTCAACGAAGGGAAGGTAATTGTATACGTGGCCGGAGCTGTATAAGTTGATTCAGCCATTAGTTAGGATTGTTTATTTCAATGATTCGGGGGAGTTGTTGAACTTGAGATTGCCGTGTCTTCCTATTTTCAGATTCTTTTTGGTCTTGCTCATCCATAAGTGAAACAACAGCAGGATCTTCTTGAATACTTGCCCAAGCGCGTTGCTGTGCTTTTAGGAATGCAGAAGAAATAAGGTCATTATGTTTGTAGGCTTTCATAGGATCTTTGTTTTGACGACCATTACGGATGTCAGAACGCATTAGGTCCATAGAATCCTTTACATCTGTTCTTGCTGCAAGAGCGTCCAAAGTGCCTTCAAGATTCTGACGACCAATAGCACGCATATACAGAGAACGGACCTTAGGTGAATCTTTTAAGCTATAACCATCTGGCGAGGAATACACTGAGGTACGTGCATCATAATTACTATCAAGAAATAGTTTACGACCCGGTGTCATATTGTCGATACTAAAATTGACAGGGAATACGGCATTTACTGCACGTTGCCAGAAAGGCCAGTCGCGTAGTGGCTTACCATTTAAGATGTCATATTTAATAGCAAGGGGATCACCAGCTATTTGTTCAGAAGCAAGGTTACGATTACGAATAGAGTCTCCGATTTCAGATCCAAGCTCACGATAATAAGGTGTAATAATTTTGCCAAGTGCGTTTCTCATGCCTGCACCTGGGACAGTATTGTTTAAAATATTTCCAACAATTCTGCCTTGTGTACCCTGCTGACCTGACATAAGATCTACAAGCTGACTAAGACCTGCGGTATACGATTTAGATGTAGCAGCACCCATAGTTGCAAGTGTCATTTTAGACAATTTGTCTTTAGTCCACTCTTCACCCATAAGATCATTGTTGTCGCCAATATCTGCCATGGTTGAAAGCATCATGGCGAAAGGTTCAAACAAGTCATAGCTGACCCAAGCACCACCAATTTTGATAGATCTAGGTTGCCATCCAGCTTTGATCCAATTTTCACGAACAGCACGATCTTGGGGACCGTTACCAGTTAGTTCTCCATTTTGATATTTTTGCATACCCATAAAGACAACAGAGTTACCTATAATTTGTTGTCCTACAATTTCAGACCTGGCATTTTTTAAATCAGCCGCAGTCTCAATACCATACTTAAGAACTGAGTCCAGATTATCTGGGTCAGCAAACATAATGTCAAGATTCTTTTTATGCAGCAGTCCCATTACTGGACTGTTTTTAAAGGTAAGGTTTAAACCGTTAACACCTGTCCTAGCAAATAAGTAAAAGGGTTTGACCAATGGAAATTGATTAAATACATTATCTAAAGCAGCAGAAAAACCAGAGAGTTCTTTAGTTAATGTAGCTTCTTTAAACGAAGCTTTAAGGAATTCATCTTTGTCTAAATCAATATTACCCGACTCATCAAGTAGTTGATTATAGAATTTAGATTCAAGATTTTTAATGTCATCAGGTCGAATGTCCATGATGTCACCAGAACGCTTCATTTCAAAAGCCTGTCTGTATGCTTTTTCTCTTGAGCGTGCTCTAGCCATAATGAACTTGTAGGTATCATCGGTGGCTGCCATAACACGTGGTGACCATGACAACATTTTATTGTCATTTAAACCACGAGCCATATTCGCAACTGCATAAGCAGCCTTGTCACCATTCGATCCACGTTGTTCAGTCCACTTACCTAAGGCTTCCCAAGACTCATCAAATTTGTTTGTGTCGGTAAACCTTGTCCGCATGTTGGCTACATCACCGGACCAATATGAATCAAGTTGAGTTCTAAACACTTCAAATGCTTCAGGCACCATATTAGTGAAAGCATTCATTGCAGCAAAGTTTGCACGTGCGTTATCAATATCAAGACGTGCAAGTGAACCAAGCGCACGACCCATAGGTTGCAGATAACCAACAATACCTGTACCAGCAATAGCGCGAATTGGCGTAGCAACACCGCTAAGGATGCTGTTAATCATGACACCAGACAGCTCACGCAAAACAACACTGTTGTTATTTACTGAACGTAGTTTGGTACGCATGAATTTATCAAGATCGGTCCAGTTATGGATCTTGTTAGACATAGAAAATGCTTCAATCAATCCTTGCAATAGCTCTTCGTTGCCATCTTTACCGACAAGAGTCATTGCCATTTGAATGGAATTTCTAGTATCTTCTTCAATTTTATTTAAAGCATCAGCAGCACGCTTCGCACCTTTAGGACCTTGAAGCTTTCTAAACTCACTAGAAATTAAATAACGTGATCGCTTTACATTGGACATGCCAACAACCAGACGATCAGTAATAGTCTTCATAGGACCATCTGTGTCTGCTATATCAGCAATATTAAACAGCTCACGAGCACCAATAGATAGGTCGCGAAGTTGTTTGAAAAGTGAAGCATTGACGAGGTCAGCAGCAATGACATTTTCCATAGACCATGCTTCCATAGATTCCTTACCACCAGTGCGGAAAGTAATATCGTCTAGGATAGGTTTCCAGAAATCATCAGAATCTACCGAAGTTGCATTACGTCCCATAACCTCTTGCATACGTTTGTATGCAGGCTCAAAGACTTCTTTAAATGTTTTATTATTTGCTTTCGCCTCCTTAAGCATCTGTTGATACCTATAGTCACCAACTAATTCTTTAGCTTTATCCCGTAAGAACTTCTCTGTAAGACCACTTTCAGTTGCCATACGTTCAGCCTGCGCTGGAGTCATGACTGAATCAGTAGAACCAGACCTGGCCGATGGGTCTTTATCAATCTTGTTGAGTTGCTTATGAATATCAAACGCAGTGTTTGTACTGTTAGGTGCACCCTGCCAAGGATCAGCAATAGGCTTATTCATATGACCACGCATACGAACTTTAGGCGCAGGTATGCCACCTTCAGGAGGAAGCCGTGGAACATCTGTAATGTCACGAACCTCTACAGGTTCAACAGAAGCCTCTAGTCTCGGGTCTGCACTATCAAGTTGGTTGACACCAGTAATATCCCTGACCTCAACCTCTTGCATAGACTGAGCAAGTTCAATCTTACCTTTTTCAACAACCTGATCTTCTTGATTCTGTCGCCTAGCAAGTGCCTTTACAGCACCATCTTCACCAAATAATTTACCAAGGATCTTGTCGAAGGTACCAGCAAGACCCATCTCTTCGACAACATTTTTAAACTTTTTAAGAAGAGGATGATCACTATCTTTAGTGGCTATTGCTCCTAAAACAAAGTCCATTTCTGGGACTCTTTTAACAACCTCACCCGAAAGATTATCTCCATCATGCCTGTCAGATAACAAACCAGCAAGGCCAGCAGCAGTCATGCCTGTACCGATGGCACCTGCACTAGCAATAGCGCCACCAGTACCAATTACTAACCCAAGACCAAAAGATCCATAATGAGTGACATCTTCTGCAATTTTACCCCACCAAGTTTTAACAAAAGGAGATGGGGTGTCTTTCATTGGATTCCACTCAGGCTCATAACCTTCAGCACCAATTTCTTCACCACGAGCTGCATCGAACAAACGTTCAGGTGCAGTCATTCCCGATCTAATTGCATCTAGACCACCTTTAGCGATGGCATTTCTAAGTTCAATAACATTTTCACCTGGACCAAACTGACTAGGATCTTTCAGTTGTTGGTTTACATCCTGTTGTGCCATAAAGGCATTAGGATTGACAGGCTGTGGAGCTGTACGTTGGTTAAAGGAACCAGCAGCATCCTCACTTGTAATTTCGTTTTGGGCTTCTGCAAGTCGAGCTTCATAGTCAGCCTTGGCTAACCTTTCTTCCTCTTCCCGCTCAGCCGCTTCTCGTCGAAGAATATCCTCTTCATTAATGTCAATTTGATTCGACAAAAAATCTGTATCAAAACCTGACGGATCTAAGTCACGTTCCATAGTTACCGTAGTAATTAATTAAGCACACCTGCAGTGATGTTGCGTCGTTCAAGCATTGGTTCATTTTGTGCCATCTGTGAAAGCGTTGTAACTAACTGGCTTTGCTCGTCAGCACTGAGAAACTTAGCTCCACGCCACTCACTAATCAGACCAGCTACGTCACCCTGTCCCCATGCAATACGTTGTTGCCAACGCCGTACAACAAACATACGTTGTGTACGTTGATCGAAGATAGTATTCTCATCAACCAAACCTTCCGAAGCCAGTAGTCCGTAGACTTCACGTAAAGTATTAGGTATAAACTGAAATTCACCAGCAGCAAATATCTTTCCTTGTTGACCTAAGCTAATAAGTTCGCCTATAGGCATAGCACTGATTGGTTTACCAAACCTGTTATCCGTAGCACTGTTACCTGGATCATGAGCGGTATACCCATTATCAGAACCACCAAGGTTATAAGCATCTTTACCACCATGAGCACGTGATTCAACACTACCTAAGGCTTCATAAGTCCATTCATTGTCATACAGTCCCATAGCAGATAAAGCACGGTAGGTACGACTTGGAGTGTTATGGAAGTTAAGTAATTTTTTAACCCAAGGTTCTTGTACGCCAACAGCTTGCTCAACCGGTGGCTTGAGAAGGGTAGGTTTACCAGCAGCACGTAGTTGATTGTTGGCAATATCCCAAGCTGTGAATGGGGTACCATCAGCTAGTAGATGATAGATTTCGGGAATACTTCCACGACCAGTCTGTTGAAACTCTTCTAGCTTGACTAGATCATCTTGAGTTCCAGAAAGAATCTGTGTATTAACAGCATTTGGATTAGCCTTAATGTCCCGCCTAGCTAGATTTAACCTTTCTTGCTGTAATGTATTAGCAGTGACTGAAGGAGCAACTGTATAAGATCCTGCTTTGACGTTATCTCTTACACGCTGGATAGCTAGCTCGTGTGCCTCTTGCTGACTATATTTACCAGTGCGTATATTGGCAGCAAAGTAACGATCATATGCTTGCTTACTGCGAGTTAAAACAGTTTCATATGTTTCCATACCGCCTGAAGGGCGATTCTTGCCTTCAGTGTAATTATAGAAATCAGAGACCTGACCAGTAATACGTTTGTCAGCTTCAGTTTTAAATTCAGAGGGTGCATTTGCAATAGACTCATCTTCTTTAACAGCAGGTGCAAATTGAAGTGCTACTGCTGAAGACACACCACGTAGATCCTCTGCTGAAAGATGTCCTTTACCGCTTGGAGAGCGAATCAAATTAAGGCGATCAATATCATCTTGATCATTACGTTCTTCACGTGTCTGGTAATCATCAAGAAATCTAAGAGATTGCGGATCAATACCATCAGCAATGGCGTCAGCACGAATAGCTTCTATCTGTTCATTAGATGCCTTTTGACCATTGGCTGCAAGCTCAGCCATATCATCATTAAATTGTAATTCCAAAGATGTTGCCATATCAGCGCGACGTTGCGTCTCCTGATTTAAGTCAGTACGACTTGCATTAAAGATAGTGTCTTTAAGATCTCCAAAGTCACGCGCAAAGGCTTTCCCAATTGTGGTCCTCCCCATACCATTATGATCGAACTCATGAGCAAGGAAGGCATTAGCTGTTTTTGTATCAATCTGCCTATTAATAATTTGTTCTTTTAAAATTGATGCAAGTTGTTTTCGTGCATTACCTACACCGCCATAAAGACCTTGATTTGTTTTAGTCCAAGCAAGTGCAGAATCATAGTCACCAGAAATTAAAGAGTTAAATAAATTATCTGATGCTTCTGTTTTTTGATTAGCATCAATAGTAGATCGTGCAGCTTGATTCCAACGAAGTTCATCTGCAGCCTCTACTTTTCTCATGCCAGAAAAAAGATGCTTGCTTTGTAGACCTTCGTTTAGACCAGTAAATTGCTTAAGGTATTGAGTACGGTGATAGGTTTGCCAAGCTCTGCGTTCAGATGGATCAACAGTTGAATAACCAATAGTACGATCACCAACTTGAATCTGATCATCACGAACACTTAACATGTAATCGCTATAACCAACAGAACCTGCTTTCTTAAGTCGGCCAACTTCTAAGCCATGTTTATACCATGCACTTTTTTGCTTAACACGTTCTCTAACAAGTGGATCAGCATCAGCATAGGTATCGTTATGCGCTTGTTCTTCAGCAGCATATTGCTCTTCAGCTTCATCAATTTCAGGAGTAGGTTTATCTTCTTGCCAAGCATCCTCCTGCCCTTTAAGCATTTCCTTTTTATTTTTTTCATCTTGCTTTTTGACTAACTCATTAGTAAGAGTGGTGGCTAATTTACCTAAAGCAATAAGGTCAGATCCTGCCTGTCTGGCATTCTCCATACGTGCTTTATCATTAGCATTGACAGAGTTATTAAAAGCCTTTGTATCACGTTGTGTGATTTCATTTTGTCGCCTAATACCTGAGGCATATTCGCCTAGCTGTGATGGATTAAAAGCACCACCACCGCCTGAGATTCCTTGAAAAGAACTTGTCATTATTTATCCAGTAGGAGGGGTTAGACTCATTGTTGTTTTGACACCATCCACAACGGCACCACCAAGTTCAGCAACAAGTCCTAATTTGCTAGGACCTTTTACAAACTCAACATTCTGACTTGGTGCAGGTCCTGATCTATATGGAGTAGCAACCTGTGTAAATAGCTTTTGACGTTGAGCATCAGCTTGTCGCTTAGTATCAAGATTACGTCTATAACTTGCAATTGTTTGACGTTCAAGATTGGAGTAAAGAAGTGCTTCTGCTCTGCCTTGTTCTTTAATGTCATTTAGACCATAGCTACGAGATCGACCACCTTCGTTAGCTGTTTTGACACCTAGACGTTTAGCTGCCATTTCTTGCTGAGCAACACGTATCTGATCCTCAGCATCTTGTAGCTTTAAGTCCTCTTCAGAAAAGGCTCTCATTGCAGCAAGTGATGCCTCATCTTGTTGCATAGACACATCCATTACTTGCTGGTTATAGTCAGCAATACCTTGGAGACTGTCTAATTCATATTGTCTGTTTCTTTGATTTGCTTGGTTAGCAATTGATCTGTTTTGAGCAGCAGCTTGGGCTTGTGCACTTTGGTTTCTACCAATGGCACCCAATGCTGAAGACCCAGCAGACAAACCACCAAGTAATACAGCTCCTGTACTAACGGGTTCGCACACGGCAAAATTCTATAAAGGTCAAATTGTTTGGTCCATGAGTTAATTCCCTAAGGAACTTAAAACCCAAGAACTTGAGAAGCTTGAGGTGTGTTGTATTACGTTTATCTGCTATGTTCCAAAGCAACTCTTCAGGTCGGCTTTCGATATAGCGTTTAGCTTCCCGTGCAAACGTAATAGGGAATGTAGATATGGCAGGTGTACATAACATCCAGATCTCTCCTTTGTTTCCTACACCAGCTACACCAGCTATCACTCCTGTAGGTGACGTGAAATAGACAGAGTCTGTTTGCTTAGCACCTATAGGTAGAGTGAGTTTTGGGTCATGTCCATGTCCCTCCACTACCTCTCTGTGATCTTCTGGACGTAAGTTACAGGCCACCTCATAGGCAGCCTGCATAGTTATTGGATGGATAATCTTAGACACGTTTATGATTCATGGGTGTGTAATCACCCTCCCATGTCAGTGAATTTAGGGAGGCAGGACCTGGATGGGTAGAAGAAAGGTAAAGTCTAAAGTTTGAGTTACGTTGATAAATAGGTACAGTCTGAGTAGAAGTATCTATAAATGGTCCAGTGCTAAATTGATACCAATCCATAGGAGTCTGGTCAAATACATGATGAACAATATTTGGAACGTAATTACCATTTTCACTGCTTCCCAGTGCTCTTAGTTCAACACTTACATCAACCTGACCAACGTTTCCATAGTGTAATTTTGCACGTTGGATAACAAGAGAAGCAGTCAGGTCAGATGTTGTTTTTTCACCTGCCGTTTTACGCACGTAAAATTTGGGCAGGTTAACATCAAAATTAAATTGCCATCCAATGATGACTGTCTGTCCAGTAAAGTTACCGTGAAATACGAAGTCATTACCATTAACTGACTTGTGTTTAAATACTTCACCAGTACTTCGATCGACTGCAGAAGGTACACCTGTACCGACACGGTTAGGCCAGCTAATAGTAGTGGTGTTATCTGTACTACTGTAGGATCCGGCAACGATAAACTCTGATGAATCTAAGTGGATCTGATAATTATCACCGTGGCCAAAGAAACTAACACCAGGTACAAAATCATCAACTGAAGTTCCGACATTGCGATCCTGCAAATTGAGTTCTAGTAATTTATAATCAGACGAAATTAAATATAGATTGTCATCCAAAACAAACATATAGGCAAGACTAAATGGCAAAAACCATCTATACCAAGCTGTTTGTATACGTTCACTACCAGCAACAACATATCGATACAAGAAAATATCAGGGCTACCTTTTTCCGCAAGAAAAATAGTACTGTTTTCTCTGCTATTAGCAATAAGATTGACAGAGTTGGGGATCAACTTAGACACCACCTTAGTCTGATCAATGATCTGTGGCTCACCTTCCCGCTTGACGTCAAACATCTCAAAGAAACGAGAGTATGTACCTGCAGTATCAAGGAAACCAACTGTGGTGCCTAAACTAATAGGAGCAGTTTCAGGACTATACCTATAAGTAGATATGTTAGATAGCTTGGCAGTGTCAGGTGTCAACGAATCACTATCAGTATGCAACATAAACTGTTGAGTCTCACCGAAAACAAGCAAACCAGTATTAGTTTCTATACAATCAACAAACCTAGTAGGCTGCGTAGAACTAGCTTGAATATCAATAGGATCATTACCAGACACTACAAGTGCAGTGTTGTTAAAGAAGTTAAAGATCTCATCAGCCTGACTCAGGATAATGTTGTCTTCACACAAGAAGCCAAGACGGTTTCTGTGGAAGAAAGTTTGTGAAATTTTTTTGCCTAGAAATGTAGGGAATGGATTTGTGTAGTCATCACCTACTGATCTTGCATCCCAAGTAACATAACTGACTTGGAACTGACCATCAATGGCACGCCGCTGAATTTTAATAGGTAGAGTTTCTTGATTAAATGAAGTATGTATATCATTGCCGGGTTCTGAAGGTGCAATAGTTTCAACCCACTTGCCTGCACCATCACCATCTTCTTGACCTTCAAACTTTAAGTAAAAATCATCCTCTTGTGAATCACCACTGTTGACAACTTTAACAACCATGCCATGTCTACATTGACGAGGCAGTTCAGTTACATCATTAATTTCTGTCGAAGTAATTCTCCAAAGATCAGGCTGTGCAGTTGCCACCGTAAATGGTGTTGAATTTGCCAGGAAGAAACCATTACCAATTTTGATAATATTGTCGATTGTTAAAGAAGAATTAGCTTCATCAAGATCAAGAATAGTATCCGCAGATATAAGAGTATTAGGATCAAAGCTAGTGGGATCAGGTCTAAAAGTACCTAAGTCATGTTTAGCTTCAATGGGTTGAACTTCATCTATATTAATCTTATATGTCTGCCCTTTTACTACACAACTTACAGCGTCATTACCAGTAGCATAATTATTACCACCAAAGAGTAATTCAGCAGTTACATTATAAACACCAATATACTCATCACCGTCTATCTGTTGGCCCGCCTGAGATGACAACTGAACCTGGCCTGTAACAGTGAGTCTAATAACCATTCCGGTGCCGGGGTTACTACCAAGGCTATTTACTTCAAGGACTTCAGTACCTTGATATTCAAGCTCAGGACTTATTCCTTGGAATGTATTTGATCCTGCAGATCCACGGGTAATAGTTGGGTAACTATATGAGCCAACACTTATCTTTGTGACACGACCACGACTAGAACTACCACCAATAAAAGTACTAGAGCCAGTTGGTGTAGAAACATCAAAGCTATATTCACGACCATAAGAAACCTGCCTTAATTCAACAAAGGCTTGATAATTCTTACCTGATCTATTAACCGATACTCCCCTTTGATTTGAAATAGTATTTGTTTGTGCAACATCAATAGTGGTGTTAGTGACAAACGTAGTGTCAGCAACAGTTAAGAACTTAAGGTCAGAAGTAGTAGAATGAGTTAAGTATCCAGATGCATTACCATTAACCTGAACCGTAGAACCATCACTGACTTTCCACATATTGACTGAACCATTGGTCTGAACCTGACCTATATATGCACCTTCAGATTGGTCACGATAATAACTAAACCAAGAACCAGTACTTGTAGCACCACTCAATGAATTTAGATAGCGTGAACCAGGACGTTTGACTAGACCTTCTGTAATGTCTGGTACACCATTCAGTAGATCTTTGACCTGACCTGGAAGCATGAGCTCATCAGGCTGCTGTGAGATGCCACCTGTGAAGCTTGGAATTGTTTGAGTGATACTTGTCATTAGCGCCTTAGTGCATGATGTGGTTTATATGCTTGATAGGACGTGCCATTAGGCCAACCCATAAAGGTGTGATCGCCTTGATCACATTCGTATTCCATACAAGCTGCACGTGACTGTGCCTCTTGTGTACCGAGTAGCTCTACCAGTTGAGGGTTAGCAACAAGTTGAGTAGCAGCACGACCGGCTGCACGGAGAATGATGTACCGCTGGAATACAGACGGTAGGTCGTTGAACTCATACAGAGTCACTACGTCTAGATACAAGTCAGTAGTAAAGACATCGGTATGGTTGTACTTGTCATACAAGCGGCCATTCCTTTTAACTACGTCTGTAGTCTTAATGTTCTGACCATCAGTGACATCATATCTAATAACATTAGGAGAGATGATGTAGTGACCATCAATGTTTGGTGAGTACTTATAGTTATATTCAGTGTTAAAAGACCAGCCTTCATTCTGGACATCGATATTTACTTCACGTACCAGGTTGTGGATAAATGAAATCTCAGGGTTGGTGAAGTCAAGAGTGTTTACTGGGGCTTGACCGATACTCCCCAGAATTGAGTTGACTGCGGATAGTTCGGTATCGAGTGAAATCGTGGAGGGAGTAGTCATATAAGTAAAAAAAAGGGACCCCGAAGGATCCCCATAGTTGGATAAAATTAAGCGTTTGCTGGGTAGGTAGCACCGAACGCAGCAGGAGCAGAAGAACCTGCATACAGCTCGACACAAGCAGCAGGGTTCAGGAAGTCTGCACCCATAGCCATACGACCAAGGATCACATCACCCTGGTACAGAACAGACACGTCTCCACTGGTCACCTGGACCTGAGGACCGATTGCTTCAACAACACCAGCAGCTTCGCGTTGGAACACGAGACCACAAGTGGTATCAAAGGCATTCTGTTCACCGTAGTTGTTGTTCATACCGGCTGCACCGCCGCCATCTTCAAGCGCAGTGTCACTACCGATGAAGTCACCTGTGTTACCAGGAGTGGTGACAGCGCCACCGTACTTAACACCGTAGTTGCCAAAGAACGGGATGTTCATTGACTTGTAGATCTTGATGCCAGCAATCTCAATGATGCCGTTGCCGGACTGCAATGCAGTGCCTTGAGCATCACGATTTACCAGGCCGTTGGAACCAACAGCTTGGATCAATTCGTAGTACTGACGTGGGTTAAGAACTGCCACACGTCCGTCAGTGCTGACTCCCTTTTCGTCGAGCGCAGCGGCTGCGTTATAGAAAGCGGAAATCAGTTTTGCTGAGTTGTATGCATCAGCTTCTGCAGTACCGACAGCAACTTGTGTACCACCGGGTTCTGCAAAGTTAGTAGCAGAGACAGGGGATGCAATACGTGCACCTTTAGCGATAGCACGGAAGATCAAACGGTCATACTTTTCTGCGAGTGCATAGCCAATCTTCTTAGAGATCTCACCACGCAATTCGTAATGAGCAAGTGTCTCATCGAGCTCATAGACGAAAGCAGAACTGATCAGAAGATCATCAATAGTGATCGTCTTCTCAGCCACTGGAGGTGCACCATCGGTGTTACCCAAAATGCTATTCCCAGGTACATGAAATTCCGATGTCATACGACCGGTGTAGATGAACTGCAAAGATTTGCCGTTCTTGAGTGTACGCTTCGTGACAAGATCACGTGCGATTGTGTTATGTTGGAACCCTTTAAACATCTCTCCACTGAAGAGTTTAAGATAAAGAGCACGCTTATCACCCGCAAGATTCTGCTGGCCTAGATTGACTAGCTGTGCGGGGTTAACTGAAGACTGTTGAGCCATTGTAACTAATTAAATAAAATAAATGTTGATATAACCTATCCAAGATCTTGAAATTTTTGTGGTCTATTCCCACCGTCTAGACGGCAAAGGGTATCCTCCGTAGAGGGCCAATGCCAATTGCTAAGGGAGGATTTGCACCTCCCAATGACAGAACT
>VMHT01203667.1_pt1 | contig 13450 bp, 15 predicted proteins | sample 4693611 | NCBI WGS metagenome assembly VMHT01 (sample SAMN12280063, study PRJNA550983) | marine metagenome | isolation source: seawater sampled from same location over 5 years 0.02-0.2 micron viral filtrate | place: USA: collected off the coast of southern California halfway between the port... ... | reverse complement strand
GCACCACGTTTTTAACAAAATTTGTGTTAGAAAGTTAGGACTCTTTCACTGTCTTGAATCCATTGTGAAAGTTCTGCCATAGTCGAATACTGTGCACCTTTGTAGAAGCCTTGGCCTTTGAGAACACCACATCTTTGTTGGCATGTGCCACAAACCTTGACCGGTATGCCGCTTTCAATCAGCTCTTTGGTCATTGCAACCATGTCTTCAACTCCCTTGGGCGGATTTATGCCATCCCTCGCCAAATCGACGCTGTCATTCATCAAAAATATTCTAACTTCAACCCCATCATTGTGTAATTGTCTTGCTAACCTCAGTGTATTCCAAGTCACATCTGTACCATCATAGGGCTGCTGATTAAGTATCAATAGGGTCGCCATGGTGACTGCTAGAGTTGGTGTGCTATATACATGGTTTCAAATGCTAAAACAATAGGCAGATTTCATGGGAAAAGGTTTCCACAGGTTCTCCAAGTGGTTTGTTCCCCACAAAAAAAGAGTGCACATCGCCGTGTTTATTCTCTCTTTATTCATGATTCCGGGCGCGCTTACGGCTCTCCAACCAATAGATATGGAATCATATGAAATGGAATCTCCTGAACTAACCGCTCAAACCATAATCAACGATGAGTTTTCTAATTCTGAAATTATTCTTGGATTCGTTATATCGGCTAGAGATCCAGAATTTGTTCCAAGTGTGGATGAGTGGTCTCCAGTACCTTCCATGAGTGATGGTGCACCTGACTATTCATCGTTGCCTGACGTAGGAGAAATGGTCGAGGCTGGCAAGCCTTGGCAAGGTATCTCGGCACCCAAAGGAGGTATCGTCAATCTAACCGTTCTCCAAGAGATTGATGCCAAGAAGCAGATTGTCTATGACCACGTTCTTGCTCCAGCGTTGAAACCTTTAGTGAATGACGTCACTGGCCATCAATATAACGGTGTGATGACTCTCTCCGACATCTTTAGAGGATTCATGAACGGAACCTCGATTCTTACTCAACCCGGCCTTAATTCGCTGGGAATTCCAACTCCAGCCCCAACCAATTGGACTGATTGTGGCGTACTAGATTGTCTAGAATTTGACGACCCTAACATTACTCAAGACCACATCGATTTAGCAGCCTTGAGGATGGCTGATGCACCTGAAAATAACTTCCTTCGTTGGCTATCACTAGACCGAGGATTTTTTCCCGATATTAATTCTCTACAAACTGGACCTATTGGCGGTGAATTACAGCTAGATGGCACTTGGGAAAATGCCATCCAAGGACTCGGGCGTTGGTCTGCATCATCAACCTGGTTCCTTGTGCAATATGACAGCGCAAAACTCGAAGAAATGGGCTGGGAAGTGATTTGGAAAGATGCGCATCAAGAAAAAGATGTCAAATTTTCCGATGATGGCATAATTGTTGGCGGTTATCGATTAGATGATGGAGAACTTGTGGTTCATCCGCCAAGATACGACGAGGCTGTTTGTCAAGAATTACAAGAGGATAGTGGGGGTTGTTCAAGCGAGTGGTCATACATGGACCTAGAAGGTAAACTCCGCTCAAACGACCGTACAACCATCACCTTACTAGTTGGCCAAGGAGTCAACGTTGAAGTTAATCGTGAATTACAATCTAGTGCTGGACTTATTTTACTGATGGGATTAGTTATTGTTGGCTTGCTATACATTAGTTTGAGGCGCTGGACTGATGTAGCAATAGTACTAGTTGCACTCGGCGCTGCTCTATTATGGATGCAAGGGATGATTGGCCATGTAGCGAATCTATCGGGATGGTTAGGATTTACCGTAATAGCGCGTTCTCAATTCTCTAATCTATTACCAATATTGGTGTTAGCCTTAGGCATAGACGATTCACTGCACGCGCTGCATCGCTACAAAGAGGAGCGCAAGAATGGTGCAACGACCACCGCAGCAACTGAAGTTACCCTAACCAGAGTTGGCCGAGCAATTATGCTGACTTCACTTACTACTATGTCGGCATTTGCAGCTAACTTATTCAGCGATGTTGCAGCGCTGCGCTCGTTTGGCGTAGAGGCTGCTTTGGGAATTCTAGCAGCATTCTTGTTGACTGGTTTATGGGTTCCACTAATCCGCCTTAGCGTCGATGAATGGATGGATAAACGCAAGAAGAACATCTCGGAAAAAAAGATGACACACCTAGTCTCAGAAGACTTGTTACGGAAGATAACTACTACCTGTGGTAAGGCCAAGCCCGCGCTGATTGTGGGGCTCATTGCCGCATTAATCACTGTACCCGCTGCAGTAGGTATGGCTCAATTAGAGGGTGACTTTAGGGTTGAAGATTTCCTTGATGAGCGCTCTGATTTCGCCCGTGGTGTTGAAATCGTTACCGACAGATTTGCTGATGAGGGTGAGCCTGCTTATTTGCTGATAGAAGGGGATGTCCTTGACCCTGACGTTTATGCCGCAATCGATGAATTCCGGACAGAAATGGGAATCCTGCCCGAGGGCGTTGCCGATAAAATCACCAAATTACCAAATGGTGATATTGACATTTTGGCACTAGATGAGATGGTGTTTGCCGCAATGGGTTCGCTGACTTTAGATCCAGCGCCTTTCGAAGCGGCTGGCTGGTTATCTGATGTTGAAGGGCACGGAATGAATTGCTCTGATGAAGGGGCAGGACCGTTACTTGATTTGACTGATAGAGACTGTTTGTCATACTTCTATGGCTTCTTAGTGCTGCATGGCGTTCCCGGGGTCGGCCCAATTCCTGACATTCCGCCTAGTATCGTAGAATTATACATCAAGCCAAACGTCGAATTAGATCCGTTAAAACCGTGGCTTGACATTAATGGTGACGACGCTGAGTATGATAGAATGCTAATCCGCTTCGGCATGACTTCCCCGGAAGACTTCCCCGGCATGGGTGAGGGCTTGGAAGAACTATGGAGAGACCTGACAGTATTCACCAATCTATCAACTGGCACTCAAGAATCTGCAGGCGAGGAAAGTGAAGACAAACCGCTGACTTGGGTCATGGTTACTGGTCGACCAGTCACGAGATATGTTGCCTCTGATGCCATGCAAAATGAGATGCAATCCTCACTGATTCTTGGCTCATTATTCGTCTTCATAACCTTGTCAATCGGTTTCAAATCTGTAAAACAAGCCAGCATAACGCTGATTCCAATCCTCTTAGTTGTTGTCTGGTTGTACGGACTGATGTATGCCGCAGGCTCCTCGCTGAATATCGTAACAGTAACGATTGCTACAATATCATTAGGGGTCGGCATTGATTATTGTATTCACGTCACTGAAAGATATCGGGAGAGTCGGGAAAAGGGCGAGTCGCATCATGATGCTTTAGTCGCTGTTGGTGGTGCTTGTAGTCTTGCTTTGATTGGGAGTGCAGCATCTGACATCGCTGGATTTAGTGTCATTGCGTTATCGCCGATGGGGCTGTTCAGTAATTTTGGTATTTATTCTGCGGCCATGATAGCACTATCGCTAGTAGCTAGCTTAGTTTTAACGACTGCTGCACTGGGTACCTTAGCGATGCTAATTAAGGATAATCAGCCGTCTACCTCAGTTATTTTCGAACACGAATAATGTTATTTATCGTAATAAAAACAGGCAGCACATGACTGATGGTCAGACCTACTACAATGGATTGATTGCTCAAGGGTATCCTGCCGAGCAAGCACTTGGATACACCCAACAATATTACCCAGGATTCACTCCTATCGGAGCGACACCAGCGCCAATGCCAACACCTGCACCTATGCCAACGCAGCCAGTTGCTCAGCCACAAGTAATTCCGCAATCACAACCAATGGCTCAGCCGATGGCACAAACGATTCCAATGCCGCAACCTATGATGAACGCAGCACCGGTAGCCATGGCACCAATGGGCATGGCTCCTATGGGGATGGCACCTATTGGAGAGAAGAAACCGATTATGGCCTGGGCTGCGGTTGGATGCCTTGCTGTTGCCCTTTTGTTGGCTATTTCTGTTCAGTTTACCAATTCGTGGCTGGTAGATCCTGATGATGAGGCTGGAAATTCTTGGGGACTTAACTCCGTTTCTTTGGATTGCCAACAGATAAACGGAGATACAGATTGTACCCTTCCTTACCTACTTCTACGTGATGGTTATGATGAAGGGATTCCACTCAAGAGTGACAATCCGCTTGACGGATATGACTATGACTTTCCAGAGGAGGATTCCTTAAGTGGCTCTACGAAGATTTTTTGTGAAAATACTGCAAAGTTCATGCTAAAAAATCCATATGAAACCGACGAGTTTGGAGATCCTACACAAAAAGTTATTCAAGATGCAGAAGAAAGTAAACAAGAATGTCTTGATATGAATAGCGCTGGGAATACCGGCGGATTGGTCGTTTGGCTAGGGGCAATCGGAGCACTTGCTGGGACCTTGATGCTGGTAATGAATCAAATTGGCAAAGCATTGCCATCAAACGCTGAGCGCTATGGGAAATTAACAAGTTGGGTTTCCGGCGGCTTGATAATATTGGGTGCAGTCATTTGGATGATAATGAAACCAACCGATAGCGGTCTAGATGATTACAATTCAGGATTCTCCTTCTATCTAGCAATATTCGCAGGAATTCTCGCGATTATTGCCGGCATATTGGATATGCTAGACAAGCGCGAATGATGTAAAATCATCCGTCATCTTCTTGAACAGATGCATTGAGCGCTGCGTGCTTCCACTGGGGTTGGCCCCATGGCAGTGGTGATGTTAATGCCTGAAGATAACGAAGAAGATTGGATGAAATATGCCAGCGCAGGATTTGGACAGACCGATTATTCTCTTTGGGATGAAGAGTCTGAAAAAGATGTGGCTGATGAGGAACCTGAACAATTAGATGGCGAACTACCTGAACAACTTGGCACGCACATGGAAGAGATCCCTCGGGCACCTAACCCTGCGGGATTGAAGCACTTGGTTAGAAATGGATGCTGTGACTTTTGCTTGGGCAGACTTGGTGGGAAAAAGCGATATGAACAGACTATCGAAGAATCTGGTAAAGAGATTAGGCAAGGCGTCGTAGAAGGTAATACTCACCTAGTAAATATCCGGGAGGAAATCCCACTTTGTCCGTTTTGTGAAAATCTCTTCGAAGAAGCCGATTTACTTGCTGACATAATTTATGATCGAATTGAACCATTTGAAATCAAGCGCTTACAGCTCGGTACAAGGTTCCCTAAAGACCAAATCGAAGAAGAAGATACTGAAAGAAAACGTTACGCTGCTACCGGTTCTGACGGTTTAAAAACTGGATTGGTGACAGAAATAGCGCGCAATTTGAACAAACGCCTAGATGGTGTTACTCTGGTCAGCGAAAAACCGCATGTACTCGCTTTGATTGATGTTTTGACTCTCACCGTTGAACTAGATGTGCGCGCTCACTACATCTATGGCAGATACCGAAAACTCGAGCGAGGAATTCCACAGACTAAATGGCCATGCAGAGCGTGTAAGGGAAGAGGGTGCGAGAAGTGTGACAATACTGGTTTGCAATATGAATCAAGTGTCCAAGACTTGATTGGTAACCCAATCTTGGACGTCCTACAAGCACCAGAGCACTCATTCCACGGTATGGGCAGAGAGGATATTGATGTTCGATGTATGGGCCGCGGCAGACCATTCGTCATAGAATTAAAAGAACCAAAGGTTAGGTCTTGCAACTATCAAGAACTGGAAAACCAAATCAACGAAAAAGCGAATGGTTCAATCGAAGTTTCGGACTTGAGAAGTTCGAATCGGAGCGAAGTTGTCAGAATTAAGGATACTCCTGCTGACAAATCTTACACCATTCGATTTAGATTGCAACCAATGAATGAATTGGAATATGGGATTTTAACCGCTCCCTTAGATTTGACTAAGGAGGATAATAAATCTCGTAAGCGAAGACCGAAACGCGGCGACCGAAGAAAGGACAACAAAACGCCATTGCCAACCGAGATCGTTACTGAACAGACCGGTCACCAAGAGGAGGATTTGGCCAAAATGAAAAAGGTAGAATTAGAAGCCATTTGCGTTGAAAACAACCTACAAAAAACCGGCAAAAAATCTGACCTAATTGAACGTATAATGGCTATGCCAGTTCCTGGAAGTGCTTGCTTTGACCTACCTGATGCAGAAACCATAAAGTCAACAATTATGGCACTTCAAGGGACAAAATTAGCTCAAAGAACACCAGATCGCGTCGCTCATCGGCGAGCTGATTTAATCAGAAGAAGAGATGTTGTTACCGTCCACGAACCGATGATTGAAGTTAACGACGACGGAGAGATCGAAGTAGAGTTCACTTTGCGATGTGAATCTGGAACCTATGTCAAAGAGACTGTACACGGCGATAATGGTAGAACCCAGCCCAGTGTTGCATCATTGCTAAAGGCAAAATGTGAGGTCTTGTGGCTTGATGTAGGAGACGTTCACGCTGATTGATTTCGCTGGAAATTTATTCTCATCTTCGTCGCGGTGCTTATATGCAATCGGTAGGTCGGCAAATTGCTCCGAGGATGGCAATATGCTGAATCGGATGTTAAGGAGGCGAAAATCATGAAGCGTTCCAAGGGCCAGAGAGTAAGAACTCGAAGCATTCTAAGAAGAAGAAAAGGCGAGCGCAGTCGGTTGAATATCAGCAGAGTAATGCATGATTATGAAGCAGGCGACAGAGTAGCAATTGTCCTAGATGGCGGCCAACAAATGGGTATGCCTCACAGAAGATTCCACGGTAGAACCGGTTTTATCGAAAAGCGACAAGGTGTTGCATGGGTTGTATCTGTTAAAGATGGAAACATGCAAAAGACCGTTATTGCTAGACCTGAACACCTTCGACCACTGGAGTGATTAAGATGAGTGAAGAAGACAAGTTTGTTGATTTCGCAACTGTTAGAGATATGCTAGAAAGCGCACAGGACAGAAGAGGCGACCTAACTTACGAACAAGTTGCTGCACTTCAGCACGCACAGTGGGCTGCTAGTGACAACAGGAATGGTTACAAAACCAAACCAGAAGTTTTCGAGACTTTGAAAGCCGCTCTGTGTGAAATGGATAAACTCGCTCAATACCCTGAACTAGCAGCTAAAATCGCTGAACTGATTCCTATGTACCCCGATGATGTGAAGACCGTTTTGGTTTCAAAGAGAATCGCTATTGATGATTCAGAAATCAACCAGATTCTTGACATCGTAAGGCAGCACGTTGGCTTTGAGTGATCCTAGCAAGGTGATTGGTATGAGCGGTTTCAATCGTGACCGCAACATCAAAATTCCAAAAAAGGTAGACAAAAAACCTACGACTAGTTCGTCAAATTATCTCCCTTCAAGACCTGCTGAAGGAAGAGCTGAAGTCCCAAAGAAGGGCGCTAAGCCGGCACAATCTCGGCCACGAAACAATCAACAGCGTCGAGGTGGAAACCATCGTCGCAACGCCGGAAATAGAGGTAACAACCGACCGCGACAGCAAAAACAACGTCGCCCAACACCGCTCGATGATGAAGTATGGGCAAGAGTAATTGAAAACGATTCAAAAACCAATGTCATTGTCGCCCTTGGTGAAAGTAAGATGATGCTTGGGCGGTATGCTGGAAAGAACCCTACGATTGCAGTAGGCGAGAGAATCTATGTCGGTGTCGATTCCAACAAGCGTACTGAAGTTGGCGAAATTCTTGGAATGGCGAAACTCGACCGTCTATCCAACAGCGCAATTAGCGACTTACCATTGGTCACTCAAATGTTTGTTGAAGAGAATGAAGCACATTTCATTAAAGCGTTTTTCAATATTGCTGGCCCGTTATCTCTCAAGCAGCATGCCTTCGAACTACTTCCGGGAATCGGTAAGAAGAAGGCACTACAAATCGTTGAAATCCGTGGTTCTAGCGGATTCTCTTCCCTTGAACAGTTGAATGAATCATGTTCTATCGACGCTGCTGAACTTCTTTCAAAGCGATTTGTCGCTGAAATTGAAGATAAAAACCTACAACCCCGCCTCTGTGAACTGCTGTTACCGGTGTCGGCATGAGAACTGCTAGACAATTAGTCGATTTGCTCCGTGCTAAACAAGATAATGACAAATCCCTTGGGCAACATTTCTTGATTAACGATGAATTAATCGCTAAATCTATTGAATTCGGTAAAGTAACTAAGGATGATCATGTATTAGAAATCGGCCCAGGTCCTGGAGTACTTACTGAAGCACTACTTACTACAGGTTGCACTGTAACAGCCATTGAAATTGATACTGGGGCTGTTGAGCATCTCAAAAGTGTATTCTCAACTGAATTAGAGAGTCAACAGTTAATCATTCACCAAGGTGATGCATTACAGGTAACTTGGCCGTCGGACATAACTAAAGTCATAGCAAATATTCCGTATCAAATATCCTCTCCATTGATTGAATTATTAACTCGATATCTTCGCTCTAAATGGCAACATTTAGTCAAAGTAGTTCTGCTGGTACAGGAGGAGTTTGCTGAAAGGCTAGTTATGGAATATGAGTCAGATGTTGGCTCACTTGGAATGACCGCCTTGCTTGATTGGCAATGTGACATCTTAGCCAAAGTACCACCGCATCACTTTAGTCCTAATCCAAGGGTAAACTCATGCTTTGTTGAAATGGTTCCTAGCAATGAAGAGTTCGCAGTGGACAAGCGTTTAGTAAAGCAAATTATCCATCAAACATTCAATCAGCGCCGCAAGAAATTGAGAACCACTTTGAAGTCCACACCTCGTAGGTTAAATCGTATTCCTAACTGGTATTCGGCAAGAGGGGAATTCGCGTATGGAAACCTAGTTGATGATGAGCGGATGGAGGCTCGACCAGAAGAGTTTGATTTTGATGACTGGGTCGAGTTGGCGATAGATTTTGCTGGATTTAGCGAAGAAGAGTAAATTGGCTTACAATGGTGCTTTTTTATACTAAAAATCGCAAATTATAGCAAAAATCGCGAGGAGAGGCTTTTCTTAGGAGTGGCTCTTGGCCTGCATCTGTCGGAGGGGATGCTATGGCAAAAAAGGACACATATCTTGCATTATTAAGACGTGGAATTGATGACACAACCGCTCAACAATTAGCTGATGCGGGACTAAAAATCGGTGACTTGAAAAAAATTGACCGAAATATGCTCATTGAAAACTATGGGTTGAAAGCAGACATTGCTGATGGAGTAATATCGATTATCAATTCTGGGCATTCTTCACACGGCAAAGAGAGATTCCTCGCGTCAGTTTTGGCTCCAGAAAAGAAAGTTGACTCAAAAATTGAAGAAATCAAATTTCAACGCAAGCAAAAGGATGTGTTAACTGAACTTGCTGAGCAGAAAGAGCGTCTAAAAATCGCCAAAGTTGAAGCCTTTAGAGCCAAGAAATTAATCATGAATCGGTTAGGGAAAACCGTTGAATTAATCGTTAAGCTAGAGAATAATTTGTATGACGAAGGCAAAGATGACCAAAAGGTAAAGATTCGTGACCAACTTGAAACTAGAGGATTAGAGGCAGCAAGAGACCACGAGATGCTTGAGTTAGAAGGAACGCCACAAGATATTGTAGATTTCAGACGCAAATTTGTTCCAGCACTTATCTTCCATGCTTGCCCCATGTGTGGCGATGAGATGGACCCTCGTCAAGCAAGAGATATGGATAAGCCAGAAGAATGGGCATTCATTTGTTGGGAATGTGAGGAAAACTTCTCACCTGCTCTGGCTGATAATGTCGAACAGCGCTTGGTAAATGGTAATCGAATTCTAATCGATGAGGATAAGCGTCCGCGTAATCCTGTCCCACCAAAGCCAGCGGCAATGGATTTCTCATCGGTTAATGATATGATTAAGAAAGACCTTGAGCAAACTGGTGCAAGCGCTGATGAAATGAGTAGAGTCGTTGAAGAGAGTACTTTAGGCGGCGGTTTAATGGATATCAATGACTGGATTGACCAAACACTTGCGGCCAAGGATTACATCCAAGCACAAGAAGACCGTGAAGACTTCATCTTACGAACTGGCGCTGGTGCTACAAAGTTCAACAAGTGGATGAAGAAGGCTGGATTGTACTTCAACAAACAGACCGGTCGATGGACTCGTCACAAGGATGTCCGCTGAGGCGATTGGATGAATAATGGCGATTCTCATAATGAGAATGACGAACAACAAATCGAATTAGTACGCTTTTTCATGGGTGCTAAATTACTCGGACAAACTAGACTTGTGCTAGGTGATACGATTGTCGAGCATGCCGAATCCGCTGGAGTAAATATTCCAACCAATTGTACATCAGGCACTTGTGGTACTTGCATGATTACTCTACTATCAGGTGATGTGCCTTTACCTGATATTTTACCTCCCGGCCTTGATGAATATATGATTGAACAAAATGCTAGACTAGGGTGTATTGGAATTCCGGTTAGCGATTGTGAAATCGACATTCGCCCGCCATTGTGAGTGATTTAGATGTTTGACAATTGGACTTATGTCGAATGGTTAATTCTCATCATTGACATCTTAGCAGTAGTAATTGTCGTACGGTTTTTACGTAACAAAATCAAGAAGAAATTACAGGAAGTTGAACTAAGGCAAAACTACCAAACCAAACAACGTCGAGATCATGCCAAGCAAACTTCTGAAGAATAAGTTTGGACATGTTCAATAACCCATGGCTATAGTTTGAGCCTATGAGGGTCGGCAGTGAGGTAACTACCGGTCCAATACCAGTAGGACAATTTGTTAATCTTGTAAGAAATACAATAAGGCACGACCAGTTATTTCAAAATCAGGTCATAACCGGTGAAATAACCCAATGGAAGCAGTATCCAAGCGGGCATACTTACTTCACTCTTCGAGATTCAGACGGACAGATAAGTGCGGTGATATGGAAAGGTAGGTGCAATATTGACCCACTTATTGAGGAAGGAAGTGTAGTCGTCGTAATCGCCAATCTAGATCTGTATGCAAAAGCAGGAAAAATTCAGCTAGTAGTAAATAGAATTGAGCCGGTAAACAAACTAGGTCTGTTAGAAGAGCAAAAAAAATTGCTTATTGAATCATTAAGAAAGGAAGGACTGCTAGACAGGACAAGGCAAGATTTACCTGCCATCCCCAAACATATCGCAATAATTACTGGCACAGGTTCAGCGGCATTATCTGACATGAATAGATTGATTGACAATCGATGGCCGGGCCTTAGAAGAACGATTATCGGAGTCACCGTTCAAGGTAAGAATGCCTCCAATGAGATTGTTCGAGGCATATTAGCCGCTGGAAAATTATCTGATCTGGACACCGCAGCTAGACTAAATCAACCCCCAGTAGATTTGATTATTGTCGGCAGAGGTGGTGGAGCGCCTGAAGATTTGTGGGCCTTCAATCTAGAGCCTGTAGTACGAGCAATTGTTGCTTCAAAGGTACCGGTAATCTCGGCTGTAGGACATGAATCAGATATGCTGGTTTCCGACCTTGTAGCGGACTTGCGAGCATCAACTCCCTCAAATGCTGTAGAACTTTGTGTTCCAGAATTCGATTATCACCAAATGCTCATCCATCACCTGCTTGAGAGGTTAGATGAGTCGACAAATCGATTGCTACAGGATTGCCGACATAATTTACAATTTATTCAATCCAGATTACTCAACGCACCCCTCAAAGGAATATACAATGCGAACCAAAAAATTTCAGATTTGTCAAATAGATTAACGGTTGCAGTGACTAGTAAATTTGGTAACGCTAGAGAAAAATTACGATTACTCAATAATACAATTCAATTAGTGATGCAGAAAACAATAGCGAATGAAACTACTAGGTTAGCAGTTCTAAAATCAGCACTAAACTCAGCCCATCCAAGAAATGTTTTGGACAGGGGGTATAGTATGATAACTAAAGAAGATGGGACGATCGTGAGTAACAGTCAAGATTTAACAAAAGGTCAACAGATTATCTTGGCCTTATCGGATGGTGAAGCAAAAGCTACTATCGATGAAATTGAACAAAAAGGTGAAAGAAATGAGTAAAGATATGAATTATAGTAAAGCAGTGCAACGTTTAGAAGAAATTGTCCAATCCTTGGAGCGTGGAGGCATACCACTTGATGAAACTCTCAAGCTGTATGAAGAAGGTGCAGAATTGCTAGAATTTTGTCAACAAGAATTAGCCAGCGCTGAAGGAAAGTTGAATGAAATGCGCCTATCTGACGTCGAGGAAAAATTATCTGAATAAGGCAATAACTCATAAGGCGTTAATGCTACCGATAATCATGAAAGAGAAGCGCTTGCGTTCGCTAAAAGTGAAGGTCATCCAAGTGCTTTCTAAATGGAAAGACCCTCATGAAACAGCATCCTACAAGGAATCAGGCATCCTTCAATCATTGGAGATAAGTGATGAAGGCGAAATCGTATTTTCCATATCTCCTAAGCATCCTCACTGCCCTTGTTGTTTGTTAAATGCGAGTCAGTTACGCGAAAAATTACTGTCGATAAGGGATGTGAAATCTGTTTTATGTGATGTGACTGGGATTCCTGGAAAGGAGCGATGGGTACGATCAATCAATACCTAAACGATGCTTTCTCAAAATTAAAAACGCTGGAATTGTCCATAATCCTACTGCGCCAAACCAAGCAATTACTGAACCAAATAATATGCCAAATGACGGCAATGACCACATTGCAAGCAAAGCATACACTGAGACGCTAGCGCCACCCAACATCATTGGAGCCGCTGCCCCTTGAGGCACTTGAGGCCCTTGTGATATCCAAAGAGCAACCATGCTAGTAAGGAATATCGCCGGGAAAGCACTGGCTAGACCAGCAACAAAGGGTAGGCCTATTTCTGCTAACACCAAACATGCAGCAATCGCTAAACCTGCCGCAATACCTCTAATTGACAGAATGCTAATTGGAACCTTATTCATCCCTCTAGGTGCTTCTCGATTCTTTAAATTGAAGATGATTGCTAAAATTCCAAGCAACACTAAACCAATTATACCTAACATCATTTCACCAATTATGCCATCGGTAACCTCTCTAGCAATAATCAGGCTAAAGAACGCTAAAATAGCCCAACTAAGCAATGATGAAGTAACCGTAACAGGTAATTTCAACCTCTCACTCACGATATATTTTGGCAGTATAATCCAAACTCCAAGAAACATACCATTAATCAGCATACCAATTGGTACCACAGACATACTAGCCGTCAATGCTTCATGACCTTCAAGTGAGTAAACTCCTGCTGCGGCTGGGATTATTGTGGATGGTACCGTACCGAGAACTCCACCAATGAAGCCCCCAAATTTTTCAATTGCCACAGTTACTAAGATCGCCACTAATCCCGCAAGAACCCCATACAGAATGATGGTTGAATTAACCATTCAATCATCTCTGTAAATTGGAGAATCATACTCAAAGAGATTCTGCTAAAGCGACTATTGCTTCATAATCAGGCTCAACACCTGGGTTCTC